>Ga0102814_10003100_pt1 | contig 10929 bp, 9 predicted proteins | sample ColrivemetaGS741_FD_79112 | JGI IMG/M metagenome (GOLD analysis project Ga0102814, IMG submission 79112) | Estuarine microbial communities from the Columbia River estuary - Flood tide ETM metaG S.741 | ecosystem: Environmental > Aquatic > Marine > Intertidal zone > Estuary | place: USA: Columbia... | reverse complement strand
ATTATTGAGTGCATAGATTCAGGCTGCGTTAGCAATCTGATGCGAGTTCTCATTCGTCTGACAGCACCGAAATAGAGGTGTCTGAGTGTACCTTGGCGCGTGTTATTGGGCGCGGAAAATTAGGCTGCGCTAGCAACCCGATGCGAGTTTTAAATCGTCTCCTAGCACCCCGATGCGAGATTACTTCGAGCGTAAAACGATCAGCCATTGATGACCTCTACATCGCGTGGAAGATCTGATAGGATTTCGGGTCCGTCGGCGCGTAAAATCACAATGTCCTCAAGGCGGATACCAAAGCGCTCTGGCAGATAGATGCCGGGTTCGATCGAAAACACCATACCTTCCTCAAGGACCGTCTGGGACGATGCAGTGATGTAGGGTTTTTCGTGAATTTCGATACCCATTCCATGGCCCGTGCGGTGCATGAAATATTCGCCGTAGCCTGCATCCGTGATGACACCCCGCGCCGCATCATCAACCACATGCGCCTTCACACCTGGACGGGCGGCAGCCATTGCGGCTTGGACCGCGGCTTCAACAATTGCGTGGACTTCGATGAAGCCTTTGGGCGGCGTTCCCATGACAGCCATGCGGGTTATATCGCTGGAATAACCATCTTTGCCGCCACCGATATCCATCACGACAGCGTCGCCATTTTTCAGAACCGTTTCGCCTGTGTGGTGGTGTGGGAATGCCCCATTGCCACCAGCCCCAATGATTGCGAACAGTGGCTTTACGTCTTGGGATGCAAAGCTGTCGCGTATGATATCCGCAACCTGCGTCTCGGTCATGCCCGTTTTCATCGCAAACCATGCGGCCTTCATCGCAGTATCGGCGGACAGGGCGTTGCGTTTCAATTTGACGTATTCATCTGCGTCTTTGCGCATACGCAGCGCACCGACGGTGGTTGCGGTGAATTGGCGTTTGGCATCCGGCAAGGCGTCTTGCACCAGTCCCGCAAAATCTGCACGCATGGTTTCGTCCAACACGATGCTCTTGGCATCCATGGCGCCTGATATGTGCAGCAATTCGGTGAACGCTTTGTCTGGTCCGTCTGCATCGTCCCAGGTGTGGAACGGCAGATCGGTTTGTTGGGCGGCACTCTCAGCCTCAAGCGATGGCATAAGAAAGCCCTCGTAACTTTGCGTCACGCACAGTAGCAAGTGACGTTCATCACCATGAGGGCGTATATCCAAAAGCCACGCGAGGTGCGCACCGGGGCCGATGGCGACAAGGTCGACACCTTCTTCCGCCATGGTTTCACGAAGCTGATCTAATCTGCTCATGTTGTGTCCTTTCAAGCGTCGGTTTCGATAACGATTTTACCGTATGATGCGCACGCGCCCTTGAGGTTTAGCAGCCTCATCTGACTGTTCCAGGTTAATTGTTAGTGAATGATTGGCTTCTGATCCAGTGGTATGATGGTTTCAGGAGCTGGTGGTCGATAGCCCAATGCACTGTTTGGTTTCTTCGTATTGTAGTGTCTCCTCTATTCTCCAATGATGATAACAGGAAATGCTAAGCGCCAAGAAACAGGCTGCTGGGCCAACAACAGAGCTGAAAACTCGCAACTACCGTTCCGACGACGAGAAAGGGCGATGCTTAAGTTTAGTCGCGGGCCGGCCTTGCAGAAATTCGCTTACGTCAAAGCGTTAGTCCAAAACCACTTCAACCAGGAGCGCCACTTCGGCACTGTCAGACAAAACGAGCTTGAGCCGTGCAGGATGGTTTCGTAGCCTCGCCGTATGATAAAACGCTCTCCATTCAGGCACTTTAAAACGAGCCCAGAGATCATCTCGGCCCGCTGTGTCCAATACAGATATATCAATTACCATGTCCTTACTCCCGTTGGCTTCGCTCGCTGAGCAAAGCCCGTGAAGCTTCGGGCACACCAACACACAGGCTTACGGCAAAACAACAGTCCAGTCCTAATAGGGGTATCAATTAGACGGTAGGTTAACAATGCGCAAATAGAGATGTATACGGGTACCCATGAGTAAACTGTGGTCACCGGCTAGTGAGCAAATTTTGCTACAATCCAATACAAGTTTTTATTTGTCTGACAGCATTGTTATATATGTGAAATATATTAAAATCAGGTTATTAAGTCCTATTCTGGGTTGTGTTTTACACTATATTTTACAATACAAATAATGCCCTAGTTGGTGGGTCCCATGGTAGGCAAAAGAGACCCCGATACCCTCGCTAACCATTGAGCTTTAATAGAGAGGTGTAAAGGGCAGATTGCTGTTGTTCTTGTTTTACCTGACTTCTGTAAGGTGACTAACGAGCGCTCTACGGGCCTTTAAGTTGCATTTACAGCCTATGTATTAGGATTTGTGACTAACGCTGCTATATGAATCGCTGTGGGCTCTCAGAGGCCTTCTAGGTGGTCGCAAGCCTTCTTGTTTAAATGCAAGGGTCAGGAGCCCGCCGCCAGGCAAAAGGTGGTACCTAAAGATTCTAATACTCAGCCCAAACCCTGTCAGCTAGGACCAAATATGCCGCGAGTTGGAACTGCTGCAGTTGACTGACTACAAGCCCCATGCCCAGGGAATATATGGGCATCCAGAGCTAAAATCAGGTCGCTGAGGAATATGCGTGCCCTCAAATCAGAAGCAGTGGCCGACTGCTTAAATTCTTGATCAGGTTAGAAAGGTTGAAGCAGGCACTTTACCATTGTCATTTCTATAGTAAGGTTCCCTCCTGGGGGCGCTGTTCAGAATGACGAGATGCCCACGCATTCAAGGAGGACGAAATGCTATTCACCAAATTGCTTACCGTTTCAACCCTGGCGCTGACGGTCGCCAGTTCTGCAATGGCAGAAAATGTGTTGCGCTGGACCAGCCAGGGCGATGCGCTGACCTTGGACCCGCATTCGCAGAACGAAAGCCCGACGATTGCGATGAACGGTCAGATCTACGAGTCCCTGATCACCCGCGACGCCAACTTGTTGCTTCAGCCGGAATTGGCGACCAGTTGGGAAGCCGGTGCGGATGGCTGGACGTTCAAGCTGCGCGAAGGCGTGAAGTTCCACGATGGATCTGATTTTACCGCCGAAGACGTTGTCTTTTCGTTCGAGCGCGCTAAGCACGAGGCCTCTGACTATAAAGAACAGGCCAAAAACGTGGCCATGGTTGAAGTGATTGACGACTATACTGTCAAGTTGAAGACCGATGGGCCAAACCCTATTCTGCCCAACCAGCTGACTTCCATCTATATCATGGACAAGGACTGGTCCGAGGCAAACAACGTGACCAGTCCACAGGACTTTAAGGCCAAAGAAGAAACCTTCGCTGTGCGCAACACCAACGGAACTGGCCCGTTCTCGGTGGTGAGCCGCGCGCCGGATGAGCTGACCGTGCTGGCCGCGAACCCAGATTGGTGGGGCAGCGATCTCTTCCCTGGCAATCTCGACCGCATCGAATATCGTCCCATCACCAATGCTGCGACGCGCGTGGCGGCCCTGTTGTCTGGCGAAGTTGATTTTGTGCTCGACCCGCCGTTGCAGGACGTCAAGCGCATCGAGAGTACCGAAGGCCTGAATGTTCAGACAGTCGCACAGATCCGTTCGATCTTCTTTGGCATGGACCAGGGTAGCGATAAACTGCGCTCTTCTGATGCGGAGGGCAACCCGTTTAAAGACGTACGCGTACGCGAAGCCTTTAACCTGGCGATCGACAAAGTCGCGATCCAACGTGTTGTGATGGAGGGATTTTCTTTCCCGACAGGCATGATTACACCTCCGGGCGTTCTGGGCAATACACCAGAGAATGACACGTCTTATGGGTTTGATGTGGCAAAAGCTAAGGCGCTGCTAGGAGAGGCCGGCTATCCAAACGGCTTTACCGTACAGTTGGATTGCCCCAACAACCGTTACAACAATGACGAAAAGATCTGTCAGGCGGCTGTGGCGATGTTAGCCAAAATTGGCGTAACCGTGAACCTCGACGCGATCCCAAAAGCACAGCACTTCCCCAAAATCCAGAAGCGCGAAACCGACTTTTACATGCTGGGTTGGGGTGTGCCGACGCTCGACAGCCACTATGTTTTTTCCTACCTCCTAGACAGCGAAGGCTCATGGAATGCGACCGGATATGCGAACCCACGGGTGGACGAAATATCTCGCGCCATCACTAGCGAGATTGATATCGACAAGCGCACAGCGATGATTGATGAGGCATGGAACTTGATCAAGGATGATAAGCCTTACGTGCCGATCCACCACCAAGTTCTCGCATGGGGTTCGACCAAAAATGTTGACATCCCGATCGCGGCTGATGATGCGTTGCGTCCACGTTTCGTCGTCATGAAATAAACAATTTACCGGGGTAGGCAAGTTCTGCCCCGGTACCAAAGGCTCCTATATGTTCTTTTTCATTTTTAGGCGGTTAGCCCAATCCATTCTCGTGATGGCCATCGTTTCGGCAGTCAGCTTTTCGCTGTTCAATTTTGTTGGCGACCCGGTCAATAACATGGTCGGTCAGGACGCCACACGCGAACAGCGCATCGAAATTCGCCAGCAACTTGGGCTAGATGATCCGATCCTTTCCCAATATGCGCGTTTTTTGGGTAATACGCTTCAGGGTGATTTTGGGATGAGCTACCGGATTAAACGGCCCGTGGACCAGCTGATCTTAGAGCGGTTGCCGGCCACGCTTGAGCTGGTTTTTGTGAGCGCTGTAATTGCCCTTGTGGTGGGTATCGGTTTGGGTGTTTATACTGGCATTCGGCGGCATTCTTGGATCAGTCGGAGTATCTTGTCGGTGTCCTTGGTCGGAGTGAGCTTGCCGACTTTCATTATCGGTATAGCCCTCATTTACATTTTCGCCGTTCATCTGAGGTGGTTGCCATCCTCTGGGCGCAGTGGAACAGTTGATTTTGGGTGGTGGAAGACTTCGCTTCTAACCGTTGATGGCTGGCGCGCAATTATTTTGCCTGCGATTACACTGTCGTTGTTCCAGTTGACGCTGATTTTGCGTCTGGTGCGGGCGGAAATGCTCGAAGTGATGCAGACAGATTATATCAAATTCGCGCGGGCACGCGGCCTTGCGGAACGGGCGATTAATTTTCGCCACGCGCTGCGCAATACGCTTGTGCCGGTCATCACCATTATTGGCTTGAACATCGGTGGGCTCATCGCCTTTTCAGTCATCACAGAAACTGTGTTCCAGTGGCCCGGAACAGGCTTAATGTTCATCCAGGCCGTTGATTTTGTTGATGTTCCCATCATGGCAGCCTATCTAGTGTTCGTCGCCCTTTTGTTCGTCTTGATCAATCTCATTGTTGACATACTCTACTTTGTGGTCGATCCACGCATCCGGCTTGGAGAATAAATTTCATGAGTCATAACCTCCCTGAGGACGGTCCGACTACGCGGTGGAAACGTTTCAAAGACAACGACGTTGTGTGGTCTTTTATCAATTCGCCCGGCGCAATGATCGCTGCGGCTGTCACGGTGTTCCTAATTCTGGCATGCATTCTTGCCCCCATTATTGCGCCCTTTGATCCTTTTGATCCAAGCCAGATTTCCCTTTGGGATGGCAAGCTGCCCCCGGCATGGATAGAGGGTGGGCAAAGCCAGTATTTTCTTGGGACCGACAATCAAGGCCGTGATATGCTGTCCACAATTTTGTATGGTGGGCGCCTGTCCGTCCTCGTTGGACTGGCCGCGGTTTGCCTTGGCATGGTGCTCGGTGTAACGCTAGGCGTCATCTCGGGCTACGTTGGCGGTGTAACGGATGCTGTGATTATGCGGATTGCGGACGTTCAACTGACGATCCCGGGCATCTTGCTCGCTATCCTGATCAATGGGGTAGGGCGGGCGTTTTTACCGTTGGAATTGCGCCAAGAGTTTGCTGTCTACGTTGTGATCATTGCAATTGGCCTGACCGATTGGCCGCAATTTGCGCGCGTGGCCCGTGGCGCAACAATGGTTGAGGCCAACAAGGAATACGTGCAATCAGCGCGCATTATCGGTCTGCCGGCTTGGTTGATCATGATTCGTCATGTGCTGCCTAACACGCTGCGCCCGGTTTTGGTGATTGCCACCATTGGTTTGGCACTCGCCATCATCGCAGAAGCCACTCTGTCCTTTTTGGGGCAGGGCATTCCGCCCACGACACCGTCGCTCGGGACTTTGATCCGCGTTGGGAACGAATATCTTTTCTCGGGTCTTTGGTGGATAACCTTGTTCCCGGCCGTTGCATTGGTTGTTTTGGTCTTTGCGGTTAACCTTTTGGGGGATTGGATGCGAGACGCACTAAATCCAAAGCTACGATGACAGAACTTCTTAAAATCACCAACCTAGATGTTGAATTTCCAACGCGCCGGGGCCGATTTCAGGCTGTGCGCGGTGTCAACCTGACAGTCAAGGCGGGCGAAGTGCTGGGCCTTGTTGGGGAATCTGGAGCTGGCAAATCGACCATTGGCAATGCCATCATCGATTTGCTCGAGGCACCTGGCCAGATCAGCGGTGGGTCGATCCTTTTTGAGGGCGAAGAGCTACGCGGACGCAGTGAGCTTGAAATGCGCCGTCTGCGCGGTAACCGGATCGGCATGATCTTTCAGGATCCGCAGACCTCGCTCAACCCGCTGATGACGGTTGGCGCGCAGCTGGCTGAAACTATTGAAAAAACTAATGATTTGCGCGGCTCAGAGGTAGAGGGCCGCGCGATTGAGCTGTTGGAACAGGTCGGCATTACCGAGGCGAAGGCGCGGCTCTCCGCATATCCGCACCAATTCTCGGGCGGGATGCGCCAACGTGTTGTGATTGCGCTGGCCCTTGCGGGCGATCCAGATTTAATAATCGCGGATGAGCCGACAACCGCACTTGATGTGTCTATCCAAGCGCAGATCTTGGACCTGATCAAGCAGCTCTGCCGCGAGCGTGCCTTGGGGGTGATCATCGTCACCCATGACATCGGTGTGATTGCCAATATCGCGGACCGTGTGGCGGTTATGTATCGCGGTGAGGTGGTGGAAACGGGCGAGGTGGCCCAGATCCTCGGCGCACCACAGCATAAATATACCAAATCCTTGATCGCAGCCGTACCTCGTGCTGATCAAAAGTTGGAGCGCTTTTCCTCCGTTGACTATATCGAAGGCGGCGATGTCGCGATGCGGCGTATTGATATCCAGACCCATTGGCTTGGCCAATCGCTGCGCGAACGGGGTACGGGCAAGGCCATTGAGGTCGAGAACCTTGATCTATCGTTTACCCTGCAAAAGTCTATTCTGAAACGAAACCGCCGCATGCTGAAGGCGGTCGACAATGTGTCGTTCACGGTGAATGAGGGAGAAACCTTCGGTCTCGTGGGCGAGTCTGGTTCTGGCAAATCCACAGTCGCGCGTCTGATTGCGGGGCTTTACCGCCCAGATTCTGGGCAAGTACGGGTGATTGGCCAGGACGTTGTGTCCCAGCCGAGTAGCAAAGACGCACGCGAGGCGCGGCGCGCGTTGCAGATGATTTTCCAAGACCCTTATTCGTCGCTGAATGCGCGGATGCGGGTACTTGATATCGTGGCTGAGCCGATCCGGTTTTACAAGCTCACTAGCAGTGAGGCCGAGACGCGCAAGATCGTTGGAGATTTGTTGGACCACGTTGGCTTAGGCGCGCGCGCGGCCTTGCGCTATCCGCATGAATTTTCGGGCGGGCAGCGCCAACGGATTTCGATCGCGCGCGCTTTGGCGTCGCGGCCGCGGATCCTGATCTGCGACGAGCCGACCTCGGCGCTTGATGTCTCGGTTCAAGCGACGATCCTCAACCTGCTAAAGGATTTGCAACAAGAGTTAGGCCTGACCATGCTGTTCATCAGCCATGATTTGCCAGTCGTGCGTCAGATGTGCGATCGGATCGCGGTCATGCGGCATGGCGCTATTTGCGAAGTTTCCGATATAGAAGCGCTGTTCAGTGCACCCTCGCACGAATATTCCCGTCATTTGTTGAGCCTTATGCCGCGGATGGATCTATTGAGCTAGGCGTGCGTGGCGCGTTTATGCCTGCGCACCCAAGTCCCAATAGATGCCTGCCATTAGGCCGAGCGCTTGGCGGGCAACGGACAGCAGCATGTGCTCGTCAGGAGCGTGCTGATTGCAGCCGCCATAAGAATGCGGAACCCACACCGTCGGCAGTCCGAGCGTGTCTATAAAAACATGATTGGGCAGCGATCCGCCGAGATTTGGCGCTATATGTGGATCAGACCCGAGGGTCTCGCGCAGCGATGTGGTGACCCGTGCCACCCAAGGATTATCGGGATCTGAACGTGTCGCAGGGAAAAACCCGTTATCTGATCGGTCAATACGGACCTGCGGAAACCCTGCGCGAACCAAATGGCGACGCAGTGCAGGCAGGATATCATCTACATCCGTTCCCGTGACAAAACGTAGCTGACAAGTTGCCTTAGCGTGGCCCGAGATGGCGTTGACAGGTGCGGCTGGAACCCCACTTTCCATCGCTAGCACGGCAAAGGCGTTCCAGCCGTACACACGTTCTTGCGGGGTCAGCGCGGCATCGCCCCAATCTCTATCGATGGCGGGGCCGACGGGTAGGGGCAATTTGGCGATAAGCGCGCGAATGTCTGGTGTAAGGCTCGTGGGGTGCCATTCTGGCACTTGGATCTGGCCGCGCGCGTCGGTGATTGTACTCAACGCATGTGCCAAAATGACGGAGGGGTCAGTCAGCAATCCGCCCCAGTTGCCGGAATGATGCGCACCCTTTCGCAACTCCACCGACAGCGTGAAGTTGATCGCCCCGCGCGCGCCGAGAAACACTAGCGGCACGTCCGGCGATAACCGCGGCCCATCAGAGGCGATGAGAACCTGCGCCCCCAAAAGATCTTGGTTCTCTTGACAAAACGCTTCCAGCCCAGGCGAGCCGGTTTCTTCGCCCATTTCAATCAGCCAGGCTGCATTAAACCCCAGCTTGCCCCGCGCGGCGATCACGCATTCCTGCGCTTGGATGTTTATCAGATGCTGGGCTTTGTTATCAGCTGTACCGCGCCCATACAGTCTGTCTTGATCTTGGCGCAGCACAAAGGGTGCGCCGTCCGCATGCCACGCGCCTTCTTGTCCGCGTGTGACATCCCCGTGGCCATAACCCAGGATGGTCGGCAGGTGTGGGTCTTCGATCCGGCGGGCCACCAGAAACGGATTGCCATATCGGTTGGGGTGGATTTCGCTGTCAAATCCAGCAGCGACCAGGCGCGGCATCAGCAGATCAGACAGATAGCGCTGCATTTCATTGGCGCGTGCCGGATCTTGGCTTTCTGTGGGGCGGGCCACGAGCTCTGCCAGCTCGGAGACAAAGAGGCCATTATCAACGAGGGCTTGTGCCGATCGGATCGCTTGATCGCGTGTGGACATTTTCTCCTCCTTGACTTGCTATTGGTTCGTGGTTGGCCCGCAGGCCTTTGCTGCGTTCAATCGCCGCTCGACGATGCGTGCCATCACGGATGCACCGACAGGCAGCACTTCGGGATCGAGGAAAAAGCTGGGGTTGTGCAGGCCGGTGGTGCCAGAATGACCGATCCGGCAGTAGGCACCGTGCACCACTTGCAACATGTCCGCGAAATCTTCGGACCCGGTTGCAGGCTCCTCAGTGCCGCTGACGTTTTCGTTGCCAACGATGTCAGCGGCGGCTTCTAGGTAGGCCTCCGACAGGTCATGGTCATTCATCAGCACATCAAAAATGTTGCGATGATCGAGGGTGATCTCAATCCCGTAAGCAGTGGCATAGCCGGCGCATAAATCGCGCATCCGCTGCTCGACCATATCGCTCACCTCTTGTTTGAAATAGCGCACTGTGCCGGCCAGCTTCGCGGTATCGGGCACCACATTATAGGCAGATCCCGCGTGCAGCTGCGTTACGGAGAGCACGCAAGTGTCTAGGGGGGCGACATTGCGGCTGAGGATGGTCTGGATTGCGCCGACCAGCTCTGCGGCAATGACCAAGGGATCTCGCGATTGTTGCGGCATCGCGGCATGACTGCCCTTGCCTTGGACGATAATGTCAAAAAATGCGGCACCGGCCATCGCGGGCCCTTTGCAGATACCTATCGTTCCGGGTTCTCCGTTGGGCGAATTGTGCATGCCATAGATCTCATCTACAGGAAAGCGGTCAAAAAGCCCCTCGGCAAGCATGGCGCGCGCGCCGCCCAAGCCTTCTTCGGCGGGTTGGAATATCAGCACCGCGGTGCCCGCGAAATTGCGGGTCGAGGCCAGATGCTTTGCCGCACCAAGCAGCATAGTGGTGTGGCTATCGTGCCCGCAGGCGTGCATCACACCAGGGGTTTTCGATGCATAGTCAAGGTTGGTCAACTCATTGATAGGCAAGGCGTCCATATCGGCGCGCAATCCCACCCGTCGGGGCCCTTCGCGGCCCTTGATTATGCCGACAACACCAGTTTTAGCGATACCTTCGTGCACCTCGTCCACACCGTATTCGCGCAGCTTCTCGGCAACTACTTTTGCAGTGCGGTATTCGGTGAAACCAATTTCAGGATTGGCGTGCAGATCTTTAAAAATAGCCGTTAGCTCATCTTTGGCATCTTGAATAATGGGCAGAATGGTCATGGTTGTTTCCTTATTTTGGGGTACCTGCAAAGATATTGGCTATCTTATCTTTATTTTAAACTAGTGACTTGCGGGGTTCAAAAGCGTAGGGTGTCCGGTGAATTAGTAGTATTATGAAGCTCGCGCGCGAAGATTCAAGCCTGGGTATTGCCTTGCATCCTAATACTTGCCGACGGAAAACTGTAGTGTCTCCCTTTGTTCCCAAGATGACAAAGTGTCTGGAGTTGTTGAAGTGGCACTGTCAGACAAAACGAGCTTGAGCTGTGCAGGGAGGCTGCTCAACCACACCTCAGCTACACTGTGTGATAAATCAGTGACTCTTCAAAAGAGACTTAAGTAAAACCTTTGTGCGAATCT
>Ga0102814_10003099_pt1 | contig 10933 bp, 11 predicted proteins | sample ColrivemetaGS741_FD_79112 | JGI IMG/M metagenome (GOLD analysis project Ga0102814, IMG submission 79112) | Estuarine microbial communities from the Columbia River estuary - Flood tide ETM metaG S.741 | ecosystem: Environmental > Aquatic > Marine > Intertidal zone > Estuary | place: USA... | reverse complement strand
GCTTCTGCACAGATGTCCAGCAGCAGGCCCAAAAGTGGGCGAGTGTCGCGTGGGTCGATCAGACCGTCGTCCCACAGGCTGGCGGTGCCGTAGAGCGCACCAGACTGGCTGTCGAGCTTTTGTGCGGTGACGGTTTCGAGCATGTCGAGCATCTTTGGATCGGCTACTTGGCCCATCTTCAGGTGCTTTTCTTCGGTAACGATGCGCAGCACCTTGCCGGCCTGGGCGCCGCCCATAACCGCGGTTTTGCTGTTGGGCCAGGCGAAGATAAAGCGAGGGTCGAGACCGCGGCCGCACATGGCGTAGTTGCCGGCGCCGTAGGAGCCACCGACCACGATGGTCAGCTTGGGTACTGTGGCATTGGCCACCGCCTGGATCATTTTCGAGCCGTGCTTGATCACGCCCTGTTGTTCCGATTCGGTGCCGACCATAAAGCCGGTGGTGTTGTGGAAGAACAGGATCGGCGTATTGCTCTGCTCACACAGCTGGATGAACTGCGCTGCCTTGGCCGCACCTTGCGGAGTGATCGGGCCGTTGTTGCCGATAAAGCCGCAGGCATTGCCTTCGATGCGCAACTGACCACAGACAGTCTGGTTGTCGAACTCGTTTTTGAAGTCGAGAAACTGCGAGCCATCGGCGATACGGGCAATGATCTCGCGCACGTCGTAGGGCTTCTTGGCATCTGCTGGCACCAGTCCGAGTAATTCTTCGGCGGGGTATAGCGGCGCGGCGAAAGGCGCTTTGCCGCGTGTCGGCAGTTGGGCGTTCCACGGCAGTTGCGCGAGGATCTCGCGAGCAATACGCACGCCATCGGCGTCGTTTTCGGCCAGATACTCAGCCGTGCCAGCGATTTGCGCGTGCATCTCGGCGCCACCCAGCTGTTCGTCAGTGGCGATCTCGCCGGTGGCGGCTTTCAGCAACGGCGGGCCGGCGAGGAACATCTTGGCTTTGCCGCGCACCACCACCACATAGTCCGACAGGCCCGGCTGATAGGCGCCACCGGCGGTGCTGGAGCCATGCACTACGGTGATCTGCGGTAAGCCCAAGGCCGACATGCGCGCCTGATTGGCGAATGCCCGCGCCCCTTCAACAAAGATTTCCCCGGCATAGGCCAGGTTGGCCCCGCCGCTTTCGGCCAGGGTAATTACCGGTAATTTGTTCTCGCGGGCGATTTGTTGCAGGCGCAGGGATTTGCGCAGGCCGCTTGGCGAAATGGTGCCGCCCTTGATCGCGCTGTTGTTGGCAATTACCAGGGCGCGTACGCCCTCGACATAACCGATGCCGGCGATGATGCCGCCACCGGCCATGCTGCCGTCCTTGTCGTCGTGCAGCTTGTAGCCTGCCAGCGACGACAACTCGAGGAAAGGCGCGCCGGGATCGAGCAGCAGGTTCATGCGTTCGCGCGGCAGCAGTTGGCCGCGCTTGTCGAACTTGGCCTTGGCTTCATTGGCCTTGTTCAGCACCAGTTGCTCGACATCGCGAAAGCTGGCGATGGCGGCGAGCATGGCCTCTTTGTTCTGCGCGAACTCGGGGCTGTTGGCGTCGATTTCGGATTGAATGACGGGCATGTGATTAATCCTTCAATACATCGGGCAGATAGGCGCGGTGAAAGCCGTTGTAGGGTTCGCTTGGCACGCTGGCTTTGCCCAGCGTCCAGGCACGGGTGCCCTGACTGGCGGCGCCGTCGATGCGAATGGTGTCGCCGCTGATGAAGTTGGCGCCGGGGCTAAGCAAGAAGATGATTGCCGAGGCTACTTCTGATTCGCTGCCGATGCGCTGAAGCGGCACGTGATCCTTGAGCGAGCGAATCAGGTTCTTCATCGATGCCGGGTAATTGTCCATGCCGCTGGAGGCGACCCAGCCGGGCGCCACGGCATTTACCCGCACACCGGCGTGGCCCCATTCGTAGGCAGCGGTCTTGGTGAAGTTCTCCATGCCGGCCCGGGCAGCGCCGGAATGCCCCATGCCGGGCATGCCGCCCCACATGTCGGCGAGCATGTTGACGATGCTGCCACCGTGCTTGCTCATGCTTTGCAGGAAGACTTCCTTGGCCACCAGGAAGCCGCCAACCAGATTGGTGCGCACCACGGTCTCGAAACCTTTCTGGTTGATGCCGATCAGTGGTGCCGGAAACTGACCGCCGGCGTTGTTGACCAGATGGTGGATTTGTCCATGTGCCTCAATCACGGCTTTGATCATGGTATTCACCGCCACTTCATCGCGGATATCGCAGACCTGCCAGCTGGACTTGCCGCCGTCCTGCTGGATTTCGCTGGATGTAGCTTCGAGCTTTTCCTGCTTGCGTCCGACCAGCACCACATGGGCGCCGAGATGGGCCAGTTCATGGGCTACGCAGCGGCCGATGCCGCTGCCGCCACCGGTGACCAGGATGGTTTGGCCGCTGAACAGGCCGGGCTTGAATACGGAGTTGTAACTCATGCTTGTGTTGTCCTCATCTGATGGTTCCCATGCTCTGCGTGGGAACCTGAATTCTGCTGCGCTCTGCGTCCCTTGCGACGCCGAGCATCGCTGGCTGCGTTCCCACGCGGGGCGTGGCAACGATCACAACAATTGTTCGGCGATGGCTTTGGGCACCGGCACCGGAAACTCGAGTAATTGCTGGGCAAACGCCTTGCCCTGCGGGTCGATGCGCAGGCTGGCGACACCGCCACCACCGAGGCTGTTTTCCAGCAGGAAATTCAGACTGTGGCTGCCCGGCAGATACCAGCGCGTAACCTTGCCGCTCTGTGCATCCAGCGTGTGCTGCATCCATTGCGCCACAGCTGCCTCGCTCAATGCAGCCGCGATCCATGCCAGATACTCGGGCTTTCTGGCCATCACGCCGATATTGCTGTGGTTGCCCTTGTCACCGGAGCGTGCGACAGCCAGTTTGATCAGCGGCACGCTACTGTCGGCCTGACCTTCAGCTGTAGCTGGCGCAATGGCCTCAGCGATACTGGTCGGGTCAAAGGCGGGCAGGGCTGGCAGTTCCACCGGCAGGCGTGTGCCCTCAAGATCGACTTCCAGGGTGCAGCTGGTCTTGTCGGCAAGAAAGGAAAACAGGCGGATTATCGGGTACACCGTCGGCCGGCCGCCGACGATGCCGGACAGACCCGGTGCCATGCCAGTAGCGGCCTGGGCGATCTCGCGGGAGAACAGGATCAGCGCTTCCTTGCGCGCATGGCTGACGGCGATCTTGACGATCACCTCGCGGGTGTCGCGGCGCTGACCCTGGTCGCCATAGGTGGCCTCGGTACCGAGCAGTTCGATATTCACCTCGCGGTAGGCACCCCAGCCGCGCTCGGCAAAGATTTCTTCGGTCTTGTTGATGATCGCCTGACTGACGCGTTCGGCCTTCTTCACTGCATCTATGCCACCCAGCAAAAAGCTTGCCGAGCAGCGGAAGCCGTCAGGGCTGGTTGCGCTGACCTTGTAATGCGGGGTCGGTGGCAGGCCGCGGGCACCTTTGAGCAATACACGGTTGTCGCCGACCTGGGAGAGTTCGACCTGAGTGAAATCGCAGATCACATCCGGCAGGTAATAGGCACGTGGATCACCGATCTCATAGAGCATCTGTTCACCGACCGAGAAGGGCGTGATCAGCCCGCCGCTGCCTTCGGGTTTAGTCACCACAAAGCTGCCGTCGATGGTCACTTCAACCACCGGGAAGCCGATGTGCTCGTAGTCCGGTACGTTTTCCCAGTCGGTGAAGTTGCCGCCGGTGCACTGCGCACCGCATTCGATGATGTGCCCGGCAAGCGCGGCCTGGGCCAGACGGTCATAGTCGTCCCATGCCCAGCCGAATTCATGCACCAGTGCGGCACTGACCACCGCGCTATCGACTACGCGGCCGGTGATGACGATATCGGCACCGGCTTCCAGCGCCGCGACGATGCCCGGTGCACCCAGATAGGCATTCACCGAGACGCAAAAGGGCGGCAGGGCACTGCCATTAAACATTTCTCGGGTGCCAGCCTTGGCAAACTCCCCCAGCTTGGGTTGCAGGTTGTCACCATGCAGCACGGCAATCTTCAGGTTGACGCCGGCCTTCTCGCAGGCCGCTCTCAGCGCATCAGCACAGGCGCTCGGGTTGACCCCGCCGGCGTTGCTGATGACGTGGATTTTCTTTTCCGCGATCTGCCCCAGCAGCGGCGTCAGTACTTCGACGAAGTCGGTGGCATAGCCTGCGGCCGGGTTTTTCATGCGTGCGCCGGCCATGATCGACATGGTCACTTCGGCCAGGTAGTCGAATACCAGATAATCCAGTTTGGCGCCGTTCACCAATTGTGCAGCAGCGGTGGAGGTGTCGCCCCAGAAGGCAGATGCGCAGCCAATACGCAGCGTTTTGCTCATGATAATCAACCTGTCGTTGTCTCGATGGGCAAACACTACCAAGCAAGCGCTTGGTTGACAATCGGTATGCTGAAATTTATATACCAAGCGCTTGCTCGGTATTATATGCGCTACAATTTTTGCTTCACGGGCAGGCAGTCGCGCTTGTCCGGGTAGTCGCTACAGGTAGGGATTATGAGTCTGGATGAAAAAATGGCCCGACAGGTCATGGACGAACTGGTCAGTCAGGGCCTGCTGACCGATCCTGAAAGTGCGCGCGGCAAGCTGCAGCAGACTGCTGCCCACCTGTTCCGCAGCAAGGGCTTCGAACGCACCACGGTGCGCGACCTGGCTGGCGCCGTGGGCATCCAGTCGGGCAGCATTTTTCATCACTTCAAGAGCAAGGATGAAATTCTGCGTTCGGTGATGGAGGAGACCGTGATCTTCAACACCGCGCTTATGCGTGCCGCGCTGTCAGATGCGCGCAACATCCGCGAGCGGGTGCTGGCGCTGATCCGTTGCGAGTTACAGTCGATCATGGGCGGCACGGGCGAGGCTATGGGCATTCTGGTCTACGAGTGGCGCTCGCTGTCAGATGAGGGCCGGCAATACATTCTGGGTCTGCGCGAAACCTATGAGCAGCTATGGTTGGACGTACTCGGCGAAGCACGCGAAGCAGGCTTCTTCAAGGCCGACCCGTTCATCATGCGACGCTTTCTCACTGGCGCATTGAGCTGGACAGAGACATGGTTTCGACCGGACGGGCCGATGACGCTGGACCAGCTGGCTGAACAGGCACTGACTCTGGTGATCAAGGAAACTTGAGGCTATAAGTCAGTGACTTGATCCTGGTCGCAATTCAGCGCTGAATAGCTCCTAGAATGGCAGCAACAAGCAAGGAGGTTTAGCGTTTGCGTGCCGTCATCCGATACTTTCTGCCACTAGTCATGCTCCTGCTGCCCGCGCAGCAGGTGCTTGCGCAAACGATTGTCAACGTCGGCGCCTATAACTTCCCGCCCTACATCATTCAGGCTGAAAGTGAGAACCCTTCCGGCCTGCTGATTGATCTGCTGGAGATGCTCAACCAGCAACAGACAGATTTCCGCTTTGTGCTGGTACCGACCTCGGTAACCCGGCGCTATCAGGATATGGCCTCGGGCCGCTTTGATCTGATTCCGTTCGAGTCTGCTGATTGGGGCTGGCGAGACCAGCCCCATGAGTCGATTGATATGGGTGTTAGCGATGCAGATGTGTATGTGGCCAAAGCTCAGCCGGGACGTGATCAGCGCTATTTCGATTCATTCGCGGACAAGCGTCTGGCGCTATATGCCGGTTTTCACTACAGTTTTGCCGGCTTCAATGCTGATCGCGATGTGATGCGCCAGCGTTATCAGGCCGATTTTTCCTATTCCCACGAAAGCAATCTGCTGCGGGTGCTGTTCGATCGTTCGGATATCACGGTGGTGAGCCAGGCGTATCTGGATACGTTCATCGAGCAGAATCCCAAATCTGCCGAGCAGTTTCTGGTATCGACAAAGCAGGATCAGGTCTACCACCACCAGATATTGCTGCGGCCAGGTGCGCCGATCAGTCCCGATCAGCTGCGCGCTCTGCGCAGCCAGTTGCATGAAAGCGGCCAGCTTGACGCGCTACTGCAACGCTACCATCTGCATCTGGAAAACTGAGCTCACGGCTTCAGTCCTTGGCGTCGCGGGCATCCTGTTCGGCATTACGCTCCTTGATGCGCTTGAGTTGCTCGGCAGTCAGGGGCAGTTTTGTGGCGCTGTCACGCAATAACAGCAGACTGCCGACAATCGAGCCAAGCGCCAGAATGATGATCAACCAGGCATACCAGGGCATGACGTATCCCTCCGCAATGACTTGAATACAAACCATACGCGCGCCAGACGCTGCTGTCAGCGAATGTTGCGCCCTGTCGCTGGCGGGTCGTCATCCGCAGCGCCGCTTCCGCTACAATGCGCGCGATTTCCCCGTTGCCCGAGAACCTGCCATGGCCTGCCAGACCCCGATCATTGTTGCTCTTGACTACCCCTCCCGCGAAGCGGCGCTGCAGCTGGCGCGGCAGCTCGATCCTGCGCAGTGTCGGGTCAAGGTCGGCAAGGAGCTGTTCACCCGCTGCGGACCAGCGGTGGTCGAAGAGTTGCAGCGGCTGGGGTTCGAGGTGTTTCTCGATCTGAAATTCCACGACATTCCCAACACCACGGCAATGGCGGTGAAAGCGGCCGCCGAGCTTGGGGTGTGGATGGTCAATGTGCATTGCTCGGGAGGCTTGCGCATGATGAGTGCCTGCCGCGAAGAGCTGGCGAAAATCAGTGGCGCGCGCCCACTGCTTATCGGCGTCACCGTGCTGACCAGCATGGAGCAGAGCGATCTGGCCGGCATCGGTCTGGATGTCACTCCGGCCGAGCAAGTCATGCGTCTGGCTGCGCTGGCTGCCCGGGCCGGGCTGGACGGTCTGGTCTGTTCGGCGCAGGAAGCCGGAGCGCTGAAAGCCGCCCATGCCCAACTGCAACTGGTTACTCCGGGTATCCGTCCGGCTGGCAGCGCCGCCGATGACCAGCGGCGTATTCTCACCCCGGCCCAGGCCCTGGCTGCCGGCTCCGACTATCTGGTGATCGGCCGGCCAATCAGCCAGGCCGACAATCCAGCTGCAGCGCTGGCGGCCATCGTTGCCAGTCTGGACTGAATGGCTGCTCTTATCAGTGCTATCGATAGTCATTTAAGCGAGAAATAGATAATACGGATCGGGCCTGATTGTTATGGATAGACTGCGGCAAACCAAATAAGGAGCGTTTGCATGACAGTTTCGCATTCAGGACAGGTTGCATTGATCACCGGTGGAGCTGCCGGTATCGGCAGGGCCACAGCACTGGCATTTGCCGCCAAGGGCATCACGGTAGTGGTGTCGGATGTTGATGATGGCGGTGGCGAACAGACCATCGCGCTGATCCGGGGTGCCGGCGGCGTGGGGCACTACTTGCACTGTAATGTGACCCGTGATGCCGAGGTAGCCGCCCTGATTGCGGCGGTGCTTGAGCGTTACGGCCGTCTGGATTATGCCTTCAACAATGCCGGTATCGAAATCGAGAAAGGTCGTCTGGCCGAAGGCGACGAAGCCGAGTTCGATGCGATCATGGGCGTCAACGTCAAGGGTGTGTGGCTGTGCATGAAGCATCAGTTGCCGGTCATGCTCAAGCAGGGTGGCGGCGCCATCGTCAACACGGCTTCGGTGGCAGGCTTGATGGCAGCGCCGAAGATGAGTATCTACTGTGCCTCCAAGCACGCAGTGCTGGGTCTGACCCGTTCGGCGGCGGTCGAATATGCCAAGAAAAACATTCGTATCAATGCCGTATGCCCAGGCGTGATCGACACCGAGATGTTCCGTCGGGCCCATGAGGCTGATCCGAAAAAGGCCGAATTTACCGCGAAACTGCATCCGGTCGGGCGTATAGGCAAGGCTGAAGAAGTAGCCGCTGCCGTGCTCTATCTGTGCAGTGATAGCGCTGCATTTGTTACCGGCGTGGCCTTGCCTGTGGACGGTGGCATAACGCTCTGATTTGTCGACTACCTTTAGACCATTCTCAGCCCCATTGGCTGGCAGCCTTCAAGAAGAGTACCCCTGTATGACCAGTAATCCGTAACTGACAATCTTTCTGCCCGGTGCGCTGAGCGTGATCATGCTCGGGCTTGGCATGTCGCTGACCTTGGCAGACTTTGCCCGCATAGCGAAGGTTCGCGGCCGGTGTTGGTTTGTTTTGCCAAGTATTGATCATGCCGCTGATCGTCAATCTGTCCATCGTCTACTTCATGGAGGCCGACCAGGCCATTGCCTTGCAATTCGGCAAGGTGCTTCAGGTCTTTGTCATCGTTCTTGTGCCGGTAGTCGTCGGCATGCTGATTCGCCGCTTCCGGCCAGGCTTTGCCCACCGCATGGACAAACCGGTGCGCGTGCTTACCGCTCTGTTCCTCGGGCTGGCAATTGCCCTGGCACTCAGCCCGGCATTGCTGAACAACCCGACCATAGCCATTCCTGCGGCGATTTATGGCGTTTTGGCGCTCTTCACGGCAGCCGCTTTTGGCTGGATGATCAACCGTCTGCACGGGGAGGAACTGGCTGCCAAAGATTGAACTCAGCTGGCCAATCCCGGCTGCTGGAATAGCGGATACAGCGAGAGCACCAGCAGCACGGCCATGCCGATATTGAATGCACGCAACGTGCGCGGTTTCTGCAAAGCCCGGCGCAGCAGGCTGCCGGTAAACAACCAGACCGAGCAACTCGGGCAGTTGACCAGAGCAAAGATGCCGGCCAGTGTAACCACCTGCAGCAGGCCGGGCTCGGCGGGAAGGTAAGTGGTAATCGCCCCGAGTGACATGAACCATGCTTTGGGATTGACCCACTGAAAGGCGGCGGCCTGCAAGAATGTGAACGGCTTGCCACCGGCTTCGGGGTCACTCGGCGGGGCTGCGGCATTGGCGGTGCGCCAGGCCAGATACAGCAGATAACTGGCGCCAACGATGCGCAACACGCCATATAACGGCGGGTAGAGCTTGAACAGCTGCCCCAGCCCAAGCCCGACCGCGGTCATCATGAACATGTGCCCCAGGCTGATGCCGAACAGATGCGACAGGCTGCGGCGCACACCGTAGTTGACTCCGGAAGCCAGCAATAACAGATTGTTCGGCCCCGGGGTTACCGAGGTGACGAAGGCAAAGGTGATCAGCGCGATCAGTAGTTCTGGAGTCATTTCAGGCTCGCTGGTGGAGCGCCGATTGTGCTCTCCGCACAAGCAGGATGCCATTGTTCAACAGCAACAGCCCCATCTGCCGGCGGCCTGGCTGCTATGTTGATTGCAGGCAGGAATTGTTGCGGAGTAGCTTCCGATGGATGAAAACCCTTATTCAACACCGCAGGTCAGTGTGGTTGAGGCTGTGCCGGTGCCGAGCTTGTCTGGCTGGAGCGCCGGTCAACTGCGTTTGCTTGGCTGGTTGTCACTGATCTCGGTATTCGCCTCGCTAGTGCTGTTGTTGCTGGCGTTGGAAGAAGAGTCTGTCGGTGAGCAGGGCCAGCGGTTGGCGGACTGGCTGGGGCTGGCTCTGGTGCTGCTGGGGAGTTACCTGCTGCTGTGTCTGAAAGGCTTTGCCGAGGCACGCTTTACGGCCACAGGGCTGGCCTGGCCGGTATGGCTGATGGTGATTACCGGCTTGCTGCTGGAGTTGCTGGACTTTCTGTTTGGTGCCGAGATGTTCGCCAGCCTAAGCCCGCAGGGCGTTACCTATCTGATACTGATGGCGCTTTATGGCCTGGCCACGCTGTGGCTCGGTGTGCGCATGCTGCGGGTGGAAAATGTCTACCCGGCGTTCCGTCTGCTGGCCTGGCTGAATATTGCCGGTGGCTTGCTGATGGCCAGCGTGGTGCTGGTGCTGTTGGCGATTTTGCCGCTGCTGGCTAGTTCGCTGGCGCTGATGCTGGTGTTCTGGCGTGGTGCCGCTGAACAGCGGCTCAGTTCTGCGGGCGCTGTCCAAGTGCCTGGTTGAACGCCAGCCAGCCACCCATGGCCTCACTGCCAGCACTGTCCAGGGCGCGCTGAAACAGCCGTGTCTGCTCCTTGCGCAGTGCCTGTTCGAGTTTTTCCCCTTCAGCGCTCAGGCCCAGTACGCGCTTGCGCTTGTCATTGAGTGACATGCTGCTATGCACCAGGTGCATTTCCAGCAATTGACGCAGTGGAATGTTCAGTGCCTGCTTGCTGACGTCCAGATAGGCCAGCAACTCACTGATGCTCAGGCCGGGGCTCTGTGCAATGAAGAACAGGATGCGGTGGTGCACTCGCGACAGCCCCCGGCGCGCCAGAATCTCGTCCGGCTTGGCGGTGAACGCCTGGTAGGCAAAGAAAAAAGCAGCCATGGCTGCCTGCTGAACGGCAGGTTTTTTAAGGTCAATCATATTGACGTATCCGTGGGTGACGGCGTAGTTTGAGTCAATCAGTTTGACTTAATTTTTCTGCCTCTGCATCCGGTGACACAGCATGGCCTTCTCCGAACGCATTACCCGCCTGAAAAGCTCCCTGATCCGCGAAATTCTCGCCGCAGCCCAGCGCCCCGAGGTCATGTCGTTTGCCGGTGGGCTGCCGGCGCAAGCCATGTTGCCTAAAGTGGAATGGCAGGGCATGCCGGTGAGCATGGGTCAGTACGGCATGAGTGAAGGGGAACCGGAGCTGCGCGAGGCAATTGCTCGCGAAGCGCAACAACTTGGTGTGCCCTGTGATGCCAGCCAGGTGCTGATTGTCTCCGGCTCGCAGCAGACCCTTGATCTGGCAGCAAAGCTGTTTATCGATCCGGGCACCAAAGTGTTAGTTGAGGCGCCGACCTATCTGGCCGCCCTGCAGCCGTTCCAGTTGTTCGGTGCTGATTGCCTGGCCGTGCCGCAGGAGGCCGATGGCCCGCAACTGGATGCATTGCGGACACAACTGGCGCAGAAGCCGGCCTTCGGTTACCTGATTCCGACCTTCCAGAACCCGTCTGCCGTGCGTTACAGCGAAGCCAAGCGTGATGCCGTGGCCGCCCTGTTTGATGAGTACGGCGT
>Ga0102814_10003095_pt1 | contig 10941 bp, 7 predicted proteins | sample ColrivemetaGS741_FD_79112 | JGI IMG/M metagenome (GOLD analysis project Ga0102814, IMG submission 79112) | Estuarine microbial communities from the Columbia River estuary - Flood tide ETM metaG S.741 | ecosystem: Environmental > Aquatic > Marine > Intertidal zone > Estuary | place: USA: Columbia... | reverse complement strand
GTCTTTCAATCGCTAATGTTTCAATCTCATCAACTAACTCACAACCTCCGTAATATCTTTTTTTCGGATATCCCTCAGCATATTTGTTCGTTAGAATTGACCCTTGAGCTTCTAGCACTGCATCTGAGACAAAGTTCTCTGATGCAATCAATTCAATGTGTTGTTCCTGTCTGTTTTTTTCTTTAAGAATGATTTCGTTGATCATAGGATCTATTTTATTAAGGTTCATTCTATCCTCCTGGATAAATCTTCACATTATTATAACATAATAACATTCGAATTAAAAGACAAAACTTAGAGCTCAAAGTCTTGTCTTTTCGTAAGTTTTTTTCTATCTATATTTAAAATTTTTATAGCTTTATATTGTGATATACATTTTGAACATCATCTAATTCGTCAAGCATTTGAATTAAGCGATCAAACTTTCCTAGATCTTCATCATTGTCCAAAGTTGCTTCCATAATTGGCAACCACATGAGTTCATCGGTAGTAAAATCTATTTCTGGTTTAGCATCTGTTATCGCTGTGCGAATCGCATTATAATCAGAGGCTTCACCAATGACTGTTGCTGATTCATCATCAACTTCAAGTTCAGAGAAATTCAAATCATTCATTACTAAAGTTTCAAGCATTTCATCTTCTGTGAATTCCGGTACACTAAATACTGCAACGTGATTAAATTGATGAAGTGTAGAACCAGACACACCAAGTTTTCCACCAGTTTTAGTAAATGCATTTCTTACAGTTGAAATCGTGCGATTGACGTTATCTGTTAAGCATTCAACAATAATCATTGACGTTCCAGGACCAAACCCTTCATAACGGACTTCGATATAGTTTTCATCGCTACCACCAACAGCCTTTTCAATGGCTCTTTTGATGATATCTGCAGTTACTTGTTCTCTTTTAGCCTTTTCAATGATTTTCTTCAAGACTTGATTTGTGTCAGGATCAGGTGATCCGGATTTTGCAGCCATATATATTTCTTTGCCGTATTTCGCATAGAGTTTACTTTTTGCAGCAGCAGTTTTCTCCATTGCTACTTTTCTTACTTCATGTGCTCTTCCCATTTTTATCTTCCTTTACTTACCAAATTTTTCATCATAAACCTTAATACATTGTGCAATGATTTTCTTTGCTGATTCAGCGCCTTCGATATCTAAAATATACGTCTTCTTACCTTCTAATGACTTATAGACTTCAAAAAAATGTCCCATTTCAGTAAGCAGATGTTGTGGTAATTCCTTAATGTCTTTGTATTGAGTTAATGATGGATCTCCAAAAGGAATCGCGATAATCTTTTCATCAATTTCATCCGAGTCAATCATTTTCATAACACCTATTGGATAAACTTCAACAATGGATAAAGGTTCTATGTCTTCTTGACATAGTACAAGTACATCAAGTGGATCATTGTCTCCAGCATATGTTCTCGGGATAAATCCATAATTTGCAGGATAGTGAGTTGATGTGAATAATATTCGATCGAGAATAATCATTCCGGTTTCTTTGTCTAACTCATATTTCTTTTTGCTACCTTTTGATATCTCGATACACGCAATAAATTTTTCAGGTTGAATTCTAGATTTACTAATATCATGCCAAATATTCATACAATCCTTCTCCTTTTTATATCCATTTCTATTTTAACATTTTTGCTCAAAAAAAACACCCATATCTTTGGGTGTCTCTTTTGTCCACACATGACAAAGTAACGAATAATGTTACTTATCCCCCATGCCCCCACTAGACTGTGTATAAAATACATCGTAAAATACGAATGCAAAACAACCCCTATGTGCTTCAACAACCGTAGCTGTGATGTTTGAGGCATCACTGTAGAGACACTATCACCAATTAGATAGTTTATACGATAATTAAATACATAATCATTATAGCAACATCACTTTACTTTGTAAAGGTTATATTTGTTTTTGCTTATCTTATTTTTGAACGTGTTTTAAATAGAGTTCATAAGTATTTTCCATGAGTGCATTAATTGTCATCGGTCCAACACCTCTAGGAACTGGTGAAAGATATGATGCCACTTCCGAAACGCCATCAAAATGAACATCTCCAACAAGTTTTCCATCTACTCTATTGACACCAACATCAACAACAATTGCTCCAGGTTTTACCATATCTTTAGTTACCAATTCGGCTTTTCCTGCAGAGGCTATGATTATATCAGCATTTTTTGTATGCGCAGCTAAATCTTTTGTTTGTCTATGACACACAGTGATAGTTGCTCCAGCATCCATTAATAGCCTTGCTATTGGAAATCCTACGATATTACTTCTTCCAATGATTACAGCATCCATACCAGAAACATTAATATCATAAGCTTTCAGTAAGGTCATAATACCTTTTGGTGTTGCGGGACATACTGTCGGTTTTTTTTGATATAGATACCCTTGATTAATCACATGAAATCCATCAGCATCTTTATCCTTTGAAATTAAATCAATAAGTTTTGACTCATTCAAATGTTTTGGGATAGGAAGTTGTAATAAAATACCATCAACTAAGTCGTCGTGATTTAGCTTTTCAATTAGATTTGTTAATTCTTCTTCACTAACTGATTCATCAAGTTGATAAAGTTCATGCGAAATACCAACAAGCTTACATGCTTTACCTTTGCCTTTGACATATGATTGGCTCGCTGGGTTTTCCCCAACCAATATAATAGAAAGACTTGGTGGTCTATGATAAATTAAAATATCTTTTTCAATTAATTCTTTAAGCATTAAATTGCGATCATTTGCAACTTTTTTACCATCGAGTAAAATCATAAATTCACATCCTTATTTTATTAAATTACCTTCACTATCAATTTCCATATCTAGTGCTCTTGGAGTTTTATTCAACCCCGGCATAACCATTATACCTTTTGTAAGTGCTACTAAAAAGCCGGCCCCTAATGAAGGTCTAATTTCTTGAATTGTTAATGTAAAGTCTGTAGGTAGTCCTTTTATCTTTGGATCACCCGTCAACGATAATGGTGTTTTCGCCATACATACAGGCAAATTCCAACCCAAATCTTTATATGTTTCTAATTGTGCTGTTGCTCTTTTAGTAAAACGAACATCCTTAGCACCATAAATCTTTTGCGCTATTTTCTCTATGATAATTTGTGGTGAATCTTTTAGAGTGTATAATGGTTCAAAAGTTGCTTTTTGATCCGCAACCTTAACAATTAAATTTGCTAAATCAACCATGCCTTCTCCACCTAAAGTAAATCCTTTAGAAAGAGCTATTGGATGATTGTTTTCTTTAGCCCAATTCATGATAACTGCAATTTCTTCATCTGTATCTGAATAGAAATGATTAAGTGCGATTACATAATTTAGACCGTACCCTTTTATATTTTGAATATGTTTATTTAAATGAGGAATTCCTGCGTTTAACGCATCGATATTTTCAGCATTGAAATCTTCAGCTCCACCATGAGCTTTTAGAGCTCTGATTGTTGCCACTAAAACAATTGCATCTACTTGTTTATTTAGATGAGGCATTTTTAAATCTAAGAATTTTTCCATACCCAAATCTGCTCCAAAACCAGCTTCAGTAATTGTATAATCACCGAGTTTCATAGCAAGTTTGGTAGCTACTATAGAATTACAACCATGAGCAATGTTAGCAAATGGTCCTGCATGTACAAGTGTTGGAACACCATCTAATGTTTGTACTAGGTTCGGATTCATCGCATTCTTCATTAGAAGTGTCATTGCGTCTGCTCCACCTAAATCAGAAACATAGATAGGTTTCTCTTCTTTGTTGTAACCTATTAGTATGTTATTAATTCTACGTTTTAAATCCTCTAAATCACTTGCTAAGGCGAGAATAGCCATAATTTCACTTGCGGCTGTAATGATGAAACCATCTTCTCTTGTTGGTGTAACAATCGATCTTAGTGCTCTATCATTCATATCCATACAACGTTTCCAAGTAACTGTTTGGATATCAAGTTCATTACCTTGATAAATGTGATTATCAATCAGCGCACTTAATAGATTATTTGCTGATGTAATAGCATGCATATCACCAGTAAAATGCAAATTGATATCATCTGATGGTGTGATGCTAGACAAGCCGCCACCTGTCGCTCCACCCTTAAGTCCAAATACGGGTCCTAAACTTGGTTCTCTAAGTGCCAATATAGGATGTTTCCCTATATATTTTAGTCCTTGAGCTAATCCAATTGAAATTGTTGTTTTACCCTCACCTGCAGGTGTAGGATTGATTGCTGTGACTAAAATAAGTTTACCATTCGGCTTATTTTGTAGTCTCTTTAAAACCTTAAGATCTATCTTTGCCTTATCAAAACCATATGGCAAACATTCTTCTGGACCAACGCCCATTCGTTCACATAAAACTGTTATTTTTTCCATTTTTTTCTCCCTGTCTACGAAAAAAGTATCTCGTTTAAGATACTTTCATTATAACATATTTTTACTTTAGGAATTGATAACCTTTTTTCAAGATAAGTTCTACATTTTCAATTGATTCTTCTGTTGGTTCTTTAATTTCTAATAATGGGTATTCAAATCCCAATTCTTTCCATTTCGATATACCTTTAGTGTGATAAGGTAACACCTCAATAGAAATAACGTTTGTTAATGTGTCTAAAAATGATCTAAGTTTACGAACGTCCTCATTATCATCGCTAATCGTAGGTACTAAAACATGTCTGATAGCAACCTTAACTTTTAACTCATCTAAATATCGTGCAAACTCTAAAACCTTTTTATTGGAGCTGCCAGTTAATTTAATATGCTTTTGTTCATCTATGTGTTTTAAATCAAGCAATACAAGATCCGTATATTGCATTAGCAATTTAAGTTCACTTTGATTTTTAGGTGTAAAACATGCTGCAGATGTATCCAAGCATGTATGAATCCCTTTTTCTTTTGCTGCCTTAAATAATTCAATGAGAAATGGTGTTTGTAGTAAGGGTTCTCCACCACTAACTGTGATGCCACCCTTTTTATAAAAATGACTGTATTTTTGATAATCTTCTAACACTTGACTTGTCGTCATTAATTGGTTCTGTTTTGTGCTCCATGTATCTCGGTTATGGCAATATTGACATTGAAAAGGGCAACCTTGTAAAAATAATACATATCTAATGCCTGGTCCATCGAATGCGCCTAATGTCTCAATAGAGTGGACATTAGCATAGCGTTCGCTAGATGTTTTCATGGAATGTACGGTGAATAACTTCTTGTTTTTGTTCATTTGTTAAATTCGAAAAGTTAACAGCATAACCAGAAACACGGATTGTTAAGTTAGGATATTTTTCAGGATGATTAAACGCGTCAATAAGTGTTTCGCGATTAAATATATTCACGTTCAAATGATATCCACCACTAATGAAATATCCATCAAGAATTGATACAAGGTTTTCAACCTTAATATCACCTTCATATGTAAATCCATCTGCTGATTCAATATCATTTGACTTACCTAACGCTTGAGGAACGAGAGTAAAGGTATTAGATATACCATCTTGACAGCTTTCACAAGGAATCTTAGAAACACTCAATAATGATTTTAGTGCTCCGGACTTATCTCTACCATGCATTGGGTTTGCTCCAGGAGCGAATGCCTCACCAATTCTTCTACCATCAGGCGTATTTCCTGTTTTCTTACCATAAACCACGTTAGATGTAATTGTTAAAACACTCATTGTAGGTACTGATTCTCTATATGTATATTGTCCTCTAATTTTACTCATAAACAATTCAACCATTTCAACTGCTAAATGATCTACGCGATCATCATTATTGCCATAGAATGGAAAATCACCAGTTGTTTTAAAATCGACAATAAGTCCGTTATCCCCATAAATAGGCTTAACTTTAGCGAATTTGATTGCTGAAAGTGAATCAGCTACAACTGATAACCCGGCAATACCAGTAGCAAAGTTTCTTGTTACTTCAGAATCGTGAAGTGCCATTTGTAGTTTCTCGTATGCATATTTATCGTGCATATAATGAATGATGTTAAGCGCACTTACATAAGTTTTCGCTAGCCAGTCAAGCATTTCATTAAACTTCTTCATCACTAAATCATATTCTAAGTATTCGCCTTGATAGACGTCGGTAACTGGACCAACTTGGTCACCAGTTATTTCGTCACGTCCACCATTAAGAGAATAAAGTAATGCTTTTGCTAAGTTTGCTCTAGCACCAAAGAATTGCATTTCTTTTCCTAATGCCATAGGTGATACACAACAAGCTATACCATAATCATCTGTATGCGCAACTCTCATTTGAGCATCATTTTCATACTGAATACTGCTTGTGTCAATACTTATTTTTGCACAAAATTTCTTAAAGTTTTCAGGTAAATCTTCGCTCCATAAAACGGTTAAATTAGGTTCTGCAGAAGTTCCTAAATTATAAAGTGTTTGCAAGTATCTATAAGTATTTTTAGTGACCCATGAGCGCCCATCATTATTCAAACCAGCAAGACTTTCAGTAACCCATGTTGGATCGCCTGTAAATAATTCATTATATTCAGGTGTGCGTGCAAAGCGAACCATTCTAAGTTTCATAATGAAGTGATCAATGAGTTCCTGAGCTTCTTTTTCAGTAATTATTCCAGCTTTTAGATCTTTTTCAATATAAATATCTAAAAATGTTGCTGTTCTACCAAGACTCATTGCAGCGCCATTTTGTTCCTTAACAGCAGCTAGGTATCCAAAGTATACCCACTGTACTGCTTCAACTGCATTTTCTGCAGGTCTACATAAATCAAAGCCATATATAGTTCCTAATTCTTTTAATTGTTCTAATGCTCTGATTTGTTCTTGAATTTCTTCTCTCAAACGAACATTTTTTTCGTTCATCGGATAACTGAATAGTGTTTTATCTTTTTTCTTTTGTTGAACCAATAAATCGATACCATAAAGTGCGACGCGGCGATAATCACCAATAATTCTTCCTCTTCCGTATCCATCAGGTAATCCTGTTACAATTCCAGAGCGACGCGCACGTCTAATATCAGCGTTGTACACATCAAAGACCCCTTGATTGTGAGTCTTTCTGTATTCGGTAAATATATGTTTGATTTCATCATCGACATGATACCCATAAGATTCAGCTGCTTTAACAGCTACACCTATTCCACCATATGGGTGAAAAGCGCGTTTAAATGGTTTGTCAGTTTGCAAACCAACAATTTTCTCAATATCCTTGTTAATATATCCAGGACCATGAGATGTGATAGATGCTACGACTTTAGTATCTAGCTCAATAACTCCACCATTCTCTTTTTCTTCTTCAAGGAATTGATGGAATCTTTTATTTAATTCTAAGCTACTTTCTGTTGGCCCCTCTAAAAATGACGAGTCACCAAAGTATTCAGTATAGTTTCTGTCTGTAAAATCACGAACGTCAATAGTTGTTTCCCATTTCCCGCCCTTAAATTCTTTCCATGCTTTCATATAATAATCCTCCTATATAAGCATTTTAAAGATGCTCATTTTTGCAAAATAAGTATATACGATATGCCTATAAGTTGCAACGAATATATGAACCAGATGAATTGAAAACGTTTTTCATCGGTATTCTTTAGAAACTAACTAAAAAAGAAGGCAATATTAACCCTTGTTCCTTGACTTTAATATCCTCTCGAAAACGGTGTGGAATGAATTTCCAATGATTCTTATTTGCAACAAAATAAAATAAATAGTAATAGAAAATCTAATTATTCATTTGATATTTAAATGCTTCCTTGATTTTTCGATGTGATCAAATAACAAAAGAGGTACTTAGCTTAACGCTAAATACCTACTCTATCATTAAAAATTTATTGTTACTTAAATAGCAAAACGCTTATAAATTTAATATCTTTTTGATTTTCTGTGGAAGACCCTCAATTTCTAAAGTAGATAGACTGCATAATGCTAATCTAATGCCACCACTCATAGGCACTGCATAGATATGATGCTCAGCTAATTTCAAATAATCGGTTTCTGGATCAGGTGTTAAAACAACCGTGTAAAATCCACTTCTAAAAGGATGCGTCTTTAACCCAATCTCTTTTGCCTGTTTAATGAATGATGCACTTCTTTTTTGAACAAGTGTGTTGATGTGATCAAGACCCTTTAAAAATTCATTCTTGTTTTCTTTTTTTGAAAAGTGATTGAGTAATTCAATTGAAACTGTAGGGGTTGCTGACCACGAACCTCTCGCTTCATTAACATATTTTTTATGAAATTCATTAACTTGAGTTTCATCGTGTGATAATCCAATTGCAGCACCTAATCTTAATCCATAAGCTCCGAATGTTTTAGATCCGCTAAATGATAAGATAGTCATGACGTGATTTTTTAATTTGGGGATATATGTGATTTTCTTACGGTTATCGTCTTCGTGTGAGAAATCAAGATATGCTAAATCATATAAAAAGACAATCATATTTTTTTCTAATTCATTCATGATATCGATTATTTGTTCGAATTCTGCTTCACTTAATGTAAAGCCAGTTGGGTTATGACAAGGATCATTAACGATAACAATGACTCTTTTTTGGATAGCACATAACTCATGAAGTCTATTTTTAAAGCTCTCCATGTCAAAATTATCGCCTTTAAAGAGTTTGTGCTCAAATATATTCAACTTAGCTCGATCAGCAAATCTCTCATATTGCCATCTAATATCTGATACAAATAATGAATCTCCTGGATTAGCATAAACAGCTAAAGTTGAAGCAATTGCTCCACTTCCTCCAGGTGTTGCACATGCATTAATAAACATTTGTTTTCTTATACTATCTTCATATTTCCCAAGTACCCAAGAAATAACATTATTTTTAAAATCTGCACCACCATCAACTGCTGGGTAAGGCAATATTTTATCATCGGGTAAACTGCGAATTGCCTTTGATACAACTGGCATCCCGCCTATTGATTTATCCTCATCATAAAACATACCTATGGATGCATTAATCACATCATCATAAATTTTTGACGCCGCAATAGCATCTTTTGAAATTTTAAGAATATCTACACTCACAACGATCACCTCTGCTTCAATTATAAATCAAATCATCTAAAAACAGGTCAAACAAATAGAGCCAGTGTTGCTTTTCATGCTTCATTGCCATAATGATATGGATATGTCCTTTGAAATATCCAAGTCTAACTTGTGTCTTCGATGCATTCGCTTTTTCAAACAATCTTTTCCCATCCGTTTTAGCTGATGCCTCTAAAGAAAGCACGAGCGTTACTTGACTGGATTCTACAATTGTTTTGTGAACTCCAACTTTTGATGAGAACTTTTTAAATAGTTTTTCATACATATATAACAATAGATCTGCGTCAATTTGTCCAAATCTATCAGTCAATTCTAACTTTAAATCTTCTACGTCTGAAATTCTGTTGAGCTCACTAATTCTTTTGTGTATTTCAATTCTAACACTGTCTTGACTTACATATTGTGGATCAACATGTCTAGCTGCATAAATCTCATCAATCGCAGTTTCTTTAGGTTTGTCTAATGAGATTCCGGTAACTGCCTCTTCCAGAAGTTTCATATATAGTTCAAGTCCAACCGAATCAATGAATCCCGATTGCTCAGACCCTAAAATATCTCCAGCACCTCTAATAGATAAATCTCTCATTGCAATTTTAAACCCGCTACCTAAAGCTGTGAAATCTTGAATTGCAGTTAATCTCTTCTTAGCTTCATCATTAATATTTCTGTATGTATCATAAAGTAGATATGCATAAGCTATTCTATCGCTTCTACCAACACGTCCTCTTATTTGATATAACTGTGATAATCCGAGCTTATCGGCATCATGTATAATCAATGTATTTGTGTTAGGTATATCCACACCAGTTTCAATAATTGTCGTTGAAACTAACACGTCATATGAGTGATCAATAAAGTCACTTAATGTATTCTCCAATTGAACTCTATTCATTTGTCCGTGAGCGTAAGCAATTCTAGCCTCAGGAACCAACTTTTGCAGTTTATAAACCATACCTTCAATTCCACTTACTTTATTAAATAGATAGAAGATTTGTCCACCTCTTGCGAGCTCTCTTGTGATTGCTTCTTTAACTAATGCTTCCTGTCTTTCAACAACATATGTTTGAACAGGATATCTATTAAGAGGGGGTGTTTCAATCATAGATAAATCTTTAAGTCCCATCATTGACATCTGAAGTGTTCTTGGTATTGGAGTTGCGCTTAAAGTCAATGTATCAACGTTTACTTTAAACTCTCTGATTTTTTCTTTATGCTCTACTCCAAATCTTTGTTCTTCATCGATAATGAGTAATCCTAAATCTTTAAATTTAACATCTCCAGACAGTAATCTATGTGTTCCAATAACAACATCAACGTATCCTTTTTTCAGTTTTTCTAAAACTTCCTTTTGTTTCTTAGATGTCACGAAACGGCTTAATAAGGCGACATTCGCGCCATACTTATCGAATCTTTCTTTAAAGGTATAATAGTGTTGTCTAGCTAAAACCGTAGTTGGAACAAGATACAAAACCTGCTTACCATTAAGTACTGCTTTAAATGCTGCGCGAAGCGCGATTTCCGTTTTTCCAAATCCAACATCACCACAAATTAAGCGATCCATTGGTCGCTCATTTTCCATATCAAACTTCGTATCTATGATTGCTTTTTGTTGATCTCTTGTTGTTTCATAAGGAAAATCTCTTTCAAATAATTCTTGCATTTCCACATCTTTATCATAAGCAAAGCCAACACTTTGTTGTCTTTGAGCATATAGTGCAATAAGTCGATCGCTAAGATCTTTAATTCTCATCCTTACACTAGCTTTGGTCTTAGTCCATTGTTTTCCACCGAGCTTGGATAATTTAGGATGCATGCCTTCGTGACTACTATATTTTAGAACCATATCAATTTGATCTAATGGCACATATAAAGCTTCTTCATTTGCATAAATAATATG
>Ga0102814_10003092_pt1 | contig 10957 bp, 9 predicted proteins | sample ColrivemetaGS741_FD_79112 | JGI IMG/M metagenome (GOLD analysis project Ga0102814, IMG submission 79112) | Estuarine microbial communities from the Columbia River estuary - Flood tide ETM metaG S.741 | ecosystem: Environmental > Aquatic > Marine > Intertidal zone > Estuary | place: USA: Columbia... | reverse complement strand
GCGCCGCCATCCTCAGTTGCAAACACGCCTGCGGCCGAAATGCCAACCCACATCTTTTTGGGGTTGGACGGGTCAGAAATAATGCTGTGCAGCACGAGCCCCGCCGCCCCGCCATGCCAGCTATCGGCCGATGGATGGTCGGTCAGGCCATTCACTTTTTCCCAAGTGATGCCACCATCCTTGCTGGCCAAAAGCCGGGCTGGCTTGGTGCCAGCATAAAGCGTGCCATCGGCATAATGCAGCGACCAGATCTGCTTGAAATCATCGCCAAAGGGTAGGGGGTCGTCCTTCCAACCAACTTGCTTGGCAAAATCAGCATCATTGGCGGCCCAGTCATCCACCATGCCTTTGGTCAGGCGCGTGGCAATCCAACTGGCCCCGTTATCTGTCGATCGCCATATCGTAGCACCATGAAAATCTCCGCCTCCACCTGCCCAAAGCCGACCGGTTTTAGGATCACCCACCACATGGTTAACGGGCGCACCATCACAAAAAGGCCCTTCAACCTTCCACGCTGTTCGGGTGTTACCGCCGCGCAGTAAAAATGCGCCTTTGGTTGTGCCTACAAGTACAGTTATCTCAGTTCCCGCCATGGCTATGTGTCCCCAAATAGCAGAATCATCCCTGAACCCTGCTTATTGAGTCAAAATGACATGATTTTTCGGCAAAACGCCAGTTTGGCGTTTTACATCGCGCTTAAGCGCAGCTAAAACCGCCCCCGCATCCGCCCCTATCAGGAGAGTCGTTTCATGGGCTATAATATCGTCGTCGTTGGCGCCACAGGCAATGTGGGCCGCGAAATGCTGAACATTCTGGCAGAACGGGAATTCCCCGTTGATAAGATCACCGCGCTGGCGTCACGCCGCTCGCTGGGTACCGAATGCAGCTTCGGCGATAAAACCCTGAAGTGTCAGGACTTGGACGGTTTTGATTTCACCGGCTGGGACATGGCGCTTTTTGCCGTTGGCTCAGAAGCGACCAAGAAATATGCGCCCATCGCCGCCAAAGCGGGCTGTGTGGTCATCGATAACTCATCGCTTTATCGCTATGACCCGCTGGTGCCGCTGATTGTGCCCGAGGTAAACCCGGATGCGATTGACGGTTATAAAAACAAAAACATCATCGCCAACCCAAACTGCTCCACCGCGCAGATGGTTGTGGCGCTGAAGCCATTGCATGACCGCGCCAAAATTAAACGTGTTGTGGTCAGCACTTATCAATCCGTTTCGGGTGCCGGCAAAGAAGGCATGGACGAGCTTTGGTTGCAGACCAAAGGCATTTACGTGCCCGGTCAGGAATATGCCGCCAAGAAATTCACCAAGCAGATCGCCTTCAACGTGATCCCGCATATTGATGTGTTTTTGGAAGACGGTCAGACCAAAGAAGAATGGAAAATGGTCGCCGAAACCAAGAAAATTCTTGATAAGGCCATTAAAGTTACCGCCACCTGTGTGCGCGTGCCGGTATTCGTTGGCCATTCCGAAGCCATCAATATTGAGTTTGAGGACCATCTGGACGAGGCTGAAGCGCGTGATATTTTGCGCGAGGCCCCCGGTGTGATGGTTGTCGATAAGCGCGAAGATGGCGGCTATATCACCCCGATCGAAAGTGTTGGTGAGTTTGCCACCTATATCAGCCGTATCCGCCAAGACCCGACGATTGATAACGGCATCAACCTGTGGTGCGTGTCCGATAATCTGCGCAAAGGCGCTGCCCTGAACGCCGTGCAAATCGCCGAGCTTTTAGGCCGCCGGGTGCTGAAAAAGGGCTAAGCGCGGAAAGTCGCGCAATGCTCGCGGCGCCTTCGGGCGCCGCTTGCGTTTTAGCAGAGCATGGGCAAGGCTGGAGCATTCATTGAATGTGGAGCCCTGCCCATGAAAAGCATTTTATATTCCAGCCTGATGGTCCTGATCGCCAGTGGCGCCTTGGGCGATGACATTCCGGCTGACAGCGATATTTCCGCCGTTACACTTTATCCCGCCGGCGCCATGGTCACCCGCACCGTGCCGTTTCAGACAAACGCTGGTGATCATCGGATTCTGATTGCCGATATGCCGGATTATTTTGATTTTCAAACTATGCGCATCACGGGGCAGGGTGCGTTTACGCTGGGCGCATTTGAGCTGCGCGATGTCAACTTGGCCCCAAGCGAACCTGTGGAAACGCCTGAAAGCCGCGCTCTGAAGGACGAGATTGAGCGGCTGGAGGATGCCATCACCGTCAAAGATTATGAGGTAGAGGCCGCAACGCTGCGCCAGCGCGCAGCTGATGCACAATTGGCGTTTTTAAATGCCATAGGACAGGCCAAGGCCGCCGATCAACTGGATGCAGCCAGCGTTGATGATTTGCGCGCCATTGCCGCAATGATCGGCGCAGAATCCCTTGCCGCGCTTGAACAAGCCCATCAATCGCGGATTGATGCGACTGCACTGCGCGGTGAAGCCAACGACCTGCGCGAAGACCTGAACAAGGCCCGTCAGGAGTTGGCGGCTCTGTTACTGCCTGCGGATGACAGTCCGCAACTTGCTGTGCGGATTGCGGCGGACACCGATGTCTCCGGCAGTTTGGAAGTGAGCTATTATATCGATGAAGCGGGCTGGACGCCGATTTACGATTTCAGTCTGATGTTGGGCGATGTGCCCGCATTAACCATCGATCGGAATGTTCGGATTGCCCAAAATAGTGGGGAAAACTGGGCCAATGTAGCGATGACCCTGTCCACCGCCATGCCGAGTTTCCAAAGCGCCCCAAGCTATATTGGCCCCATTATTGCCCGAATTGATCCGCCAATTGTTTATGCTGAACGATCCGCCAGCCTCGCGGATGGTGCAATGCTAGCGGCGCCCATGGAGATGGTTGTAGAAGCGCCAATGATGGCTGATCGGTCCCAAGCACGCGCTGCGCTGCAGGGCTTAACCGTAATTTACAACATGCCCGGCACGGTTAACTTGGCGGGCGATGGCACGCCTGTGCAACTTGCGCTCGACAGCAAGGAAACCAGCCCGGAATTATCGGCCCTTGCTGTGCCGCGCAGCGATCCTTCAGCCTTTTTCATGGCGCATATCACCAATGATAGCGGCGAGATTTACCTGCCAGGGACCGCGCGCCTTTTCCGCGACGGCGCCATGGTGGGTGAGACGCAGTTGGAGCTAACAGCCGCCGGCGCATCGGTTGATATGGCCTTTGGGGCGATTGAAGGCTTGCAGGTTTCGCGCCGCATCCTGTCACGCGAGGAAGGCAATACCGGGGTGTTTACCTCATCCAACCGCCGGGGCGACCAGTTTGAAATCACCGCCAAGAACCTAACTGGCCAGCCTTTTGAATTGCGCATCCTTGATCGCTACCCCGTCAGCGAACAAGAAGATCTGGTGATTGACCGCCAAGCCAATCCACGCGTTACCGAGGTCGATGTCGATGGCAAGCGCGGCGTTGTGGCATGGGATATTTTGCTCGCCCCCGGTCAGGAACAGCAGATTAGCTTTGGCTATGAAATTGGCTGGCCAACCGGGATGGAATTACATATTCCCGAAAATTAGCGTTGATCGGCCCTGTGTTAACGCACATGGCCGTTCACCTAGACCCCCCGAAACGTTTCCGTCGCAGCATCATAATAATGCAGCTCACCATTGCGGATTTCATTCCACAATCCGTGCAGGCTAAGCGTTCCAGCCTCGACCGCCTCAGCCACGAAGGGGAAGGTCATCAGGTTTTCTAAGCTGACAAGGATGGCATTTTTTTCAAGCTGCGTTAGGCGCGTTGTACGGTCTTTCTCGGCCTCATCCAGCCGTGCAAAACCGGGCTTCAAAATTTCCATCCAAGGGCCAATAAACTCTGAACCTTGGCGCAGCTCCTCAGCCTCGCCACAACAGAGATCATGATAGGCTGCCACGCCACCGCAGTTTGAATGGCCGACGACCAGCAAATTGGCCACCTTCAAAAACTTCACCGCATATTCAATGGCAGCCGAAGTGCCGTGAAAATCTTCGTCCGGCAGATAGGGCGGCACAAGGTTGGCAATGTTGCGATGAATGAAAAACTCGCCGGTTTCTGCCCCAAATATCCCCGTAACATGCACGCGGCTGTCACAACAAGAAATGATCATGGCGCGTGGACGCTGGCCCTCATCGGCAAGGCGCGCATACCAAGCAGAGTTTTCCTGATAAGACGTAGCCTTCCATCCAGCAAAACGCTTGGCGAGAAATTGCGGCAGTGGCTTTGCGTGTTTCATAAGGCTCCCCTAACTCTGCGCCATATGTGTGACGATTCCTGCTACCTATTACAAGCCTGAGTAGCCCTTCTGTTTGCATTCAAGGTAATCTAAGCTGTGGCAGATTTTCAACAGGAGCCGCCATGTCGCCTGCGTTCAGCACCAATCTCAATGCAACCCCCCTTTACGTTCTGACCCCCGATTCCCTGCCCCGCACCCTTGAGGCGCTGGACGGTCCGGCGCGGCGCTGGGTGGAGCGGGCGGGATTTGCCGCCAAGCTGGGCGAGGTTGCGCTTATTCCTGATATGCAAGGCAACATTCAGGCCGTTTTGGCCGGCTGGGGCGATGCCAAGGCGCGTGGGCGCGGGCGTTTTCATATGGCCACAATCGCCGCGAAATTACCCGAGGGTGATTATCGCTTTGCTGACGGGTTGAATGCGGCGGAGCGCGCAGAAGCTGCGCTGGCTTGGCTTTTGGCCGCCTACCGGTTTGAGCGGTATAAGGCCCAAGGCGCGATGACCGCGAGGCTGGTCGCCCCAGTTGGCATTGATACCGCGCGCATCGAGGTGCAGGCCCGTGCCGCATATCTTACCCGCGATCTGATCAACACACCCGCCAGCGACATGACACCTGCCGCGCTGGAAGAAGCGATCCGCGATCTGGCGACCCGGCACAAAGCCAAGATCAGCAGCATTGTTGGCGATGCTTTGCTGAAAGAAAACCTGCCGATGATCCACGCGGTGGGCCGCGCTGCGGCCACACCCCCGCGATTGGTAGATATGATTTGGGGTGATGAGGCGCATCCCAAAATTACGCTGGTGGGCAAAGGCGTGTGTTTTGATACCGGCGGGCTGAACTTGAAGCCCGGGGCATCGATGGGATTGATGAAAAAGGATATGGGCGGCTCGGCCACCGCCATTGGGCTGGCGCAGATGATAATGGAGCTAAACCTGCCCGTTCGCCTGCGCCTGTTGGTGCCAGCGGTTGAAAATTCGGTATCGGCCAATTCATTCCGCCCGCAAGATATTCTGACCAGTCGCAAAGGTCTGACAGTTGAAATCAACAATACCGATGCCGAGGGCCGCTTGGTGCTGGCCGACGCGCTTGCATTGGCCGATGAAGAAGAGCCCGATCTAATGCTGTGCATGGCCACGCTAACTGGGGCTGCCCGTGTCGCACTTGGCCCTGATATGCCGCCATTTTTTACGGATGATGACGCTTTTGCCGCCCACATCTCGGCCGCCAGCACCGCGCAGGCTGACCCGTTGTGGCGGATGCCGTTCCACAACCCTTATGATCCGCTGATTGAGCCGGGCATTGCGGATTTGGATAATTCACCAAGCGGTGGTATGGCTGGCTCAATCACGGCGGCGCTGTTTTTGCGCCGGTTTGTGGAACATGCCAAGGTTTTCGCGCATTTTGATCTTTATGGCTGGGTGCCAGCCGCCCTGCCAGCCCGCCCCAAAGGCGGCGAAATGCAAGGCGCCCGTGCCATGTTGGCCGCAATTGAGGCATATTTAGAATGAGCGATCCACGCACCACCCCCTTCAAAGGCCGCGCACAGGCCCCGCGTCGCATTGTGCAGCCGGTTGTCGATTTATGGCGTGAACCCGGCGGGCCACGCGACAGCCAATTGCTGTGGGGTGAACGGTTCACGCCATTTCTGGCCGAAGATAATTTCATTTATGGCCGCGCAGATTGTGGCTATTTCGGCTGGGTTGATTGCGAGGCCTTGGGCGAATGGCATAGCGCGTCGCACTGGATTTCGGCGCGCGGCAGTTTTTTATATGCAGCGGCCGATCTCAAATCGGCTGTTTTGGCCCGACTTCCCTTTGCGGCCCGGCTGAAATGCGGGCGAAATGTGAAGGGATTCATGGCGACTGATGGTGGGTTTGTATTCACAAACCATGCCCAAACCGCACCGGCCGCCGACTTTGTGGCCGTAGCCGAAATGCTGGTGGGCGTGCCCTATCTTTGGGGTGGGCGATCCGACCTTGGCTTGGATTGTTCGGGCCTCGTACAGCTCGCATTGCAGGCCGCTGGCCATGACGCCCCGCGCGATTCAGATATGCAGGAACATTTGGGCGCGCTGGCCAAGGGCGAAGCCCAGCGCGGGGATTTGGTGTTTTGGAAAGGCCATGTCGGCATTTTGCTGGATGCCGAAACCCTGCTTCACGCCAATGCCCATTCCATGTGTGTAAGTGTCGAACCCTTGGCCGATGCTGAGGCCCGCATCGCCGCCAATAAGGGCGGACCGGTCACCTGCCGTCGGCGCATGGATTAAACGATGCGGCTTTCCTGTCGGCCAAGCCCTTGCACCTCAAGGCGCAGCCTGTCGCCCGGACGCAGAAAACGCGGTGGCTTGGCACCGGCGCCCACACCTTCAGGCGTGCCCGTGGCAATAATATCGCCGGGCCGAAGGGCAAAAAAGCGGGACATATAGGAAATCAGATGCGCAACATTAAACACCATATCGGCGGTACTAGCCGACTGGCGCAGCTCGCCGTTTAGTGCCAATGACATCGCCAAAGCTTGCGGGTTGGCAATTTCATCAGCCGTCACCAGCCAAGGGCCAATTGGGCCAAAACCGGGCGCGGATTTACCCTTGACCCATTGGCCGCCTCGGTCCTTTTGCCAATCACGCGCCGAGACGTCATTCACAATACAATACCCGGCAATCTGCGCCAAAGCCTCATCCTCGGGCACTTGGCTGACATGGGCACCGATGACCACGCCCAGCTCAACCTCCCAGTCGATTTTATCGCTGCCGGGCGGCAAAGGAATATCGTCAAAAGGGCCGTTCAGACATGATGTTGCCTTGTTGAAAATCAACGGCTCGGTCGGCAGGTCAGACCCGGTTTCTGCTGCATGGGCAGCATAATTGCGCCCGATCGCATAGAAATTTGGCACATCTGCAAGGCAGGCCCCAATGCGCTGCTGGCCTTCAACAAGCGGCAAATTTGCGGGGTTGATTCTGTGCAGCCTTTCAAGCGCTGCAATCGCGACTGTTTCGCCTTTAAAATCTGTCACATGGTCTGACAGATCGCGGATTCGACCGTCGCCATCCACCATGCCCGGCCGTTCCTGCCCAATTGGGCCAAAGCGCAAAAGTTTCATGAACAGACCTTCCCCAAAATTCTGACATGGGGATACTGTGCGCAGTTGCTTGGCGCAAGCCCCGCTAGGCGCGCGCGGCCCCGATACGGCCAATGCCCAAGACATCCAAAACCTTATCCTCAATATCCACAGCACTTAGCCTTGCGGATTTATACATTTCGGCGGGTGTGTCATGGTCCAAAAATGTATCGGGAAGCACCATCGAGCGGAATTTGAGCCCGCTGTCAAAGGCGCCACTTTCTGCCAGATGCTGGGCAACATGGCTGCCAAATCCGCCAATTGCACCTTCTTCAATGGTAATAAGCACGTCATGCCCGGCCACAAGCGAATCGATCAGCTCTGTGTCCAGTGGCTTGGCGAATCGGGCATCTGCAATGGTCGGGGTAATGCCCTTTGCGGCCAAGGCTTCACCCGCACGCAAACATTCCGACAGCCGCGCCCCAAAGGACAGAATCGCCACCCGCGCGCCCTGTTGCACAATGCGGCCTTTGCCAATTTCCAGCACTTCGCCACGCTCAGGCAGATCAACTCCCACGCCTTCGCCCCGTGGAAAGCGGAATGCGCTTGGGCGATCATCAATGCTGGCCGCTGTGGCGACCATATGCATCAACTCGGCCTCATCCGCGGCGGCCATCACCACAAAATCTGGCAGGTTGGCTAAAAAGGCGATGTCAAAACTACCGGCATGAGTGGCCCCATCGGCCCCGACCAGCCCGGCGCGATCGATCGCAAAGCGCACGGGTAAGCGCTGAATGGCCACGTCATGCACAACTTGGTCATAACCGCGTTGTAAGAAGGTCGAATAAATCGCGCAAAACGGCTTCATCCCGCCAGCAGCTAACCCCGCACAAAATGTCACGCCGTGCTGCTCGGCAATGCCAACATCAAACATCCGACGCGGAAAGCGGGCGGCGAATTTATCCATGCCCGTACCATCGGGCATTGCGGCGGTTACGCCAACAACACGGCTATCCGCCTCAGCCTCCGCAATCAGCGCCTTGGCAAAAACGGAAGTATAGCTGGGCGCGTTCGGCGTGGCTTTGGCCTGCTTGCCCGTCAGAACATCAAACTTGGCCGTTGCATGGCCCTTATCGGCGGCTTGTTCGGCAGGCCCATAGCCCTTGCCCTTTTTGGTCAGGACATGCAGCAAAACTGGGCCTGTCGCGCGGTCATGCAGGGTGCGCAACACGCTGGTCAGCGCCTCAACATCATGGCCATCAATGGGGCCAACATAGGAAAAGCCAAGTTCTTCAAACAGAGTGCCGCCCACGGTCATCGACTTGACCATTTCTTTAGCCCGACGCGCGCCTTCGGCAAAGGGCGGCGGCAAAAGCTGTGCAAAACCTTTGGCGGCGGATTTCAACTCTTGAAACGGTTCTTGGCTGTACAGTCGCGACAGATAGGAGGACAGGGCCCCAACCGGTGGCGCGATCGACATTTCATTGTCATTCAGCACCACAAACATCCGCTTGCCCAAATGGCCAGCATTGTTCATCGCCTCAAATGCCATGCCTGCCGACATGGAGCCATCGCCAATCACCGCGACCGCGTCGCCAATTCCAAATTCTGGTGCGCCGCCCAAATCGCGCGCGCAGGCAAAGCCCAGCGCGGCAGAAATAGAGGTGGAGGAATGCGCCGCGCCAAACGGGTCATACGGGCTTTCGCTGCGCTTGGTGAAGCCCGACAGGCCACCCCCGCTGCGCAATGTGCGAATGCGGTCACGCCGTCCGGTCAGAATTTTATGCGGATAGCATTGATGGCCAACGTCCCAGATAATCTTGTCATGGGGGGTATCAAAAATTGCATGCAGCGCCACCGTTAGTTCAACCACGCCTAGCCCGGCACCCAAGTGGCCACCAGTTGTGGACACAGCCGAAATGGTTTCAGCGCGCAGTTCGTCAGCCAGTTGGCGCAGTTGGGCAAGGCCAAGCGATTTCAGATCAGCCGGTGAGGCAATTGTATCAAGCAGCGGCGTCGCCGGGCGATGAATGTCTGTGTCAGCCACGTCTGACCTTTCAACTAAGATTGGCGCGTTATGATATATTCTGCCGCAGCCCGCAAGTTATCGCCCCGCGCACCGTAAGGCGCAAGTGCGTCATTGGCCTCAGTGATCAACGCAGCGGCACGGTGCTGAGCGGCCTCAAGCCCCATTAGCGATACAAACGTCGCCTTGCCGGCAGCCTCATCTTTGCCAAGGCGTTTGCCCGCAAGCTCGGCATCGCCCACAACGTCCAACACATCATCATGAATTTGAAACGCCAGGCCGATAGCTTTTGCATAATGGTCGAGCGCGGTCGTATTTTCCCCCGCCAAAACCGGTCCAACCGTTGCCGACCAAACAATCAAAGCCCCGGTTTTTAGCGATTGTAGGTGGGTAATTTCATCAAGGCTCAACGCCGAAGTCGCCGTTTCAGCAGCTATGTCGAGCGCTTGGCCCAGCACCATGCCACGCCCACCTGAGGCCCGCGCCAAACCCGCACTCGCGCGCAGAACCGCGAGGGCATTTGTATGGCCACAACTGGTCAAAATCTCAAACGCTTCGGCCTGCAATGCGTCACCCGCCAAAATCGCTGTCGCCTCGTCCCACTTGATGTGCAGGGTCGGCAGGCCGCGTCGCAGATCGTCATCATCCATTGCTGGCAGATCATCATGTATCAGCGAATAGGCGTGCACACATTCCACCGCTGCGGCCATATGGTCTGCTACATTCGGGGCGATCCCGTGCAAATGCGCGCTTTCCAACGCCAAAAACGCGCGCAAACGTTTGCCTTTAGCAAGCGCCGCATAGCGCATTGCCTCGGCAATGCGTCCTTCCGCGCGTGGCGGAAGGCGCGCGTCGAGGCAAGCCTCGACGCGGGTTGCGGCGCGCGCCAGCGCTTGTGAGAACCCTTGCTCGTCGCTCATATCAGGAAATTTCTGTGGGCTCAGTCCCATTTGGTTGACCGTCGGCGCCAAGGGTTATCCGCGCCACTGCCTCTTCGGCAGCCTTTAGGCGCGCCGCACAATGCGCCTTTAGCGCGCCGCCACGCTCATATAGCTTGATGGATTCATCCAGCGGCACCGATCCGCTTTCCAACTGGGCCACAACCTGTTCAAGCGCCGCCATCGCCTCTTCAAAGCTCATCGCGTCAACTGCTTTTTCACCCATTCCCGCTCTCCATCAATGCGCGCATATGCGCCAGCGCTCCATCGGCCAGCCCGTCCAGATCATAGCCACCTTCGAGCACGGAAACCACCCGCCGATGTGCAGTTTTCGCAGCCAGTTCGCAGGCTTTTTGAGTTATCCACCCAAAATCTGCACCGTCTAAGTTCAGATTGGCCAAGGGATCAAGGCGATGTGCGTCAAACCCGGCAGAAATCAAAATCAACTCGGGCTCATGCGCAGCTAAAAACGGCATGGCCAGTTGTTCCATCTTGGCCCGAAACATACGCCCATCAGTGCCCGCAGCGAGTGGGACGTTCAGAATATTGTTATATGCGCCGCACTCATCTTCCCGCCCAGAACCGGGATAAAGCGGCATTTCATGGCTTGAGCAGAAAGCAATGCGCGCGTCATCCCAGACCAAATCCTGCGTGCCATTGCCGTGATGCACATCAAAATCCAAAATTGCGACGCGTTGCAGACCGTGATGG
>Ga0102814_10003091_pt1 | contig 10959 bp, 9 predicted proteins | sample ColrivemetaGS741_FD_79112 | JGI IMG/M metagenome (GOLD analysis project Ga0102814, IMG submission 79112) | Estuarine microbial communities from the Columbia River estuary - Flood tide ETM metaG S.741 | ecosystem: Environmental > Aquatic > Marine > Intertidal zone > Estuary | place: USA: Columbia... | reverse complement strand
TATTTCGTCCGCAATCCTTGCGTCACCAACACCCATGTTCCCTTTTTGTTAATATTGCTCTAGAATTTGTTCTTGGCCTTTAATAAGCTGCAAAAGTTCGCTTTGTGATAACGACTGTTTTCCATCTTTACCTTTGCCTGGTTTAGCAATCTTGCCTGCTTTCTCTCCTAATTCTTTTTGCTGTTGACTCAAGGAGGGCTTCTTTCCTTTGCCTGGTTTAGGTTTGCTACACTGCTTGTTTCCAGCCTTCATTTCCATTAAACTTTGACTTTCCGACTTCAGGATGTCATACAAAATTGCCGCTAAATCATTCAATCCAAACTGCAGGTATCGCTGATTCGAAACATAGCCTCGATAGTCTTCGGCACTAATCTTCTCCATTTCAAGTAAGTTCTCTTGTAGACGAGCCTGGTTTTCCATTAATACTTGGGCAAGCATGGCATCAGAAACCGTTAATGCGCTAAGTGAATCTAAAATGTTTCTCGCACTTAATGTAACCTCTCTTTGAGCAACTAACGAGCTTTTGTCTACACTTTGCGCTATAGACGTTCTACTAAAAACTATTTCTTGCTTTTTAGAACTTTTTAGCGCTCTAATTTCAAGTCTCCTAATTAAAGCGACATTCTTCTCAGTGGATTCCATCATCATTAAAGCGCTCATATCGCTAAGCTGCTCTCTTAACTCCTCGCTGTTCTTTTTCATTTCTTCCTTCAACTCATTCTGCTTGTCGGCAGACTTCTTTTTTTCATCATCACTCTTATTAGCATCATCAGTTTCTTTCTCTAAATCTTTATTTTGCTTTTGTAAGTCCTCGAATTTATCCCAATCTACATCCTCAGATTTTGTCTCGTCCATTAATTTTCTTTCCAATTCCAGAGCATCCTTTTGAAGCTTCTCCATTTGCTTTTCATCAACAGGTCCTTCTTTTTTATCCAACGTTTGCTCAAGTTTTTTCAACTGTTCTATGGTTTGTAAAATCATCCATTCCTTTTCTAGTTCAGCCAATTTATCCTCAAGACTCTTCTCTGTTATTTCCTTCTGAGCATCGGAAATTTTTTTATCAAGCTCTTCCATAAGTTTCAAAATCTCTTCACTTAACTCTTCCATTCTATCGTACGTTACAGAGTCTTTCTTCAAAAGCTCTTTGCTTATTCTGTTTATCTCCTCCGCCTTCTTTCTATTCTCTTGCCTGTTATCTTTGTCAGTTTTACTTGTCTTTTTAGACTTTGTATTCAACGATTCGATATCAGCTCCACCTGTTTGTAACAACTCACTTTCTGACAATATCACCTCCTTAAAGGGTATCAGACTTAAGGTTTGTTTCACGGTTTGATTATGATCTGACACCTCTATAACCAGCTGGTCTGTCATGCTAATTTCCTGAAAGGAAAGGAATATTGAGGCTTTCATTAATGCGCCTTGAAAAGGAAGGTTAACAGTTTTCTCACTGCCTTCCTCTTTAAAGAATTTGGCTGAAGCATTGGTAATTCCGTAATCATCACTCGCGTTTATGAAAATCTTTACCCCGCCAATAACACTATCTACGGCACATTCTAAAACTGGCCGCTTATCCTGTACAACCGTAAGCTTGGTACTATTGAGCTCCTCTGATTTGTGCCTCGCTGAAACAATGGTGTTGTTAACGAGAAGCATAGAAAAAGCCTCACCAGAAGTAAGGTTAAAACTATCAACCTGGTCTCGCTCTAAAGCAAAGACATTTAGAGCGGCAGCGTTCCTAAAGGCATAACTTATTTTTACAGTACTAAATTGGGGTGCCTCAATCAAGGCGGTGTTCTCAAGAATATAGGGCTGAATATTAGTATAACTAGGCGGTGTAACAACAACGCTCACCCTTCCAACAACCACCTTCTTATTAACTTTCACAACATAATCATCAGAAAAAACATCGTCATAGCCAATCTTAAATAAAAAATCGTTCAGACAGTTTTTGAATTCAATCGAAAACCTGTTTCCAGCTTTACGTGTTGCAGTTCGCGAACCAGATTGAGTGAGAATCGTTAATTCATCCGGTAATACCTCTCCGCTAATCGTAAATTCCAGTTCAAAATCCTGCCCCTCTTCAATAATAAAATCACTTTCCATATTAATATTAAAAGGGAGGCTTTTCTTGTATTCGGTTTTAAAGTGAATCAAACGGCTAGCGCCTTGTTCCACCATAAACCAACGGTTGCCACTCCATAAAAAAAGAAAAACAGCTAAAAGCGGAACTAAAAAAAACAAAAATGGCTTTAGAGAGGACAGTTTAATTGCGTCCTTAAACGAAAACTCTTTGAGGAGGGTTTGCTTTTGGATAAGCCCCGCATCAATTAACTCGCTAACACTCCTTTGCTCTCGTAACTCCAAATAGTTTGTAAGCTTATCTTTTACACCGGTAATGTTTTTGCCAATTAAGCCCGCTGCATTATAATCTGAGAGAGCGTTTCCCTTTGAAACAATTTGCACAATAGGCCATAACAGGTAAATTGCAAAAAGCAGAAACTCAACCAAAACCGTCAGAATAAAAACTATGGTTCTTTGCTCAACGGTTAACCAAGAAAAATACTCCACCAGAGTGACCAACGCCAACAATACTAAACCTGTACCTGCAAATACCAAGGCCCCTTGTAGCAGTTTTGCAAGCCAATATTTTCGCTTAAATTGGCTTAATTCTCTTTCTATGAAATTATCTCCTTTTTTAATCATTTGTTGTTTACTGTTCTTGTTGGCGCCCTATAATGCACAAGCATCTTCTAAACGCGAAAAACAGCTCTCTGTTTTAAACGCAAGAATAAACCAATACGTTGCTAGCAAACAATATGCCCAAGCTTTACGGTTTTGTAATCTACAACTCGGTGTTGCTGAAGAGCCAAGTGTTAGCCGCTTTTTACTCGTATCAAAACTACGCCTATTCGCTAAATCAAACACTAGTATAGATTCAATTCCAATTCTGTTTAAGGCACAAAAGTTATTCGAAAGTGAGCCAGACAGTATAAAACTGTTTTTAGACGCACGCTCACAAGAAATATTTGGGCATCATTTTTTTCTCAAAAACGACTTTAAAAAAGCAATCAAAAACTTGGCAATTGCAGACACTTTGTATGCTAAAAGCACGGCATATCAGTATAGGGTTTATAACCTTAATATGATGGGCACCTTGTATATGAGAATGAACAAATACACAGATGCCTTGGTTACGCTTTTAACTGCCGATAAATTACTAAATGATAAAATTCCTTATGACGTTGATTTACAAACCGATTTACACATAGACATTGGTTTAATCTACTTCAAGCTTAAGAAGTTTGAAAAAGCCGCCCTACACTACACCTCTCTACTTGATAAAAATATAAACCCAGAACAAAAAGCGCAGATATTAAACAATCTAGGCATTATTTATATTGAGCTAGAAGACTATCAAACAGCACTTTTGTATCTAAATTCTGCTGTAAAAGAATACTCTGCCCTTGGTTTAACCGAAGAAATTTCCAAGGCATATAATAATATTGGGTCTGCCCTTGAAAGGCTCGAATTGTCACCAGATTCTGTAATATCATATTACAATAAGGCTATCATAATAAAATTAAAGTATCAAGACTCTGTAGGGGTTGTTGCTCCCCTTCTCAACTTATCTGGCTTCTATATAAAAAACAACCAATACAGCTTGGCAGTTAATTATATAAATCAGTTAGAAGCTTTTGAACCTTACTTCTCTAATCAAGATTTAGCGACTTACTATTATATAAAGTCCGTATTGGCTGAGGGTAACCATGATCTTAGTAAATCATTTGCCTTTTTTAAACTCTTTCATAATTATAGCGATTCAGTTTTTCTTGAGGAAAAAATATGGCGCACAATTGAATTTGAACAAGATGTTGAATTAGAAAATAGACAAAATAAAATAACGCGCTTAGAGCAAGAACATGAAATTGATGAGGCAAAAACTCAACAACAGCGTATCACAATTATTCTTATTTCTACGGTTTCCGTTGTTGCAATAATCATTCTCGTCTTATTTGTAAACTATTACTACAACCGCCAGCGCTTAGAAAAACGTCTTCGAAACAGGGAAGTTTCATTGGCGTCTGTTTCTAATTTAGTACGCGGTCAAGAAGAAGAGCGACTAAGAATTGCAAAAGACTTACATGATGGTGTAGGTAACAACTTAGCAATGATAACAGCGGAAATATTAAAACCAAAAGGACTTGATAATCCTGCATATTTGGCAACACTAATACAGCAAACCTCTGAAGAAGTGCGCAACATAACACACGATTTAATGCCAGTTGCAATTAGAAAATTTGGGTTAAAAGAAGCGCTAACCGATTTGGTAGAGAAATGGAAACACACTTCTAGCGTGTTAATAGACATTAATTTTGAAGGCGCGTTAAAACTTGATAAAAACAGCGCGCTTACCATTTTTAGAATTATACAAGAACTTATAAAAAACTCCATTACACACGGACAAGCAGAATATATTCATCTCTTGATAAACCAAAATTCCAAAGAAATGAATATGATTTATGAAGATAACGGCAAAGGTTTCGATTTAAATGAACTCAAAACTAAAGAAGGTATTGGATTTGAAAACATTATAAATAGAGTAAACTATCTAGACGGTACAATGGATATTAAAAAGAGTTCTAAAGGTCTAAAGTTTAGTTTTGTATTTATAAATCTAAAAGATGAAGGTTCTAATAGTAGATGATCACGCCCTTATACGTGTTTATTTAAAACATTACATAGAAGAACACTTCCCTCGATTTGAAGTTTCTGTTATTCAAAAAATAACCCCAACCCTTCCTGAGGATATCATTGATATTAATCCTCAGATTGTGGTTTTAGATATTAGTTTAGACATCTTAGATACCTTAGATTTTTTTAAACACCTAAAAAGTAAATTACCTGGTGCCCTTTTTATTATTTACACCATGCATAATATAAGCAGTTATAAAAAATTCTTTTTGGCCCATGGCGCCCAAGCTTACGTTTTAAAAGAAAATGCACAGGCAGAACTAAGTGATATAATTGAAGCTGTGTTAGACGGAAAAACAGTCTTTCCAAAAGAATTTGATTTACCGTTAACAGATTATAACCTGAATCAACTAAACTTTTCTGATCTAGAGAAAAAACTATTAAGCGCTCTACTTGAAACATTGGACACCGATGAAATATCTAAATTACTTGAACTCTCCGCAAGTGATATTCTTAATGTTAAACTCTCTCTTCTTGAAAAAACTGGCGCAAAAAACACCCAGCAACTTGTTTCATACGCTATAGATTATAACTGGATAAGATGAAACGACTACTTTTTGCTGCATTCTGTTTAATTATCCTGTTCACTTCCTGTAAATTAAAAATTGAATCAAAAACTTTTTACTACCAGGAAGAACCAGGACAGGTAGATTTTTACAATTTCTCAAATAAAGGAAAGCCACTTACTATAATTATTCCTTCTGTACATAATAGTTTATTTACTCCAGAATATTTAACAGCCTTTGCAAAAGGAAAAAATGTAGTGGTTATCTATTTTTTATCTCACAACAACCAAACAAGATTGCAACAAATTGATGGTTTAGACAATCGCTTAAATTACTACAGCACAGTTTTAAATGAGTTGGATATCAAATACAACACACCAATCAAAATTGTCGCTGAGGGTGTTAACGCAAACCTTGCATTGCAATTAGGTTTCAACTTTAACAAACCAGAATTAGTACTTGTAAATTCTTGGTATCCAACCTTACAAGAACATTTTACAAGTACTTGTTATTCTATTCAGGGTAACGATTGTGATTCTTTATTGAACTACTTATCATTTACAAATAGAACACAACTTGATAATCTTTTAGTTGGATTGAAGAATAATAGTACTGATATGCAATATGGTAGCTTTTTACAAAGCACCTGGCGGGATTTTATCAACTACAATGTTGATGAACTTTTAAATAAATATCCTACTAAACCTCGTTGGATTTACACGACAAATAGTGGATTATTAAGCACTTCAGAATACAATAATCTTTTAAAAAGCAATGGCAAACGAAATGATGTTTACTTGCTTTCTAAAAAAGAATTTTATAAAAAAACAGGGCTGTTTAGCAACTAATTTTTTCAACCCTTCTTTCGTGCCGACCCCCTTCAAAACTGGTATTTAAAAAAGCATCAACACAAGCCAAGGCTTTTGCTTTTGATATAAAACGAGCAGGCAGCGCAAGAACGTTAGCATTGTTATGCTGTCTTGCTAAAGAAGCTAATTCTTCATCCCAGCATAGGGCAGAGCGAATACCTTGATGTTTATTAACGGCCATGTTTATACCATTCCCGCTTCCACAAATTACAATTCCTAGCTCACATTCATTGCTTTCAACCGCATTTGCTACAGGATGGGCAAAGTCCGGGTAGTCAACACTTTCTTCTGAGTGTGCACCAAAATCAATAAAATCAACCTCCTTTTCTGCTAATAAAATCTTAACATCTTCTTTTAATCCATACCCGGCATGATCTGCCCCTATTGCTATCTTCATTGCTATAATTTTAAACAAAAGTCTTGAATTATTAGCTATTAACGCCAGCCGTGTAAAAGATGTTAGCTATTTCTTAGTAAGGGATAATAACTCTCTATAACTTCTACTTGTATAATTCAATTAATAAGTGCATTTGATTAAATGAAAACTAACATGCAAACAAAGTTTAGGCTACTTATCATTTCTTTATGAAGAAGCAAATTCAGGTTTATCAACTTTTACTCAGGCATTTTGTTATGAGCAAATATTACAACCTTACATTGCTAACACTTGTTAATACAATTGAAAAGAAATTGATCATCAATACGTTGCCTATTTTTACTCCGTTAACACCTTGTGTAAAACATTTAATGAATGACATTTGCAAGCTTGGTACCTAAAAGTTATTCATTCTACTAACAGGCTATATATATTACCATGAATTATTTAAAAAATATTTTTTATATATCTATTTTGTTACTAACTGTCAGCAACATCAGTATTGCGCAAGAAAAAGACAGCCTTGTACCAGCCGTTTATTATTTTGAAAACGGAAAAATAAGTAGCGAGGGAACGCTAAGAAATGGGAAACCAGATGGCTACTGGAAAAGTTATTATCCATCTTCGGTTTTAAAAACAGAAGGCAATAGAAAAAATTATTTACTTGATGGGCAATGGAAATTTTATACAGAAGAAGGTTTACTCTACTTAACCATTGATTATAAAGAAGACAAAAAACATGGCCAGCGGATTACTTACAGAGGCGTAAAACCTTATAAAATTGAAAACTTCATCAATGACCAGAAGGAAGGATTAACGGAAGTGTTTTTTGCCAATGGCACAATTAAAAACCAAACCCCTTTTGTTAGCGGCAGAGAAAAAGGCTTGGCCTATGAATATGATACTACAGGTGTAGTTATTTCTCTTCTAACCTATAAAGCTGGTGTTTTGGTAAAAGATCAGCAAATTAACAGAAGAGATGATAAAGGCTTAAAAAAAGGTATATGGATTCAGTTTCACCCGAATAGAGAAGTGAAGAACGAAGGCATGTATGTGAATGATTTAAAGCATGGTTATTGGAAATATTATAAAAACGATGGCAACCTCATCAGAATAGAAAAGTGGATTAATGGTGTTTTAGTTGAAAATGCAGATGAATTAGCAAAGCTTGACATACGCAGAGAAATAGATCCGAATACTGGAAAAATAAAAACCATTGGCGGATATAGAAATGGTAAAAAGGAAGGTGTTCATCGGGAATACGATGAAAATGGTGAAGTAACAGGAGCAAAAATTTACAAAGACGGTATAATGCTTTCTGAGGGTATTTATGACGAACAAAGTAGGAAGCAGGGTCTTTGGAAGTATTACTTTGTTACAGGCGAGCTAAAGGAGCAAGGAGCTTATAAAAACGATAAGAAGACAGGTACTTGGAAGTTCTTTTTTATAAACGGTGATGTTGAGCAAATTGGAGAATATGTTCAAGATTTACCAGAAGGCACCTGGCGTTGGTATTATGCAAACAAACAAGTGCGGTTAGAAGAAGAATATATTGATGGTTTTGAAGACGGCTTATCTACTGAATATTCTGATAGTGGATTAGTAGTTGCCGAGGGAAAGTATATTGAAGGTTTTAAAGAAGGAGAATGGATTTACACCGTTGGAAACACCATAGAAAAAGGAAAATATTACGAAGGCGAAAAGCAAGGTTTGTGGCGAATGACTTATATAGACACTAAAAAAACCGCTTTTGAGGGAGAATATTTAAATGGTGTAGAAAATGGCGTTTTTACCTATTACCACGAAAACGGGCAGCTAAGCAAACGCGGCAGATATCAATTAGGAATTAGAGAAGGGCTTTGGGAGTTTTATAATGACAATGCCGCAACCCGCTTAACAATTAAGTATGAAAACGGAAAAGAAGTAGAATATAATGGCGTAAAAATAACCTATGGAAAACGAGTTGATAGGGAACTGGAAGAGGATAAAAAGACAGACTAAATACAACAATAATTGGATTAGTGTTTTTCATGACGATGTTTTAAACCCAAATGGTGGCCAAGGTATTTATGGCGTTGTGCATTTTAAAAACCTCGCAATTGGTGTAATTCCAATAGATGAAAACGGATATACATGGCTAGTTGGGCAACATCGTTATCCTCAGAATAAATTTAGTTGGGAAATTCCAGAAGGCGGTGGCCCCTTAGAAGTTGATCCAATATTAAGCGCAAAACGCGAACTTCAAGAAGAAGTGGGATTGGAAGCAGACCAATGGCAACTGATTCTAAAAATGGACTTAAGTAATTCTGTGAGCGATGAAGAAGCCTTAATCTACATTGCTAAGAATTTAAAATTAGTAGAAAAGCAGCCCGAAGAAACCGAAGTCTTAGAGTTAAAACACCTTCCTTTTCAACAGGCTTATGAAATGGTTTTAAACGGAGAAATTGCCGATAGCATGTCTGTAGCTGGTATTTTAAAAGCAAAAATCATTATCGATAAAAAGTAGTTTAGCGGGAAGAAAATGCTGCAAGGCTTTTTTATAAAGTCACGTCAAGTAAAATGACATGAAAATATTCTATATAGTTAACCTTTGCCTAGTGGGTTTTGCCACAAATGCCCAGACCGTTCATTTTGATGCTACGCCACATTTTTCTCTAGCAATTCCTTTTAACGAGTTTGCAGAAGTAGATACAGCTTCTCAAGCTTATTTTGGAATGGGTGCCGATGTTACATTTTCAATTTTAGACGATACACCGTTACGATTGGGCCTGGGCTTTTCTTATTATTGGACAGGAAGTAAGGATAAAGACATTACGCTAACAGACAATACGGGCTACGAGTACGAAATAAACAGTAAGGTAAGAGGCTCAATGGCACCATTACACCTGCGGGTACGTGCAGACGCCAGAAATTATCTACAATTCCCCGTGTTGCCCTATGCAGGAGGTTTTGCTGGCATGCGGTTTTTTACTACGAATAACCGTGTCAGTATCGATTTTTTAGATGGTTCAGAACCAGAAATAGAACATAATAGAAAAACAAGTGTAACCAGTAGTTATGGTTTTGAAGCCGGTTTGCACATAAGAATTAATACAGATTTATTGATTGATGTGCGCTACGAGCGAGCTTTTGGCGGATGGGCAAAGTATCTTGATTTGAGTTCTGTGGAAATAAACGATCAAGGCATTGCCACATATAAGCAATTAGAAACGCGAACGGATGTAGAGTTTTTTACAATAGGATTAACAGTAGAATTGAATTAAAGTCCATTACTTTTTTGCCAAAGCGAAAACTCTTTTTCAAAAGAAATAGGACATTTTGATATCTCAAGCTGTAATGAAGCAGCAAACTTTTTTGCGCTTGCAGAATTTGGTTCAAAAATGCGGTGGCGTAGCATATTTTGGATACCATTTACCTGAGTATTTAGTTGCTGGGTTTCTTTCGGAAAAAAGCAATCTGTAAATTTTTCCCAGATATAATCTACCGCTTGCTTATTAGGATGGATGAGATCTTCTTCGTAAAAACGATAGTCGCGCAAATCATCTAAAAGCAACTCGTAACTGGGGAAATAATGCAGATTTTTTTTCGCGGCCACCATTTCTTGCGCGGCAACAATCAGCGTGCTTTTGCTCAGTTGGTTGCCTGCGCTGCCGTGTTTTAAATGCCTAATTGGGCTCACCGTAAAAACAATTTCAACTTTTGGATTCGCTTTTTGCAGCAATTCAACGCAGGTTTTCAAGGCTGATGTTACTTCGGCAACCGAAGCCAAATGCTGCTCAAATAATTGGCCGGGTTGTTTGTGGCAGTTGTTTACAACTTCGTTTTTAGCCTTGTGCCACCAATAAAAAGCGCTGCCCAAGCTGATGAAAACAACAGTGGTTTCACTTAATTTTTTGCGCGCAGCCGCTAACGCGGCATTTATATTTTGCACCGCGGCTTCCGCGCTTGCCGCGCTAAAACGGCTGTGGTGTTTGTAGCTGAAATAAATCTCGTTGGCGAACTCTAAATCTGCGGCAGTAAAAAGTTTGTCGCTGCAAATCAATTCCACCGTTTGCTGCAAACTCAGCGGATTATAAACAATGCCCGTTGGGTTTTGCACCACCTTAAACTTTGCGTTTTCTAGTCGCGCGCCAATGTTTTCGGCAAAGCAGCTGCCCAGCAAAAGCAGGTTGCTCTCATGCGAAGTTGTGAAGTTGAATGGCGGAATTTGGGTTTCGGTTTGCCAGCGCATTTTTGCTCAGTGTTAAAAGGTCAAAGTTGACGGTTTTTATGGCAGAACACAATGCACTGATTATCTTTCACAAAAATTACCAAATGAATTATTTTCTTTTTGAAGAGCCCGAAGATATGCCGGATGCACTGCGGCCAGAAGACAGTCCTCTTTTCACCCACTGCAAGCAGTGCCAACAAAGTTTGCAAGACCCACCAAAAGCATACACTTTAGAAAAAGTGTTTA
>Ga0102814_10003088_pt1 | contig 10965 bp, 9 predicted proteins | sample ColrivemetaGS741_FD_79112 | JGI IMG/M metagenome (GOLD analysis project Ga0102814, IMG submission 79112) | Estuarine microbial communities from the Columbia River estuary - Flood tide ETM metaG S.741 | ecosystem: Environmental > Aquatic > Marine > Intertidal zone > Estuary | place: USA: Columbia... | reverse complement strand
TAATGGGAACCAAAGGGGCTACAGGCGCCAAAGAATTGTTTTTTGGCAGTAACACCGTGAGTATTATCAAAAAAATGCGATTAACGCCTATTTTAATTATTCCGGAAGAATACGATTTTGTGATTCCAACACAAATAGCATTCGCTACAGATTTTAATAGAGTTTATAACCATATTGAACTAAATGCTCTAAAAAACTTAGCTTCACTTCATGACTCTAAAATTAGAATTGTACACATTGATAAGGAAAAAAATTTAAGCAATGTTCAGCAGGATAATATGGAGGTACTTAAAAAATCACTTAAAGAATTTGAACATAGTTTTCATTGGATGCCAGATTACGCGAATATAACAATTGAAATCAATGATTTTATTGAAGAATTAAAAATAGATATGCTGGCCATGGTTAATTACAGGCACAATTTTATAGAAAAACTTGTTCACGAACCCGTCATATCAAGAATAGGGCATCACCTGAAAACACCGTTTTTAGTAATTCCGGATTAATTCATTTTCACAAAAACGAACTAATTTAAAAAGCATAATCAATTATGACTGAGAATTCTATTTATATATTAAAATCTTCAGGCGAAAAGGTAAAATTTTCATTCGAAAAATTACGTAATTCATTAAATCGTACTGGTGCAGAAAAAGACATTATAGATTCTATACTGAATGTTGTTAAAGATGAATTATATGAGGGCATTTCAACAAAAGAAATATATAATAGAGCTTTTGCTTTGCTAAAAAAAAAGAAAAGCTATTTAGCTTCAAAATATAAACTTAAGAAAGCTATTTACGAATTAGGACCTACAGGATTTCCTTTTGAAAGATTTATAGCTGCCATTTTAAAATATTCTGGCTATGAAACACATGTAAGTAAAATTTTATATGGTAGATGTGTGTCGCACGAAATTGACATTGTTGCTCATAAAAAAGAAGAAACCACTATTATAGAATGCAAGTTTCATAATGATCAAGGAATAAATTGTAATGTAAAAATTCCGTTGTATATCAACTCGCGTTATATAGATGTTAAAGCAAATTGGGATAATAAAAAAATGGCAAGTTCTTTAACAAAAGGCTGGGTGGTTACCAATACAAGGTTTACATCAGATGCCATACAGTATGGCAATTGTTGTGGGTTGTATTTATTAAGTTGGGATTACCCTAAAAATGATGGTTTAAAAGACCGTATTGATAGGTTAGGATTGTATCCCATTACGGTATCTACATTACTTACTAATCGTGAAAAACAGTTTTTATTAAGTAGGGAAGTGGTGTTGTGCAGAGATTTAATTGGTGATGTATTTTATTTAGATCATCTTGGAGTTTCTCAAATAAGAAAGGAAAAAATATTAAAAGAAATAAAACAACTTTGTAATTCTGGAAGTCATTAAAAATGAAAAATTCAGTAAACATAAAATTTCTGGGAGCATCTGGTACTGTTACGGGTTCTAAATTTCTGATAAGTACCTCAGAAAAAAACATATTAATTGATTGCGGCATGTTTCAGGGCTTAAAGGAGTTACGGTTATTAAACTGGGAAGACCTTGCTATTAATGTAGAAGAAATTGATGTTGTTTTACTTACCCATGGTCACTTGGATCATGTTGGGTATTTGCCAAGATTATTAAAACAAGGTTTTACGGGAAAAATAATTGGAACAGCTCCAACTTTGGCTATTGCCGAAGTTATACTTGTTGATAGCGCCAAAATACATGAAGAAGAAGCAGAAAAAGCCAACAAAGAAAAATATACGAAACATAACCCTGCATTACCATTTTATACTATTACAGATGTTGAAAAAACAATCCGACTTTTTGAAGTAGAAATTGAAAATAAATGGATTATATTATCAGAACATATTTCATACAGATTTCAATTTAATGGGCACATTATTGGCGCCACATTTATAGAACTCGATATTAACGGTAAACGCTTTGTGTTTTCGGGCGATATTGGGAGACGAAATGATTATTTGCTTGAAGATCCTAAAAAACCAGAATGGGCTGATTTTTTATTTATTGAAAGCACTTACGGCAATAAGTTGCACCAAAAAGAAGATGTTGAAACCATATTATCCGAATTAATTATTGAAACGATAAATAAAAACGGAAATCTAATAATTCCAAGTTTTGCTGTAGAACGGTTGCAAACACTAATGTACATCTTATGGAAATTATATAAGAAAAATAAAATTCCGAATATTCCAATTTTTGTCGATAGCCCAATGGGTAATAATGTTTTAGAGATTTTCAATCGATTTCCTAAATGGCATAAACTATCCGTTCAAGATTACAACGCCATGTGCGATCACATGAATATTATTCAGTCTTATAAAGATACCTGGAAAACTATAGACAATAAGAGAGCTAAGATTATTATCGCTGGAAGTGGTATGGTAACAGGAGGTAGAGTATTAACCTATTTACAGCAATTTATAGACGTATCATCTACAACCGTGTTATTGGTAGGGTATCAAGCAGAAGGAACGCGTGGAAGACAACTTCTGGACGGCGCTCACGAAACACGTTTTTTTGGTAAATATTATCCGGTTAAAGCAAAAATTAAAAGTTTAGAAAGCTTATCGGCTCATGCCGATCAAGAAGACTTATTAAACTGGATGGCAGCCATTAAAAATATTCCCGAAAAAGTATTTCTTATACACGGAGAACCTAATGTGCTAGATACTTTTAAAGTAAAAATTAAAAGCACTTTTAACTGGAATGTAAGTATTCCTAAACTAAATGACATCGAAGAATTTTTAGTGTAAATATGAGTAGACACTACTCGTAATTCAGTCAATTGATTCCCGTTATTAAAATTTAATTCATAGATAATTCATTGACGTTATATTTATTTTACCTGATAAATATCATTGTTTTGTGCTATAAAATTAGTTACATTTTTACATTAGTTAGATAATAAAATTTTAAAATTAAAAGTCATGAAAACAACACAAAAAGAAGGTAAGTATGTAGAATGGCTTAGCGCTGAAGTTATGCATACTGCATCAAGAAACTGGATGTCAGAATTATTGTTCGCCAAAGATGAACAGTTATTTTTTGACGACTTGATTAAATCTTACACTTTAAAACTTATAGAGTCTAAGCATTTTTCAAAAAGCAAAAAAATTATTGAGAAGCTCGTTAAATTACAAAGGGAAACAGATAAACTTATAGCCACCATAAAAAAGCATGAAATTGATCTTGAAATAATGGTGAATAAAACAGATGAGTTAGAAGAAGAAGAAAATTATAAAAATGCTCACAGAGAGTTAATTGTTTTGGTCGCCGAATTTTTTGAAAACTATAGATCAGTTAAAAAACAACTTTATAAATTAATAAAAGGTGTAATAAAAGAAAAAAAACAAAAGTTATTGTTGCAATAGTTTAAATTATTAATAGCATGAAATATTTAGGTTTATTAATAACAATCTTGCTGCTATTTAGTTGTTCCACAGCACAACTTGTAGATACATGGAAAAACCCTGATACCACCATTTTTGAGTCTAGTAAAGTATTGATTGTTGGCATGACACCTAATATGGAAGCACGTAGTCAGTTTGAAAAGCAGTTGAAAGTTGAATATCAAGCTCGAGGAATTCAGGCATTTATGAGTATAGATATTTTTGAACCAGATTTCACGCTGGATAAAAAATCGGAAGTAGAAATTAAGCGTGTTGAAAGCATATTAATTGCAAATGATTTTGATGCCATTTTGGTTACAAAAATTGCTGGAGTAGAAGATAAACTTAACTTTTTAAAAACATATGGTAATATTGAAAATACCCGTAAACGATTCAGAGATGATTATTATATGAATCAAGAAATATATTTTAATCATGATTATTATGAGAAATATAAAATTTATCATGCCGAATCGTCTTTGTATTGTCTTTGTCCTTCTAAAGACAGAGAATTAATATGGAAAGGGTATATAGATATTACCGATCCAAGATCTATTGACAAAACAATAAATGATTATACATATCTCTTAATGGATGTTTTAGAAGAGCAACAGCTAATCAATCCAAAAAGTAATATAGAATGATGATCGTCAAATGAATCATTAATATAATATATGTCAATAAAAAAGATTGTAATTTTGCGCTTTTAAAAACGGTATTTAGGCCGCGAGTAGAAAAACAAAAAAGCAATCTTTTTTACAAATAGTAGTATTTTATCAGATTTGTATAATTGATTGCCATAAATTGAATATGGTATATTAATGGAATTAAGAAACAAACAACGGATTGCCTTAAGTGCTTATTTTTTTCTATCAGGTATCTGTTTCGCATCTTGGGCATCACGAATTCCTACCATTAAAGATTTTTTCGGTTTTAACGATGCTCAATTAGGCACCATTCTTTTGGCAATGCCAATTAGTTCGTTGATTGGGTTGCCTTTTTCAGGTTGGCTGGTTTCTAAATTTGATAGCAGAATTCCTTTAATAGCTTCTTTTATAGCTTTTTCTTTTGCCTTAATTTTTATAGGATATGCAAACACCCCTTTTTTGTTTGTTCTATCTATTTGTGTTTTTTCATTCTTTATGCGAATTTTAAATATTGCGATTAATACACAATCTTTAACATTACAGAAAAAATTTGATAAAAGTATTGTTGGCTCTTTTCATGGACTTTGGAGTACAGGAGGATTATTTGGTGTGGCATTTTCAACTATCATGATTAAATTTAATGTAACAATGCAAATTCATTTAGTCATAATTTCAATAGTAACCTTAATCGTTTCAATTTATACGTACCAGTTTACACTTAAAAATGATAAATCTTCTGTAGGAAATAAAATATTATTAGGAAAACCAGACCCTTTTATATTGTATTTAGGGGTTCTTATATTTTTAGCAGCCATTTGTGAAGGTGGTATGTTCGACTGGAGTGGTATATTTTTTAAGGAAGTTATAAAAGAAGATATTTTTACTTACGGGTATCTTTCTTTTATGACCTGTATGGCCCTTTCAAGGTTTTTTTCAGATAGACTTATGCAAGAAATTGGTTTGCAAAAAACCTATATTTTTAGTGCTTCATTAATTACATTAGGAATTCTTGTAGCCGTAGTTTTTCCATTTTTTTGGTCTGCATTAATAGGGTTTTGTCTGGTAGGTTTTGGAACTGCCGCTATTTTCCCCATGACATTTGCATTGGCCGGAACTTCAAAAAAATATTCCCCTGGAATGGCAATTTCAATAATTTCAACTTATGGAATTATAGGGATGCTTATTGGTCCGCCCTTAATTGGTTATTTATCGCATGCTTTTGGGTTAAAAAATGCTTTTTATCTTTTTATTGTAATTGGATTACTGTTTATTCCTATTTCATCGGCGTTCTTTCGATATCAAGCAAAAAACAGTTAAGATATTATTTTTCAATAATTTCAACTTCAAATAATTTGTCCCAGCGCTTACCTGTCACAAAAATTGTTTTGGTTAGCGGATTATAGGCAATACCATTTAAAACATCTAATCCGGCATGTTGTTTTACCAGCTTTTTAAGAGGAGAGAAATCAATAACACCTTTAACAGCACCATTTTTCGGATTAATGATGGCAACACCATCTTTTTGGTATCTATTGGCATATATTTCGCCATTTACCCATTCCATTTCATTAATTTCTACAATTTTGCCTTTGTTTGTATAGACTTGAATATGATCTTCTTCAATTAAAGTATCGGGATTTAAAAGCCATATATTTTCAGTTCCATCACTCTTATAAAGTATGTTTTTATCATTACACAATCCCCAGCCTTCTTTACTTTTTCCATATTTAAAACTGTTAAGTTTTTCAAATGTATTTACATCATAAACAAAACCAGTTCCACCTTGCCATGTTAATTGATACACTTTATTATTTATAATAGAGATACCTTCTCCAAAATATTCATTTGCCAAATTGATGCTTTTCAACACAGTACCTGTTTTATAATCAATTTTTCTTAGTTTAGATTCACCAAGCTGACCTGTGCCCTCATATAAGGTATCGTTTAAAAACTCTAATCCTTGAGTATAAGAGGTAATATCGTGTGGATATTCGTTTAAAATCTTATACGTGTAAACTTTAGGAGCTTCATCATTTAGTATGGTTATAGTTGTAATAGTGGTTTGTTTTTCACCACTAAAATATACAATAGCTTCAATAGCATGTTTGCCTAATTTGAAATCTTTTAAATCTGTTAACTCATTAATTTTTTTACCATTCAAAGTATAAGAAATGGAGTCGATGGGGTGACTTTTTTTGTTTTCCAAGGAAAGTTTTAATGTCTCATTAATTGCAATATCACCTTTTACGGCATTCGTGTTTATAGTAAAATCAGTTTTATTTTGTCCAGAATTAGGGCCACAAGCAATAATTAATATGCTTAACGAAATGATTAGTAGGTGTTTGAATGTATTCATGTGTAATTTATAATTTAAAGCAAGATATTTATTTAAAATCAGTTTAAAAAATCATTGTGAAAATTTTAAAAGATTGTATATTTGCCGCGGGCAAGTCCTACACAACCAGCTCCTGTTGAATCCTCCAGGGCGGGAACGCAGCAAAGGTAAATGGTCGTAGCGGTGTGATGTAGGTAGCTTGCCTTTTTTTTCTTTCTTTATCTGAATAAAGATTCTCATTTTTTTCTCAAAATATTCTCAAAAGTTTTCTTTTTAAACCGAATTGTCAAATTCATTGTTAATTTTACAATATCAATTATCCATTATAATTTATGTCTAAAGTTGTTTTAATTACCGGAGGCTCTTCTGGAATAGGAAAATCTATAGGAGAATACCTTTCCGAAAAAGGATTTATAGTTTATGGTACTAGTAGAAAACCCGAAAATTATAAAGACAGTAAGTTCCCCATTTTAGAGTTAGATGTTAAGAGTACACAAACTATCCAGCAAACAGTAAAAACGATAATTGACAAAGAAGGTAAGCTGGATGTTGTAATTAATAATGCAGGAGCAGGAATAACAGGTGCGATTGAAGAAATTCCTGAAGAAGAAATTAAAGCCAATTTTGAAACTAATTTTTTTGGTCCAATAAACGTCATTAAGGCAGTTTTGCCACAAATGCGAAAACAACATAGTGGCTTAATAATAAACATAACTTCCATTGCGGGTTATATGGGATTGCCATACCGAGGTATTTATAGTGCGAGTAAAGGTGCGTTAGAGTTGTTAACTGAAGCATTTAGAATGGAATTAAAGGACTTTAATATAAAAATGACTAATGTCGCCCCAGGAGATTTTGCTACAAATATTGCCGCTGGCAGATTCCATGCACCGCTATTGGATAATTCACCTTACAAAAAACCTTACGGAGATACACTAAATTTAATGAATGCCCATGTAGACAGTGGCAGCAACCCAAATATGATGGCGCATGCAGTTTTAAAAATTATTAATACTAAAAACCCAAAAGGGCATTATAAAGTAGGGGAGTTTATGCAGAAATTCTCAATTGTACTAAAGTGCATTTTACCCGATAAGGTATATGAAAAGATGTTGATGAAACATTATAAATTATAGGACTTATCTATTAATGGCGCCTAAAAGTTGTTCTTCAAACTTAACAGAAAAAATATTGGTATTACTGTTTGCGATTTTTTGATATTTATCGACAATAATTGTTTTTGTAATTGGTTGAATTGCTAAAGCTTCAACAGATTCTATGGGCGATTTAAATTGATATTCATCTTTAAAATCAAATCTGTTTTCTTTTAAAGACATTTTAAAATGCTTTAATCCATTATTGTCAATATTTATCATAATAAATTTGACTTCAGGATATTTTAATTTTAGTTCTGATATTTTATAATGACTTTCCTTAAAGTGATCGAAATAAGATTGCGACCAAAAGCTAATCACCGTTGGCGATTTTAATAATGTATTAATTTCAAATTCAGCGTTATCGCTATCAATAATATGGGTACTAGGAAAGACAGAACCAACTTTCAAATTATTTAAAGACGTTGCAAAACGTTTCATTTTATTTTTGTTATTGGCATCGGTACTCTTGCTTAAATATAAATTCAATAACACATTATTGTTTTCGGTATTAGAACTTTTCGAAACAAAATTCGAGGTAAAATGATATAATAATTCCTCTTTTAATAAGTTATTACTCACCAAACTATCTATAAGGTTAAGTCTATCCATGTTATAACAAATAGAATTCCAGTTAAAAGCATCCTCATTACTATGGTATAAATGATTTTTAAGCGACAAGTTGTTTACGCTATATCTTAAAAATGAATTGTAGTATTGATAGTCTTTTAAAAATTTATCGTTGTAATTAATGTCTTTTCTGTAGTCATAAAAATTTAAAGGAAGTGATTTTAAAATCTTTTCTTTATCACTACCAAAATGTACAAACGGATAAACTTCTTTACTTGAATAATAGCTGTAGTTTATATTAGCTTGTGCAATTTTATCAAAAAGAGTCGAGCTTTTGTATTTGCCCTTAAATTCTTTTAATTTATTAAGTTTAAGCACTTTTAAAGAATCTATTCGGTCTTGATAAACTTCTGGTTTTAGCTGACAGAATTTAAATATCTTGTTTTCTTGAAGTTCGTTTTCTAAGAATTCATTAATTAAATAATTATTTTTTTTGTCGCCAATACCGGTAAAAACCAACGATTCATCAAACTCTAATGTATTTAACCTAAAAATAAGACTATCTCTCGGCTCTAATAATACCATTTGAACTTCACCTCCATGATAAAAGGTATAGAGACCATCGTTTAAATTAGTGATTTTATATATAAATCTATTTCTGTTATCAAGTTTTATTGTGTCTATAACAACATCGTCTTTAGATAAAATTACAAAGTCGTTATTCGGGTTTATTATTTCTCCACCTAAATAAGCGTAATTGCTTTCTGCATTATTGTAATCGCTTTTACAGCCTAACAGCGTTATTAATGTAAGTAATCCTATATAGTGTAACTTCATAATACCCTCAATAATGTACTTAGAGTAAGCACATTTATTAAAACAAAAATAAATGTTGTATTTATAAACTGCTGTTAATACGCTGTTAAATCTTATAAAGTAAAATAACGGCAAAAAAATTGCTGTTTTTGAACAGGTTGAAGCAAATTAAATTTAAGCGAGGAAGTTTCGTCTAACGAATTGAATTTTCTATTTTTGCAAAAAAATTACGCACTATGTTATCAGTTTCAAACCTTTCAGTTCAATTCGGCAAACGTATACTTTTTGATGAAGTAAACACCTCATTTAATACAGGAAATTGCTACGGAATTATTGGCGCTAACGGAGCTGGAAAGTCCACCTTTTTAAAAATTATTTCTGGTAAACAAGATCCAACCTCTGGTCATGTGCATTTAGAAAACGGAAAACGCATGTCGGTTTTAGAACAAGACCATAATTTATACGATGCCAATACCGTTTTAGAAACTATTTTAATGGGTAATAAACCTTTGTATAAAATTAAAACTGAAATGGATGCGCTTTATGCGGACTATTCAGATGAAAATGCTGATAGAATAGGAGAACTTCAGGTTAAATTTGAAGAAATGAATGGCTGGAATGCCGATAGCGATGCAGCAGCAATGTTATCAAATTTAGGGATAAAAGAAGAGTTTCATTATACATTAATGGCCGACTTAGACGGAAAGCAAAAAGTACGTGTGCTTTTAGCGCAAGCATTATTTGGAAATCCAGATGTGCTAATTATGGATGAGCCTACCAACGATCTGGATTATGAAACCATTGAATGGCTTGAAAACTTTTTAGCTAATTACGAAAGCTGTGTGATTGTAGTATCGCATGACCGTCACTTTTTAGATGCCGTTTGTACACATATTTCTGATATCGATTTCGGAAAAATTAATCACTTTTCGGGTAATTATACCTTCTGGTACGAATCTTCACAATTAGCAGCGCGTCAACGTTCTCAACAAAACAAAAAAGCTGAAGAAAAGAAAAAGGAGTTAGAAGAATTTATCCGTCGTTTCTCTGCCAATGTTGCTAAAAGTAAGCAAGCAACTAGTAGAAAAAAGATGATTGACAAACTTAATATTTCAGATATCAGACCAACAAGTCGTAGATATCCGGCAATTATTTTTGAACGCGACAGAGAAGCGGGCGATCAAATATTAAACATTCAAGGCTTGGCAGCATCTAGTAACGAAGATGGCGATTTACTCTTTAAAGACATCGATTTAAACCTTGCTAAAGGCGACAAAGTTGTTGTGTTTTCAAAAGATTCTCGAGCAACCACTGCTTTTTACGAAATACTAAATAACAAACAAAAAGCAGACGCAGGTAAATTCGATTGGGGTATTACAACTACACAATCATACTTACCATTAGACAACAGCGAGTTTTTTAATAACAACTTAACCTTAGTAGATTGGTTACGCCAGTGGGCAACTACCGAAGAAGAACGCGAAGAAGTAAACATTCGGGGGTTTCTTGGAAAAATGATTTTTAGTGGTGAAGAAGCACTAAAAAAATCGAATGTCTTATCTGGAGGTGAGAAAGTGCGCTGTATGCTAAGTAGAATGATGATGGTAAGAGCCAATGTGTTAATGCTGGACGAACCAACAAACCATTTAGATTTAGAGAGTATCACCGCGTTTAACAACTCATTAACAAACTTTAAAGGCACTATGTTGTTTTCTACCCACGATCACGAATTTGCGCAAACCGTTGCCAATAGAGTAGTGGAGTTAACCCCGAATGGTGTTATCGATAGATACACCACCTTCGATGAATATATGCATGACCCAAAAATAAAAGAATTACGTAACAAAATGTATTCGGTTGCTGCCAAGTAATCAATAATTTTTTTTTGGGCGCCTGCCTGCCTGCAGGCAGATTACCACAAGAGTCGGGCTTTTCGCTATACCTGCCTGCCGGTAGGCAGGTCTTTTTAATAGGACATTGCGCGGATTGTGTGATGGAACCGTCTTATTATTATTATTATTATTATCTCAAT
>Ga0102814_10003084_pt1 | contig 10986 bp, 16 predicted proteins | sample ColrivemetaGS741_FD_79112 | JGI IMG/M metagenome (GOLD analysis project Ga0102814, IMG submission 79112) | Estuarine microbial communities from the Columbia River estuary - Flood tide ETM metaG S.741 | ecosystem: Environmental > Aquatic > Marine > Intertidal zone > Estuary | place: USA... | reverse complement strand
TTCCTGATATACAAGAAGTTTATAAACACTTCAACTCTATCGGACAATGCATTTAATACTCTGAGACTTACAGGATTTACAATAATCTGTACAACATTAGGAATATATGTAATGGCACCGGTTGTGTTTGGTACATTCTTACCATACATACTTGATATACCAGCTACAGTAACTCAATCAGCAGTACTACCAATGGCATATATACTTACATTCCCGTTACTATTCATTATATTAACAGGAATTGCACCAATTATGGGTGTAATAATGATCGGTTCACACTACACAAGATGACAAGTACAAACTTAATGAGCAGTACTCGTACAATCAAGTGGCAAGTGAGTTGCTACGTGATACTGGTATCAAGACCAAGATTATTAAGCAGTACATACCTGTCATCAATCAGTTGACTAACCAGTACTTACAGATATTAGATTTCTTCGTCCACTTTGATCTGGATGAGAGTTTCCAAGAGACCATACGTTCACGTTTCCGTGACAACTTCTCTTATGATTCTTTCTCTGAAGGTGAGAAGCAACGTATCGATTTGTCCCTACTATTTACGTGGAGACAGATTGCTAAGATGAAGAATAGTGTGGCAACCAACTTACTCATACTTGATGAAACTTTTGATTCATCTCTGGATGATGATGGGGTTGACAATCTAATGAAGATCCTGTATAGTTTGGGAGAAGAGACCAACGTGTTTGTTATCTCACACAAAGCAGAATTGGAAGACGCACAGTTCCAACGCAAGTTAGAATTTGTGAAGGAGAAAAACTTCTCCAAATTAAAAGTAGCATAGGGGTTGACATGTCAATTACTTTGTGTTACAATAACCGTATATTAACTAAAACTAGAGAGATTTATTATGGAATTATCTGATCGTACTCTTGGAGTACTAAAAAACTTCGCAAACATTAATAGTAATATTGTGTTCCGTGAAGGCAACGAACTGAAGACCATCTCAATGGCAAAGAACATCCTTGCGAAAGCATCACTGGATGAGTCTATACCCAATGAGTTTGGTATTTATGACTTACATGAATTTTTGAACATCATGGGATTGGTAGACAACCCATCTCTGAAGTTCGAAGACAAGCACGTGGTGATCTCTGATTCCACGGGTTTACGTGGTAATAAGTACTTCTTCTCTGACATCGATATGTTATCGTCCCCTACAAAGGATGTTATCATGCCAGAACCAGAAGTGCAGTTTACCTTAGATACGGATACACTAAGTAGATTGAAACGTGCAAGTGCAGTCCTTGGTCATGATCTTATTTCGATTACCCCAAACGGTAAGAGTGGTGGATCTGTCAAGTTAACTGTAGTTGACAAAGACGATGCAACGTCTAATAGTTTCTTCACTTTTGTAGAAGGAGTTTATGATGAAGGAGTTGATTTCAACTTTGTAATAAACGTTAATAACCTAAAGATAGTCAATGAGGACTTCATGGTGGGTGTATCTTCTAAGAGGATCTCACACTTTGCAAGTAAGCAATCGTCTATTGAATATTTTATCGCACTTGAAGCATCAACTTATGGAGAATAACATGTCGAAACAAGAAGCAAAAAAAGAGTCAGCACCAACAGACGAACGTCTGGCAGTGTTGCAAGATCTCACAAACCGTGTAGCACGTTCTACTGTAGCAGTAATTGATACAGTTGTACAACGTGGTGGGTTCAAGGGAGAAGAACTATCTACTATTGGACAGTTGCGTGACCAATCTATCGAGTGTATTCAACTCGTAGAGCAGTTACAGAACGATACTCAGTAGGTAGGTGATGTAATGAAGCAGTATCTTACTGGTAAATTACATGGGGTTTCCGTAACCCGAACCGAGTTAGATTATGATGGTAGCATTGCTATTGATAGTGATCTACTAAAAGCGGCAGGTATAAAAGAGTATGAACATATTTTTGTATACAATGTCACTAACGGTGAACGGTGGGAAACCTATGCCATCCTCGCAACAGAGGGTTCTGGCATCATCTCCGTCAATGGAGCAGGTGCAAGAAAGGCAGAAGTAGGTGATAACCTCATTATTTGTGTATATGAAAGTATACAAGATAACTGGGTAGTGACACCTAACCTCGTGTACGTAACAGCAGATAATACTATCTGTCGTATTGGTCGAACAATACCTACACAAACACATTGACAAAACGTTTCTTATAGTGTACAATGTATACTGTAAGAAACACTTTTAATATTATGGAGTATCTATGCGAGACGAATTTCTCTGGGTCGAAAAGTACCGTCCCCAAAAAGTATCCGAAACTATCCTACCCGATAGTCTCAAGAAAACATTTCAAGCAGTAGTTGACGGTAAGGAATTACCTAACATGCTACTCTCTGGTACCGCAGGTACTGGTAAAACTACAATCGCACGTTCCATGTGCGAAGAACTGGGTCTTGACTATATTGTCATCAACGGTTCTGAAGAGGGTAACATTGATACTCTTCGTGGTAAGATCAAACAGTTTGCTTCGTCCGTCTCCCTCTCTGGCGGTTACAAGGTAGTAATCCTTGACGAAGCAGACTACCTTAATCCTCAATCAACTCAACCCGCACTGCGTGGTTTCATCGAAGAGTTCAGTAAGAACTGTCGGTTTATTCTGACATGTAACTTCAAGAACAAAGTGATCGAACCCCTACACTCTCGTTGTTCTAATTACGAGTTTAACTTCTCTAAGAAAGTTATGGCAGGATTGTGTGGACAGTTTATGTCCCGTGCGGATGAGATACTGAAGGGTGAGGGTGTTGAGTATAACAAAGACACACTTGCACAGTTGATCATGAAACATGCCCCCGACTGGAGACGTGTACTCAATGAGTTGCAACGTCATTCTATTGGTGGTACTCTGAATCTCAGATGTATCATTAGTGACGTTAATGATAACTACAGTGTCCTATTCAAAGCAGTAAAGCAGAAAGACTTCAAGAAGATGCGTGGATGGGTAGTGGAGAATATGGATATGGAACCTGCGTCTATCTTCCGTGGTATATATGATGCCATGAATGAATATGTTGCACCTGCTTCTATCCCACAACTTGTATTGATTCTCGCAGATTATCAATATAAAAATGCGTTCGTGGCAGATCACGAACTTAACTTAGTTGCCTGTATGACAGAGATCATGGCAAACGTAGAGGTGAAATAATGAACCAGAAAGAACTATTCGACAACCTTGAGGTGACAACTGCATCTAAGAAAGGTTTATTAGATAAGATGGGAGAACCAAATATCGTCCGTCTTATAGCACAAGTAGAACGTTGGCACGAAGATCGTAATCTGATCGATGGTGCTACTGATAAGGATCAAGTATGTAAGTTGATCCAAGAGGTTGGTGAGTTATCTGATAACGTATGTAAAGAACGTGACGTAGCAGATGATATCGGTGACATCATGGTAGTGCTGATCAACATTGCAAAACGTAATGGATTACCTCTGGAGCATTGTCTCGCAGTTGCCTATGCTGATATCAAAGATCGAAAAGGAAAGATGGTAGATGGTATTTTCATTAAAGAGGAATAAACCTACCAAGTGGGACTTCGCACACATGAGAACGGCAATGAACTATGCCAATCTTTCTCATGCCAAAAGACTCAAGGTTGGTTGTGTCATTGTAAAAGACCATAGGATCATTTCTATTGGTTACAATGGACAACCCGCAGGATGGGACAACAAGTGCGAACATTTTGATGAGAAGAAAAATGATCTGGTAACATATGATACAGTGATTCATGCGGAATCTAATGCAATCACAAAGGTTGCAATGTCCTCGGAATCATGTTATAATGCTACCATATATACTACTACAGCACCCTGTTTAGATTGTGCTAAACTAATCTATCAGAGTGGTATAAGTAAAGTATATTATAAAACTAAACATTTGAGATGCGATGATGGTATCGTATTTCTACAAAAATCTGGTGTTACATTATGTCAACTGTGAAAAAACTATCTCCATTCGACTTTCTGAATTCTATTAATAGTACTAAGAAAGATCTTATGGAGGATCCAGACACTGAGAAGCAGTACGTACCATTCGTGGTTAATCGTAGTCTTTCTTACTTTCCCGATACTGTTGCAATCGCAAATGAGATGAATAAGTATCACCACCTTGATGCTAAGTTACAATATCAATTTCTTATAAATATAGTTAGGAAACGAAAACGTTTCTCTAAATGGATTAAATCTGATTTGGAAAATAATATTGAGAAGGTGAAAGAGTATTATGGTTACAGCATGGATAAAGCACGCCAAGTTATGCCACTACTCTCCACTGATCAACTTAACATAATAATTAATAAGGTGGACAAAGGTGGAAGAAAATAATATCGTGGAATGGAATTCGGGGTTGATGCTTGAGGTTACTCTCGCAGAACCAGATGACTTCCTCAAAGTAAAAGAAACATTAACTCGTATTGGTATTGCCAGTAGACGTGACAACAAACTATTTCAGTCTTGTCATATTCTACACAAGCAAGGTCGATACTTCATTGTACACTTCAAAGAACTCTTCATGTTAGACGGTAAGAAGTCTAATCTCGAAGACGGTGATGTACAACGTAGGAACACAATCGCAACACTACTACAAGACTGGGGACTCGTGGAGATCCAGAATAAAGAAGTTGCAAAAGAGTGTGCACCTATGAGGACTATCAAGATCATTGGTTTCAAAGATAAGGATCAATGGGAACTATGTCCTAAATATAATATAGGTAATAAATGAGTCAGTGGATATTTGAAAAGTTAGCACCTTATGCTATTAAGTTTAGAGAATGGTCTAAGAATAAACTCTGGGTAAAGATTCCGTTATGGATCCTTATTGCATGGATGTTAGGTGTCTTTAATCCTTATTGGTGTGTCTATCCTGTTTGTTGGGTTCAGTAAATATGTTTGGTATATTTGATAATAAAGATGAAGAGATATCAGAGAAGAAACCTTTCTTTGGTAAACTCCCCCTTGATGTAAAAGATGTATATGACTGGAATAAGCATATAGATTTACTCAACACTCATCCAGATAAGTTGGTTGATTCCAACAGTAAAAAATTTAGGATAGGTCTTAACTGTTTTCATGATAGACCGTCTGCTCCACAGTTTGCTCGTGATATCGAGCAAGAGATGCAGGATGTATTTTCCCTGCACGGAAACAAAATTACAAACATTGCCTTTACTGGCATTGGAAAGAATTCTGACTCTTACCCTTGGCATTGTGATACCATGGACGTGTTTTTAGTACAAGTTCTGGCATCCGTTGAAATGCGAGTGGAGGGTCATAATAACGATGAACCATTCTGGTTCAATCCAGGCGACTATGTATGGTTGCCTCGTGGGACTCACCATCAAGTGATACCCCACGACAGTCGGGTCAGTTTTTCCTTCGGGGTCGAAGGGGATCCAGATCCAAGTATTTATTTTTAAATTAGTTTGCTTTTAAGATTCTAATTTGTATAAATACTGTCGGATATGCCGAATAGGTCGGGTATCCATTTAACTTGCTATTTAATAGGAGAAAACTATGACTAAAACTTTATTTCCACCACAAACTTTTGTAGGTTTTGAACATCTACTAAACGAACTGGACTTCATCGGTAGGAGTTCTCACGACAACTACCCACCTCATAATATAGTAAAAGTCGGTGAAGGTGAATTCCTCATCGAACTTGCTGTGTCTGGGTTCACGAAGGACGAAATAGAAATTGAACAGAAAGAAAGAACCTTGTCGGTTTCTGGAAAACATGAGAAACGTGATAGAGAATATGTCCATCAAGGGATCTCACAAAAACAGTTCAAACGACAATTCCGACTATCCGAGTACGTAGAAGTAAACGGTGCTTCACATGTCGATGGCATCCTGTCAGTCAGTCTGAAGGTTGTCGTGCCAGATGAGAAGCGACCACGAAAAATAAGTATTTCATAAATTTTCGTGGAGGAAAATCATGAACCCAAGCAAAACTGTAAAACGCTTCAGTCGAAGTGAGTCAGTTGGGAATGTGATGTTACTAGTTGTTACTATGTTTACCATGGCAATTGCTATAGCACCACTTGTCTAATTGACTAACCTAGAGGGGCGCAAGTCCCTCTAACCTTTCGGATATATAATGAGTATGATTGCTTATCAAATTATAATAAAAGACGATCCAGTCTCAGAAGAATACGCACGTATATCACGTGAGTCATTCAAACCTTTAACAGACGCAGGTATCCTTGAGATACGTACGTTCGATGCCATAACACCAGACTCCCCCGAATTCGAAGAACATAAGAACAGATACGTCTGGGAGAAATCCTTGATGAAGGGAGATTCAAAAGCACATGGTGGTAAAGATATTCCCATGCATTCTCCAACAGAGATTGCGGGTATGTGTTCTCACTGGGAACTTATGCGTATGCAGTCCGAGACAGAAGAGATGTTCCTTGTATTCGAGCACGACACTTGGTATAGTGATGATGACATTGAATACTTTAAGAAACTTATTGAGATGGATGTCTTGTATCTAAACATTGGATTGTTTATGGGATGTTATGGATTTGAACGGCAGACTGCCAAATACCAATATGAGTTGTTATCAAAACGAGACTTCCCAATCAACTGTGGGCCCTACTGTGTTCTCAATAGATTGTTCCAGACATATACTACAAGATATCTACAACTCAAAGAAATAAAGTATAGGGGAAGGGGAGTAACTGCTGTACACCCATGGCACCATTGTGATACTCTACATCTTGGTTGGGATGTAAGAAAACCATTCAATGAATATGATCCATATAGAGAAAAGAATGAATGGTATACACCAACAACCCAAGTCATATCAAAACAATTAAAGGTTACTCAAGATCATCATTCTTACACAGATGAACACATTGAAGAACCTTGGACGAGGCATAAATTATTTCACATTGTCCCTTGACATTTATGGTTTAACCTGTTATAATGGTCACCATGAAAGATAATATTATAGATTACTGTAACAATCCATACAAAGTTCCTATGTTCACTCATAAGGAATGGCACGACATACGTGCACGTAATACACATCCAGATGATCAGCATACTGGATCAGTTTGGTTTATGGAGCAGGTGAAGGATTATGTCAGTAATCACAAACCCCCGTTACCTATCAAGAGACCGACTATAAATGAGATGTCGGACTCATTCAATAAACTATTAAACAGTAACAGCAAGTCCAATCTCAAGAAGAATCTGGATCCTACTACTGTACGTAATAAGTTTGATGAGAAGGTAGAAGTTAAGTATGCTATGTCATGCGGTCATAACTTCAATGATGTGAGCAATCATTTCCACTGTGACAATCGTTACACTTGTGGTCATGCTACCGCCGCATCGTCACAGTATGCGTGGGACAATCCATACTCATCAAGATTTCATTCTATGATGTTGTATCTGTTCCGTGAGTTCAAAGGAGAAACCTCTCCGATTGATGAGCAGAAGTATCGTGCTATGTTCAGACACTCTGGATATGTTGCTACACAGTTCAAACCATCTGTTGCTAAAACTATATACGAGACCGAAGGTGCGAGGAAAGTAATCGACATCTCTTGTGGATGGGGTGACAGACTTGCAGGTTTCTATACATCTAATAATACCTCAGAGTATCTTGGATGTGATCCCAACACAGAATCATATGAGTTATACAAGAAGCAGTGTGTTGCATACGAAGAGTTATTGCAATCACCATTGTTTCCTGTAGAGACTACCTTCACCGATCATGGTGATTGGTTCGAGGTGACTGGATCTAAGAGGGTACGCATATATAACAAACCTGCCGAAGATATGGACTGGGATAATATATGTGACGGTCAGTATGATCTAATGTTTACTTCACCCCCTTATTTTGGAATCGAGAAGTATGCAGAAGGATCTGCATCCGAAGACGATCAGTCTTGGAAAAGATACAACCAGTACGATCAGTGGAGAGACACATTCTTCTATCCTGTTATGGATGCTATGAAGAAGCACTGCAAGAAAGTTATGATTAATATTGTTGACCCTGTGGTTAATGGTAAACGTAATTATATTGAGAAAGATATCATAGACCGATATGGCATAGACTATGTTGTAGGTATGATGATATCCAAGAGACCAAATTCAAGTGACATGTCAGATCACTACAGAGTAGAGGACGATAAGAAGTTAAACTTTATCGAACCAATATACGTAATAAAACCTTGACATTGCCCCACCTATTTGTTATAATGAAACATTATTGAAGGATTACTTATGGATTTTTACACCAACGTTTCTCGTTATGGAAACAACCTACTGGTACGTGGATACCAGAATGGGCAACCTGCCCAACGCAAAGTTCCGTTTGAACCTACCCTATTCATCCCATCTAAAGTTGGTGGATCCTCTATGTCGTGGGATACTCTGGATGGCAACAAGGTAGAAGCAATCCCCTTCGAGAACATGAAGGAGGCAACCGACTTCTACAAAAGATACGAGCATGTGAGCAACATGTCTATCTACGGCAACACCAACTACATTGCACAATACATCCAAGAGCAATACCCCAACGATATCAAGTTTGACAGATCTCTGATCCGTGTAAACAATCTCGATATTGAGGTCGAGTCCAGTGAAGGATTCCCCGAACCAGATAGGGCAGAGTATCCTGTCATTAGTATTTGTCTACGACAGAACGATGGTATCTACCGTGTCTGGGGTCTGGAGCACTACGAGAATTCTCGTGACGATGTATTGTTTGTACAGTGTGACTCTGAGCATGACCTACTATCTAAATTCCTTGAGCACTGGAGACATCACTCTCCAGATGTAATCACTGGTTGGAACGTACGGTTTTTCGATATGCCATACCTAATCAACAGGACTCTCAAGATCCTTGGTGACCAACGTGTCAAGCAATGGTCTCCGTGGGGCAACGTCAAAGAACGCACCCTACTTATGAATGGTAAGCAGAACCAGTTCTATAACATCGAAGGCATCGAGGTACTTGACTACCTTGAAGTCTACAAGAAGTTTACATACAACCTACAAGAATCCTACAGACTGGATCACATTGCCCACGTAGAACTTGGAGAGAACAAACTCTCGTATGAGGAGCATGGCAACCTGTTCACTCTGTACAAGGAAGACTACCAGAAGTTCATTGACTACAATATCAAGGACGTGGAGTTGGTTCACAAGATCGATGAGAAGTTAGATCTAATTACTCTGGTACTTACCATGGCATACCGTGGTGGTGTGAACTATACCGACACTCTGGGTACGACTGCTATCTGGGATGCTATCATCTACCGTTTGCTATGTAAGCAGAAGGTTGCGGTGCCACCCAAGGTAGAGAAACCCAAGACTCCATATCCAGGCGGTTACGTTAAAGAACCACAGGTTGGATCTCATGACTGGGTTACCTCGTTCGACTTGAACTCCCTGTATCCTAACATCATTGTACAATACAACATGTCACCCGAAACTGTCATGGACGGGTTCGTTAACAACGTGAGTGTTGATAAGTTTCTTGATGGGTCTGCCACTATGAGTGAAGATGGTTACTCTGTCGCACCCACTGGTGTAAGATTCACCCACAAACGTGAGGGTGTTATCCCCACGATCATTAAGAAGTATTACTCGGAACGTAGACTCGTGAAGAATGAGATGCTACGTCTGGAGCAAGAGAACCAAAACAATCCTACTAAAGAACTTGAGTACAAGATCACCTCGTTGAACAATCAGCAGATGGCAATCAAGATTCTTATGAACTCACTCTATGGTGCACTGGGTAACAAGTACTTCCGTTACTTTGATCAACGTGTGGCAGAGAGTATCACCCTTGCGGGTCAGTTGGCAATCAAGTGGGCAGAACGTGCCGTCAATGATGAGATGCAGAAAATCCTCAAGACAGACGAAGATTACGTTGTTGCGATTGACACTGACTCCGTTTACATTCGAATGGGTGCACTGGTTGACCAGTTCAACCCCAAAGATCCAGTTAAGTTTCTTGACAAGATCTGTGCAGACCACTTCGAGAAAGTTCTGGTAAAGTCATACGATGGTATGGCAAAAGTTACTGGTGCGTATGATAACCGCATGGAGATGGGACGTGAGGTAATTGCCTCTCGTGGGATCTGGACTGCCAAGAAGAGATACATTCTCAACGTCCACAACAACGAGGGTGTCCAGTACAAAACTCCCAAGTTAAAGATGATGGGTATCGAAGCAATCAAATCCAGTACACCGCAGGTTGTGCGTAATGCATTCAAAGAAACGTTCGGTGTTATCATCAACTCAGATGAGACTGCTACTCAAGCACACATTGCCGACTTCAAGAAAGCATTCAAGAAAATGCCCCCCGAAGATATTTCATTCCCTCGTGGTGTCACCAACATAACCAAGTGGCACAACACCAAGACCGTCTACAGTAAGGGTACCCCGATCCATGTTCGTGGTGCACTCTTGTTTAATAAACAAGTCAAGAAGCAGGGTCTGGGTAAGAGGTTCGAACTGGTCAAGAATGGTGACAAGATTAAATTCTGTTATCTCAAACGACCAAACCCATTACAGGAAAACGTGGTGTCATATCCACTGAACATCCCGAAGGAACTGGGACTACACAAATACATTGACTACGATATGATGTTTACTAAATCCTTCCTCGATCCTATCCAAGTAATTCTGGACGCAGTCGGGTGGGACGCAGAACCCGTAGCATCACTGGAGGACTTTTTCGGATGAGTACAAAGAGATATAATCACACAGGTAGTGGCAAATGGAACACACCAGACTTAATGGGTGCTGATCAAAAAGCAATGAGTGATATAGATTCACAGTGGTTAGAAACTAAAGCACACAGAGACAAATGGGAAGCAATTGCTGAGAGACAGAGAAAGATGGGTTGTGTTCCATTGTTAATAGAACAATCAGAACGTATAGCAAAACTCACCCATTGGGAATATCGGATAGAGTGTAAGGAAGACTACCGAAAATGGAAAGA
>Ga0102814_10003082_pt1 | contig 10989 bp, 11 predicted proteins | sample ColrivemetaGS741_FD_79112 | JGI IMG/M metagenome (GOLD analysis project Ga0102814, IMG submission 79112) | Estuarine microbial communities from the Columbia River estuary - Flood tide ETM metaG S.741 | ecosystem: Environmental > Aquatic > Marine > Intertidal zone > Estuary | place: USA... | reverse complement strand
TTAAATATGATAAACAAGGATAAAGATTCTGATTTTATGAATATACCTATTACATTCCAAGGACCTAAACCATATAAATGGGTAGTTTGGCCAAATAGTAAAGAACATGGCTGGGCAAAAAAAATTGAAGGTGTGCTATAATGAATAAAACCACGATTGTCACTGGTTTATGGGATATAAAAAGAGGAGAACTTTCTGAAGGATGGTCACGTAGTTATGAGCAATATCTAGATAAATTTGCAGAATTACTAAGAATTGACAACAATATGATCATTTTTGGTGATGAAAAGCTAAAAGATTTTGTTTTTAAGATAAGAAATGAAGAAAATACTCAATTTATTCCTAGAGATCAAGATTGGTTCAGAAATGAATTCTACGAACAGATACAAAATATCAGAAGTAATAAAGATTGGCTAAATAGAGCGTCATGGCTAGCTGAATCTACTCAAGCTAGGTTAGAAATGTACAATCCTTTAGTAATGTCTAAGCCATTTTTATTAAATGACGCTAAACTTATGGATAAATTTGATTCTAGCCATTTATTTTGGTTAGATGCTGGTATTACTAATACAGTACATGTCGGATATTTTACACATGATCGTGTTTTAGATAAAATGTCGAATATTGATAAGTTTTCATTTTTGGCATTTCCATATGACGCAAATAATGAGATTCACGGTTTTGAAATTAATAAATTAAACGAAATAGCGGGCGATAAGGTAAATAAAGTATGTAGAGGTGGATTTTTCGGTGGACCAATTGAAGATATTACTGATTTCAACATGGATTATTACAATTTAATATCTGAAACGTTGAATAATGGTTTAATGGGAACAGAAGAATCATTATTTTCAGCTTTAATATACACAAAACCTAGAAACTATCAATATTTCATGATAGAAGAGAATGGTTTAGTTAATAAATTCTTTGAAGATGTAAAAAACAACAAACATGTTGCATTAAATGAATCTAATTTAGTAGAAACTAAAAATATGTTAGATACTAGTAACACTGCTCTGTATGTTTTGACATTTAATAGTCCAGATCAAGTAAAAACTTTAAGAAAATCAATGGAAGCATATGATAAAGAGTTTCTTACAAAACCTCATTGGATTTTATTAGATAATTCTACTGATTTGACTACTACGCCTGAATATAAGGCGCTGTGTGAAGAAAACAACATAGAATATATTAAACATAATAACTTAGGTATCTGTGGAGGTAGACAATGGATAGCAGAACATGCAGAAGAAAGAGGTTATGATTTTTATTTCTTTTTTGAAGACGATATGTTTTTCTACCCACAAGAAGGTGTATGTAGAAATGGTTACAATAGAAAGGTAAGTGGATTATATAGAAAATCTTTAACAATTTCTAAATTAAATGAGTTTGATTTCCTAAAGCTATCTTTTACAGAATTTTACGGAGACAACAGGACACAATGGGCATGGTACAATGTTCCAAATTCATTTAGAATAAAACATTGGCCAGAAAAACCAAAGCTGCCAGTTAGAGGTTTAGATTCCGACGCACCTAAAACAAAAATAACAAAATTAGATTCGTACGGAAGTATACCATTTGCTCACGGAGAAATCTATTATTGTAATTGGCCACAAATAGTTACTAAAATAGGTAATAGAAAAATGTTCTTAACAGAAACATGGGCTAGGCCACATGACCAAACATGGATGAGTTATATGTTCCAAAAAACAGTTGAAGGTAAAATCAAACCAGGTTTACTCCTAATAACTCCAACGGAACATGATAGATTTGATCATTATGCAGATGGTTTAAGAAAGGAGAGCTGATATATATTTCATAACTAAATAAACCGATTGTATTTTGGCAAATAGAATTAAGAAGAATAACAATCAGTTCAATATTGACGAAACTTTAAATAAAATAAATGTTGGTAATTGGACTGTAGGATTAAATGCTGACGGAGATGGACCAACCGCAGATACTTCATATTATAATGGCGTGCAGATTCCACCTGGTGGATTTGCAGTATACTCCGATTCAAATGATCCAACAATAAATGTCAGAACGGCTAAGGGATCAAAAGCATTAACAAACATACTTACTGATATTGGTTATGAGGATTCTGATAATATTGAAGGTTCTGACCCAATTGGAGAATCTCTAGCGTGGGCAAAGGCATCTGATATACTTGTATTAAATAATTCTATAGATTTAACTAACACTTTAGATTTAGTTACATATTTAGACGCTAAACATGTTACTTCATACCCAGGAGCTGGTTCTGTGTGGTATAGTTTGCACAATGATGTAATAATGAGTAACATAAAAGTTCTTGGATTCAGTCAACATTCAACAGCTCGTCCTGTTTTTACGTTCTTTGACAAATACTCACAAATGACAGAATTACTTACTATCGATGAGTTATATGAAATGAGTGTAGCAGAAATTAAGGCTGAATATGATTTAGTAGTAGTGGATGCTTATGTGTGGTCTTTCAATAATACAACCATGACTAAGTTAAAAGAATTAGTAGATGCTGGTGTTTCATGTATGTGTGCCGGTAATGATAATAGGACAAATATATTTGTAAATAAGTATGACACTGCTGGACATTCTAGTCATAGTATAAAAATAGAAGCTGATTCTAAAATTGGCCTTTCAGGTGAAACATTTACATATGGATCTAGTGATGTTTATGGTGGTATATCAGAATTAAAAAATGGTGCAGTACCAGTATATAGAAGATCAGATAATAATCTTATAACTGGATTTGTATATGATAACTATAACACAGGCGCTTCTTTATTCTTTGATCAAGAAGGAATTTCAAGCTCAAACACAGAAGTATTAAGAGCAGGTGCAGCATATGTTTTAAAGCATATTGGTAGTAAAGCCAACTTTATAAATACTCCCACATTTGACGCACCTTCTAAATCTTTTAAATTTGAAGCAGCAAATACTTGGTTTGACCTTTCAAAAACGGCAATTGAAGATCTTTCAGCAAGTTATACGCTATCTGGTTTTTGTAAACAGGGTAACACAGGTGCACCACACCAAACACTAATAGGTACTGCTTCTAGTTTTAGATCAGGCGGAAAATTAATGAGTAGATACCATGGAGATGCTGCATTTTGGGTTGGAAATTCAAATGGATCAGATTCACATGTATTATCTTCATCAGTAGATATAACAGGAGGAGGATGGCATCATTTAGCTGCAACTAGAAATCATACAAATGGTATGATTCAAATATATGTAGATGGTAAATTAAAGAATCAAAAAGAACTAGGAGGATTATACACTGGTACAATGTCAATGTCTGGAACAGCAGCAGTTGGTATGGACTATCACTCATCGACATATAACCACACTGGACAAATTCAAACTGCAAAGGCATGGCAAACAGTACTCACAGCAGATCAAATTTTACAAGAATACTATGGTGCTAATATACATGTAAGTACAAGACCAAGTATATTCATGGATCCAGCAAATCTTAAAACATATGATTTTGAAGGAAGCCTGAATTTTGTGGAAGAAGACGCAACTAATATTAAACTTGTAACAGATCTAGAAGAGGGTAGAGTATTTGAAATTGAAAGTTCAACTGTAGGTTTTCAAGCAGAATATGCTGATGAAAACAATGGTATACTAAGATTAGATGGTGGTAAATTATACACTCAAAATATAGGTTGGTTCGGTAAGATGTCAATTAGTTGGTGGATGAAGAGTAATTCTAATCTAGAAACAGGAACATTCTACACTGAGAGTTATAGAGGATCAGGAGGATGTTCAAGAATTTCATCTACAATATTAACAGGTGGTAGATTTAACTTCTCAGTATGGGATAACTCTTCTAGTGGAGCAGGCCTCGGTGGTTCTCATAGTGTAGTTTCTACATCATCAGTAATGGATGGAGAATGGCATCAAGTAACATGTCAATGGTCAAACGGAACTGGCTCAATAGGTCAAGGTATTTATGTTTATGTAGATGGTCAATTAGAAGGCCACAATGCAATTCCATTAGGAAATGACGGAGCGTATCAATATCTACACTTAGGTGGAGTTTCAGGTTGTGTAGGTACCGAGCAATTTGATGTAGATTTCGGGCCAATCATACATTATAAAAACCACAACTTAACTAATGATGAGGTCTATCAAAATTACGCAGCTCACGCAAACAGATATAAATAAACCATGGAAATAACTAATCATAATGACAAGTGGCAAGTAGTAACAGAACAAGGAGTTACAGTATACCAAGCCAACACCCATGCAGAAGCTACTGCATATATTATTTGGCAAACTAGACCTCAAGATCAATCAGGAAATCCAGAAGAATGTACTAACTGCTAATGAAACGAGTCCACTTATTTGAAGCCTTCATCCAAGAGTCAATGGAACTCCAACACCTAGAGATGGAATACGGAATAGATCTAGATCTTTGGAATGCAGGCCATTATTTAGATCTTAGTAGGATCATAATTCCTAAGGCCAAAAGAGGTCAAGGTATCGGCACTCAAGTTATGCGCCTCATCATAGCTCACGCTGACCAACTCAACTTACCAATCTACTTAACACCATCAAAAGATTTCGGCGCTACCAGCACCAGTAGATTAACCAGATTCTATAAAGACTTAGGATTCCAAAAGAACCAGAACAAAGGTATATCAAAACACCAATTAGTCTACCAACCAGAATAACCGAGCATGCCAATCAACCTTAAAATAAATCTTATAGTTATCATATCAGTAATAGGAATGATAATATACCAAGTATACAGGAGTCATAAGGATAACCAACCATTCAAATAACCCATGGACCCAGATATAATCCAATACATTAAACCAATTATAGTAACCCTAATCATTCTCAGTATAATAGGGTATAGGGACCAAAGAGACCAAATCAAGTAAACCAGCACTCCAGCGTCTCGTAGCTCTCTGAGCTCAGACAAGTCTGCAGAGGTGGTAAATAGTGGTAAGAAGTGGTAAAAAGTGGGATAAAATGGTAAATCCAGACTCTAAAGCCAACCCGTTGACCAGTACTGCCCCAGGGGATCTAATATATAGAGGCAAATTGATCGTTCATAAGCATAGGCGTGATCCAGGTGCTGACTTAAACCACAACGCGAACATACACACACTCCATGACTCCGATTAGCCCCTATGCGAAAAAAGAGGGACCCAGTGCTATATTCTGGATCCCTCAGGTGTAATTAAAAGTCCCGGCTTTGCTATTCCCGCCGGAGGGGATATATGGTTATACTGTTTCTGCGTCCTGGATAGCTATTGCTGTCTCGGCCTCCGTCGGGAGTGAACCAAACAGACTATCAAAGGCAGTCTCTTCAGCTCCGAGCTTGGACTTCTCCTCCTCTATTAACTCTATGTTAAGCAGATCTCTCTGGTATCGGCCTTCATCAAAGCGTACACCATCTGTGAAGTCAAAGAATAACTTATGGCCAACATTACCTAGACGGTTCTTGCTGAATTCCATGTAACGCTCTGATGAGTTCTCTGCCCCTTTCCAATCCATCTCCATCATGGCAGTAGTCATGTGTTTTAGTTTGTTAGAGCCGACGAATGTACCTCCTTTAGATAATTGCAGGATGGTAATAAAGGTTGTGTATACCTTACGCTTGTTCTTGCCTTGGTTGTTGGCGATCATCATGTCTAAGAACCACTTTTCGGTCTTACCACGAGTCATGTTACAAGCCTCTTTAACTGTGTCATTAACCTCAGTATAAGAGTCAGTTAGGATAATGTCCCAACCCTGATTTAAGGTGGATTCAATAACCGCTTTCGGATCTTGATCTACATAGTCACTTAGGAATAGGATTGGCAATTGGCCCCAGTGTGGGAAACGTTTTAAGTAACGAGCCATGTCAAGCTGATTCATTTCAGCCGAGATAAAGAGTACCTTTTTGTCTGACTGGTTTTGAACATTGTAAAGCATCTCTAGAAGGACAGTAGTCTTACCAATACCTGGCGCTCCTGTTGCCATGATGTTAGAACCAGGCATGAAGCCACCATCAGTAGATAGAAACTTATCAGCCACGGTACCAGTGCTCATAGGCACAAACAGGTCATCTGAGAATTTAAGATCATCTAACTTGGTTAGAGCAATCTTTAGGGGTTTTACCTTGGCAGCCTTAGTAGGCTTAACTGATTTGTAATGGCCTTCATAATCTTTACGACCTGACCAAGTACCTGTCTCTGTGATAGAGAGAAGTTTACCAGCGTTGAGGTATTGTTGAACTTTGGCACTCTTAGGGTGCGCAGCGTCAATCATTATAGAATCAGCAGTCTCTGTTGACCGCGCCTCGATAGAGGTCTTTGTTTTTTGTGTTAGTGTATATAGCATATCTTTAACTTTTAATTACATAGTAAATATACGTGAAACTTTTGACAACCCAAAATCTGGGCGCAAAAACTTACGAACAATTATTTCTTACCAACTAAGGTATAACGACCGATCTTAATAGTATCTACTGAACAGATACCTGCAAGGACGCCTAACATAGACGCTACCAAAAAGAAGGCAGCAGCATTGGCTTCACCAGCAAAGTGGATATAAGAGTCAATAGTAGATGTGATGGTCATAGCGGCTACAGCAAAACTAGCGATAGCGATAAGAAGGAATTTGATGTCGAATGTGATCTTCATGATTATTAGCTTTTAATTACAGTACTAATATACCACAAATAATTGACAATAAAAAATATTTTAGCGTTTATTTTCAAATTATTTTCAACAAAAAAAGAGAGCCACTGTTTCCTGTATCGGATAGGTGGCTCTCGGGAGGACTTAGATCTTTGAGTCTTATTAAGCCGTTTACTGCAGGTGGCTAGTTGCTCTGATCATACTCCTCTCTGTTTTCATAAGCAATTGGCTCGGAACCTCAACGGCACTTGATAGAGTTTCGATTGTCCGTGATCTTGGTTCCGAGATAATTGTATCTTAGTTAAGCAATGCACCAACCTGAGCGGCTGACTCTAAGTGTGCATTAGCTGCAAACGGTGAAGCCATTTGATTTCCTAAATCGAACTGCTTACCAAGTATGTTACCAGCTTGAACCATCATCTCTGTAGTTTCGCGATCAGTCATATTGAAAGCTAAATTATCAGGAGCGTGAGTAGCACAATGAGTAACACCGTTTACCAATGACCAGATAGACTGATCAGTACGTGCATTCTTTTTCTGAGCTGTAGAGTAATCAGCAGGATTCTGATTGATCTTAGTGTATGCTGCACGGTTATCATTTAAAGGGATCCAGCTATCAGCTGAAGCACCTGCAACTCGTTTAACAATACTGTGTGCTCGTTCCATTTCCCATAGAGAAGCTGGAGTTTCAGTAGCTAACTTAACTGTATTTGCAAAGTCAGTAGGTACAAAGCCATTTTTCTGCAACTGATTCATGTGCTGAAAGAAGTTCTCCATAGATTCCTTACTCAAGTTATTCAGAGAGTAAGATTCTTCAGCCAAACCAGTAGTAAGACCATTTGTACACCACATTCGGTTTACATAAGGCATAACTTGAATTCCACCAAGTGGAGAGTTCTTAAGAGTAATACCTGAGTTGAATACCTCATCAGATAAACCGAGAGCTCCAAGATCAAACATACCCTTTGTGTTCACCGCGTTAATAATAACCGAACCTTTATTGCCATCTATACCCCAATTAGTAACCTCAAATCCGTGTTGATCAATGATCTGGTCGGCAAGGTTAATGAATCGGTCATGAGAGATAATATCCGTAGCTAGCTTTGTAAAGCCAACGACCTTCTTAGAAGTAGGGGATAGTACAATAGTTATTTCGTTTAGCTGAGCTGACATTGCATTCTTCATTTGGTTAACGAAGTTTGCTTTTGCCTCTGGGCTAAACAGTGATTCGAACTTAGTCGCAAACGCTTGGCTCATACCTATCATTTTGATCAGACCTTTAAATGCGTCTTTAGTGATCTCTAGTCGTTTACCTTGGTATTCGATCGTAGTATCATTGATGAGGTTGATGTCGCGTACTGCTACAGTCTTACGTAGTGACTGAGAGTTACGTGTCATCGCCTTACGGTTATCGATTTCAGTTGCGGATAATGTTGTTAATACTGACATATGTTTCTTAATTTAATTGTTATACGAAAAGGTAGTGAATTGTTTCATTACCAGGATTATTTATTTGGCTTCTATTGGGCTGTTTGCTTTAACGTAATCGGCAGCCGTACCTAACACGGTAGGAGTTTGCCATTGTACTTCATAATCACGATACTCAAACTTCTCTAGATCAGTGTTATGAGCTTCCAGCATCTTAGAGAAAATCTCAGCTGGATTAGAGTACATTAGCAAATCAGCATCCATCTCAATAGAGAAGGTATGACCACCTTTAGGCTTCCAAGCCTCGCGACCTTCATGGAACCCGTAGTTTTCATAATACTGCGTCTGAACTAAAACTTTATTTACACTCATAATTTCTCTGTTTTTGCGCTGGATCAACCAACAATTATACTACTAATATACGTGAAACTTTTGACAACCCAAAATCTGGGCTGCAAAAGTTACGAACAATTAATTAACCGTTATAACGTTTAACCATTTCGATAGAGACTTTGTAGCTTCCACCGTTATTAACCTGCTTAACTAGTACAGGAGCTTTCTTAGATCGTGGCTTATAACCAGCAATCGTATAGTCTTTACCTAGAATAGTAACTTGATCACCAACATTAAGATGACCTAAACCAACTAGATTCTTATACTGATCAAAGGCTTGAGCCTCTTTAGTAATAGCAACTCCACCAGAACCGATGACACCTGCGTTAACTTTAATAGTAGCAGTCTCAGCAGTGAAAGAGATGTTACCAGCAGAAATAGAAATACCGTGCTCAGCAGCAACTTTAGCTAAAGCAGCATCAAGAGATACACGAAGAGACTTAAGGGCTGGGCGATTGAAAGATTGAATTTTACTCATTTTGTTTTGTTTAAGATTAACGATTAATTACAGTACTAATATACGTGAAACTATTGACAACCCAAAATCTGGGCTGACAAAGTTACGAACAATTTATTAAATAGATTCAGCGGCCATAGAGAGGTCCAACTTAGCTGAGCATGCAACCTGACGATCAAGGAAGTACTCAAGCTTACTAGCATAGAAGTTGATCTTATCCATATCAAGAGCATCAACAGCATTAGACAGCATAGCTTGGTAGTATTCGATTTTACCAGCATAGTTGTCATTTTTACGAACGTAAGATTTAGAATATGTTTTCATAGAGATGATTTTAGTGAGGCAGCAGCCTCGATTAGTATACTACTAATATACCACAAATATTTGACAATAAAAAATTATTTGCGGTTTATTTTCAATTTATTTTTGTTTTTTCTGGTGGATACGGTTACTGATCATACAGCTAACGAAAGCAGCGGTCTCACCGATAAGCTGTACGCCGATCCAGCAAAGAACAAATTCAAGAAGGCTAAAACAAATAGGACTAGTAAAGAACTCAAGCATTGTATAAGGGGTTTATTAATTAACTTACATAGCTAATATACCACACAAAGTTGACAATAAAAAATTATTTAACAACTATTTTTAGGCCCTTATATTAGGCCATATAAAAAAAATATATGTAGGGCGGAGTCTACTCTTCCAGCTCCGATCAAAAAGCTACGCCCTTAGGGAAGGACTGACCTTCAACCTATACTACTAATATACGACAATTAAATGACAACCCAAAGCAATTCAGTGCCGAGTTACGAGCTACTTGCGAACAGTAAATACTCGCAACTATGGATGAAACAAATAGCAAAAATCACGTATTATATTAGGAGTACCGCGATTAGGCCAACCACCCTATAACTAACAAAGGCGACTATAGAAGTCGCCCGTGTGAATCAACTATTGCGCGCAACCATTAAGCTTCCATAGGAACCTCAACAGTAACATGCTTAACAGTATTCTGAACAAAGGCCATAGAAGCCCAGCTAGTAGATCCAACCAACTTATATTGTTGCATATCCATAAGGTTAGTATTAGAGTACATTCCGTTAATGGTACCAACTGTAAGGTTAGCTAGGATAGACTCATCTATAAGCTTAACCTTCTTACCAGTCCTAGAGAAGATAGTTAACCAGAAGTCACTACCTTCAGGGCAAAATTGAACAGTCTGTAAGGCACCTGATTTATAACCAGATATAGCCGACTCAGGATTAGCACATATACGTGGATTATCAAACGATCTAGCATCACAGACAGTCATACCTAACTTAGTCTTAACCACCATTCTGAATTTACCAGTCTTATACTGTGAAAGTATATCCACTGTCATTAATTCACTCTGCATTTTCATAGTCATCTTAATCTCTTTGTTTTGTAATTCTCTCATAATGGTTGTTTTAGTGAGGTACTAGCCTCGATTAGTATACTACTAATATACGACAATTATCTGACAATAAAAAATATATCAGCGCTTATTTAAAGAAAAGTTACGAACAATTTGAAACCTCAAGGGGACCGAAGCATATAAAGAAAGTATTGGGTTTCAGAGGAAAGATAAGGTCCCGGGCAAAGCTCCAGGGCAAACGTACTCAGCAGCGCTCCCCAGTAAGCTTCCAGGGACTAAGCCGGCCAACGCTCCTAGAAGCTTCTCCAGGAGCTTACCCAGAGAAGTCCCCAGAGCGCTTCCAGGAAGCTTCCCAGGAGCTCTAGGGGCCTTAGGGCGCACCAGCACCCCGAGCCAACTTTACCAGTATTACCCAAAGAGCCGGCGAGCACCCAACAACAATTATCACCTAGAAGACCTAGAGCTTACAGGCATATACTGGTATCAGCTGAGCTCGCACACGCACAGAAGCACCAACACATCAATCATATGATTAGACGCAGAGGAGCGCAGAGAAGCTCGGGGAGCCTACCAGCATAAAAGACCAGAGAAAGCTAATCTGGTACCCAGAGGGAGGGAGTGCAAATGAGTCTAATCAGTCAAATGAGTCAAGTGTGTAAATCGGATAATGG
>Ga0102814_10003079_pt1 | contig 10997 bp, 9 predicted proteins | sample ColrivemetaGS741_FD_79112 | JGI IMG/M metagenome (GOLD analysis project Ga0102814, IMG submission 79112) | Estuarine microbial communities from the Columbia River estuary - Flood tide ETM metaG S.741 | ecosystem: Environmental > Aquatic > Marine > Intertidal zone > Estuary | place: USA: Columbia... | reverse complement strand
TTAAAGCGATGCCGCCAGTCGATTACCCAGAGGTCGGTGTGTATCACCCGCGCATGGCAGGGCGTTACGCAGAAGATGTCGCCGCACTGCCTAAGCCGTCAGGCGCACCGGCTCTCGGAACGGTCGGCGTTTTACTTTTACGGTCTTATTTACTATCGAAAAATTCGGGTCACTACGACGGTGTGATCGCGGCATTGGAGGCGCGCGGCTTGCGCGTCATTCCTGCATTTGCAGCGGGACTGGATTCGCGTCCAGCGATTGATGCGTTCTTCATGAAAAACGGGCGTGTCACGGTCGATGCCGTGGTCTCGTTGACCGGCTTCTCATTGGTGGGCGGCCCTGCCTACAACGACGCCAAAGCCGCTGAAGAGGTGCTGGCCAGTTTGGATGTTCCCTACGTTGCGGCACACCCGGTCGAGTTCCAAACCATTGACCAATGGGGTGGTTCCGAACGCGGCTTGTTACCGGTCGAGAATACGATCATGGTTGCCATCCCAGAGTTGGATGGCTCGACCAGCCCGATGGTGTTCGGCGGGCGACCCGGTGCGATCGGTGTGACCTGCACCGGTTGCGACCATGCCTGTACCTTCGGTGAGAGCCACACGGTACAGGACATGCACTCTTGCCCAGAGCGGGCCATGATGTTGGCGGCACGTGTGAAGAAATTAATCACACTCAAGCGCAGCGAGCGGCAGAACCGCCGCGTGGGTATTGTGCTGTTCAACTTCCCCCCAAACGCCGGCAGTGTTGGCAGCGCCGCACACTTGTCCGTTTTTGAATCTTTGTGGCATACCCTCAACGCCATGAAGGCGCAGGGTTATACCGTCGACGTACCCGATTCGGTTGATGCACTGCGCGAGGGTTTGTTGCACGGAAATGCCGCGCAACATGGTGCCAACGCCAACGTGCACACCCTGATTTCGGCAGACGACCATGTGCGCCGTGAGCGTTGGCTCAGCGCCATTGAAGCCCAGTGGGGGCCCGCGCCCGGGCGTCAACTCAGCAATGGCCGTGACATCTTTATTTTGGGTAAGCAATACGGCAATGTGTTGGTGAGTGTGCAGCCCGCGTTCGGGTACGAGGGCGATCCGATGCGTCTCTTATTCGAGAAAGGCCTCACACCCACGCATGCCTTCTCGGCCTTCTATCGCTACTTGCGGGAGGACTTCAATGCCCACGCGGTATTGCACTTCGGCACCCACGGCGCGCTTGAGTTCATGCCGGGCAAGCAATCGGGTATGGGCGGTAACTGTTGGCCCGATCGGTTGATTGACGACCTGCCAAACATTTATTTCTACGCATCAAACAATTCGTCTGAGGGCGCTATCGCCAAACGGCGTTCAGGCGCGACCTTGGTGAGCTATCTCACACCCCCCATTGCACAAGCCGGTTTGTACAAAGGGCTGAATGAATTAAAGGCATCGATTGATCGTTGGCGCCAACTGGCGACCGATAACCCTGAACGCCGGGAGATGGTCACCACATTGCAGGCACAAGCCGTTGCATTGGACTTGGTGCCTGCGACACCGGATTGGTTTGAGGCGTTGGGACCTGATGCCCTTGAACGAGCGGTGTTGTCGTTGTCTGATTCGCTGTTGACTTTGGAGTACACGCTGATTCCGCATGGCCTGCATGTCGCAGGACGACCCACCAGCGTGGCGCAACGGGTGGACATGTTGCTGGCCATGGCGCAGGCCAGTCACGACATCCAACTTGACCGAAAAGCGGTGGAGGCGTTGGTCAATGGCCAAAGCCCTGAGCGCGCGCTGGCCGCCGGTGCGCCGCCCCATGATGACCGTCATTTGGCAGCTTTACAGGCCTTGGTGGAACCACTCGCGCACTTGGCGGTGGACAGCGAGGTCACGTCATTGCTGCACGCTCTCGATGGGGGCTACATCCGACCCGCGCCAGGTGGCGACATTCTGCGTACCCCCGCTGTCTTGCCCACCGGACGCAACATCCACGGCTTTGACCCTTTCCGAATTCCCAGCGCATTGGCTGTTCGTGATGGCAAGCAGCAAGCAGATTTGCTGATTGAGCGCTACTGTGCCGATGGCAGCCCACTGCCTGAGTCCATTGCCATGGTGCTGTGGGGCAGTGATAACTTGAAGAACGAGGGTGCGCCGATTGCGCAGGCGTTAGCGCTCATGGGGGCGTTACCCCGCTTCGATAGCTACGGGCGCATCGCAGGGGCTTCACTGATTCCGCTTGAAACCCTGGGTCGCCCCCGCATTGATGTGGTCATGACTTTGTCTGGCATTTTCCGTGACCTCATGCCGTTACAAATTCGCCTGTTGGCTGATGCCGCGTACTTGGCTGCCTCAGCCGATGAACCGGTCGAGCTGAACTGGGTTCGCAAGCATGCACTGGCCTATCAGGCGGCCCATGCTTGTTCCCTAGAGACCGCTGCACTGCGCGTTTATGGGAATGCCGAAGGCGCATACGGTGCCAATGTCAACAACTTGGTTGAAAGCAGTCGTTGGGATCAAGAGGAAGAGCTTGCAGAAACCTACAAGCGTCGCAAAGGCTTTGCGTATGGCCGAACGGGGCGTGCTGAGCAACACACCGCCCTGTTGCAGAGCGCCTTGGCCGATGTGCAACTGACCTACCAAAACCTCGACTCTGTGGAGTTGGGCGTGACGACGGTTGATAACTACTTCGACACCTTGGGTGGCATCACGCAGGCGGTCAAGGTCGCGCAGGGCGGGAAGGCACCGCCCGTGTTCATCGGTGACCAAACAACCGGCAACGCGTCGGTGCGAACGCTCGACGAACAGGTTGCCCTTGAGACCCGCACACGCATGCTGAACCCCAAGTGGTACGAGGGCATGTTGGAGCACGGTTATGAGGGTGTGCGTCAGCTTGAAACACACATGATGAACACGATGGGTTGGTCAGCCACCACCGGTCAGGTGCAGCCCTGGATCTACAAGCAGTTATCTGAAACCTTCATGTTGGATCCCGCCATGCGTAACCGCTTGGCGCAATTGAATCCCACCGCTTCCGCCCGCGTCGCGAATCGTTTGCTGGAGGCGTGTGAGCGCAACTACTGGCAGCCCGATGCCGAAACATTAAAAGCCCTTCGCCTCGCAAGCGAAGAATTAGAAGACCGCCTCGAAGGCGTATTTGAGGGAGTCCATGTATGACAACGGTTGAAACATTACCTTTTCCGACAGTTCGTAAAAATTCGAAATTAGACGGTGAGGGTAGCGTGCAAGTTCAGCTCGACCCGAACGTCAAGATTGGCAACGCCAAGGTCTTTGCGATTTACGGCAAGGGTGGTATCGGCAAGAGCACCACCTCATCGAATTTGTCAGCGGCCTTTTCCAAGATGGGGAAACGGGTCCTGCAAATCGGCTGTGACCCCAAACATGACAGCACTTTCACGCTCACCAAGAAAATGTTGCCGACGGTGATCGACGTGTTGGAGACCGTCGACTTTCACGCTGAGGAATTGCGTGTCGAAGACTTTGTTTTCGAGGGCTATAACGGCGTGATGTGTGTGGAAGCAGGCGGCCCACCAGCGGGTACCGGCTGTGGTGGCTACGTGGTCGGGCAGACGGTGAAGTTGCTTAAAGAGCATCACCTGTTGGAAGACACAGACGTGGTGATCTTTGATGTGCTCGGCGATGTGGTGTGTGGTGGATTTGCTGCACCGCTGCAGCACGCCGACCGCGCCATGATCGTGACTGCCAATGATTTCGACTCGATCTTTGCGATGAACCGTATCGTTCAAGCGATTGGTGCGAAAGCCAAAAACTACAACGTGCGCTTGGGCGGTGTGATCGCTAACCGCAGTGCGGCAACCGACCAAATCGATAAATACAACGACCAAATTGGCCTCAAATTGGCGGCGCACTTTCCTGATCTTGACGTGATCCGCCGCAGTCGTTTGAAGAAGTCAACGTTGTTTGAGATGGAGCACTCGCCCGAGTTGGAGGCGGTGCAAAAAGAGTACATGCGTCTCGCAGCAAATTTATGGACAGGCGGCGAGAAGTACTCGGCGGTACCGATGAAAGACCGTGACATCTTTGATCTCTTGGGATTTGACTGAAGGATAAGCAGATGCGTGATGTGACCTACGAACAGCGACGCGGCGAGATCGAACATTACTTCGATCGCACTGCGGTTGCGGCGTGGGAGAAGCTCACGTCAGATGCGCCCGTCGGACGCATCCGGCAAACGGTCAGGGCAGGGCGCGATGAAATGCGCGCCACCTTGCTGTCGTGGTTGGGGCATGACTTGGCGGGTAAGCGCATTCTTGACGCCGGTTGTGGCACAGGCGCGCTGGCGGTTGAGGCGGCACGACGGGGGGCCTCGGTGGTTGCCATCGACCTGTCGCCCACACTCGTCGATTTGGCGCGTTCTCGCATTCCTCCTGACGTCGCCGATCGGGTGACCTTTCTCAGCGGTGACATGCTGGACGAGGCCCTAGGCGAGTTCGATCATGTGGTGGCGATGGACTCCATCATCCATTACCAAACCGCCGATGCCGTGAAGGCACTGGCGCAGTTGGCGCCGCGTACGCGCCACAGCATTCTCTTCACCTTTGCACCCCGTACGCCCTTTTTGGCAGCCATGATTTCGGTGGGTCGGTTGCTGCCAAAGCGCGATCGCGCACCGTGGTTGCAGCCGATGGCTGAAAAAGACATCACGGCGTTGATGGATCTCCACGAGAGCCTGACTGACTGGGCATGTGCGCGGGGCCAGCGTGTTTCCAGCGGTTTCTACAAATCACAAGCCATGGAATGGGTTCGCACATGAGAGCAAAAACCTTCTCCAAATTCGCCAAGCAAATACCGGTCAGTTGGTTGCCATTTGCTGACGCGGCGAGTGCAGGCTTGCCGATGCCACGACTGCTACGGCTGTCGCTGTTTAAGTTCACGATGGGCATCACCACCGCACTCATGATTGGCACGCTCAACCGCGTCATGATCGTTGAGTTGGGCGTGGCGGCTTGGTTGGTCTCTATGATGTTGGCCTTGCCGTTATTGGTGGCACCATTTCGAGCCGTCACGGGTTATCACTCGGACGTCCATGTCTCTGCCTTCGGCTGGCGCCGAGTGCCCTACATGTGGGGCGGTACGTTGATTCAATTTTTAGGGCTGGCTGTCATGCCGTTTGCCCTGTTGGTGTTATCGGGTGGGGGCGCCGTTGCCGTCCCGTCGTGGGTGGGACCGGGTGCTGCGGCCATTGCTTTCCTGATGGTTGGCGCTGGTTTGCAAACCTCGCAAACGGCTGGCTTGGCTTTGGCAACCGATCAAGCCAGTGAGGAAACCCGTCCGCGCGTGGTCACCATGCTTTACACCATGCTCCTCATCGGTGCCGTGACGGGCAGCATCGCTTACAGCTATTTGCTATCTGATTTCACGCCTGAAATTTTGGTTCAAGTGGTGCAAGGCACCGCAATGGCGGTGTTGGTGCTCAATGCCATCGCCTTGTGGAAGCAAGAGGCTCGCAATCCCGCAAGAGTGGCTGCGATGCGAGCCGAGGTGCGACGCCCCTTCAAAGAGGCTTGGGCTGATTTCATCGCATTACCACAGGCCAAACGCTTTTTGTGTGCGACATCGCTGGGCACCATGGCTTTCCATATGCAAGACATTGTGCTGGAGCCGTATGGCGGCGAGATTCTGAATCTGAGTGTCGGCGCGACCAGCGCCCTGACAGGCTTGTTGGCCACTGGCGGCTTGTTGGGCTTTTACATCGCGGGTCGTCAGCTTGCAAAAGATGTTGATCCCATGCGGGTCGCGGCTTACGGCTTATTGGCGGCGCTACCTGCGTTTTCAGCCGTCATCTTCTCAGCCCCAATGCAGGCGGGTTGGCTGTTCCGTTGCGGCGCTCTGGGTATTGGCTTGGGCGGCGGCTTGTTTGCAGTGGGTACCTTGTTTACAGCCATGCGCATCGAGAAAGCCTATATCGGCTTGGCGCTCGGTGCATGGGGCGCTGTGCAGTCGGCCTCCGCCGGAATCGCCATGTTTTTAGGCGGTGCCTTGCGCGACAGCATGCACGGGGTCACGACTCAAGGGGTCTTGGGTGAAGCCCTGTCGGATGCGGCAGTCGCGTACAGCATGGTTTATCACCTGGAAATGCTCCTTTTGTTCTTAACTCTCGTGGCAGTTGGACCCTTGGTCAAACGCCGTCCCTTTACACCACCTCATCCCCCGCAACCCCTCGGTTTAACCGAGTCTCGCATCTAGTTTTTTACAAGGAGAAGTCGCTATGCAAACCGTTGGAAACATAACCGGCTATGTCGATGTCGCGCAATTACTCTTGTATGCGTTCTGGATATTTTTTGCCGGCCTGATTTATTACCTTGCCCGCGAAAGTCACCGTGAAGGCTACCCCATGGAATCCAGCAACCCCCGAGCGGTGGTGAAGGGTTTCCCAATTCCTGAGCCCAAGACCTTTCTGCTTGAGGGTGGACGCAGTGTGACGGTGCCTGACCTGTCCCGTGGTGAGCCCGCCTATAAAGCGGCAGCGACTGGCGGCAGCTCGGGTGATCCCATCACGCCCACGGGCAACCCCATGTTGGCTTGCGTTGGTGCAGGCGCCTACACCTTGCGTGAGGACGTGCCTGAGATGACCTCACACGGCACGCCCTTACTGCAACCGTTGCGCATTGCCACGGATTACAGCGTTGCGCCGCAAGATGTTGATCCCCGTGGTCTGCCCGTGACGGCAGGCGATGGTAAGAACGCCGGTACGGTGAAAGACATCTGGATCGATGCCGCAGAAATGATGTTCCGCTACCTTGAAGTGGATATCGGTGGTGGCAAAACCGTGTTGTTACCCATGAACTTTGCCTTGGTTCGCCGCAACCAAATTGAGGTTGAGTCTGTCTATGCGCACCACTTTGCAGAGGTTCCAGCGCTGAAAAATCCGAACCAGATTACCAAGCTGGAAGAGGAGCAAATCAGTGCGTATTACGGTGCGGGCACGCTCTACGCGGACCCCCAGCGAAGCGAGCCCCTGATTTAAGTCGGTATTTATTGAGGACTAAACCATGCCGATTGATAACTTAGGCCACGAACACGAATTTGAACCGCAATACGGCTTGCCCGAACGGCTGCCGCGCGATGAATACCTGGTTTGGCAGGGATCGCCGGATGTCAACACACTGGCAGTTACCGCGTTTCACATTCGAAAATTGACGCTCTACTTTTTGGCGCTGGTCGCCGTGTGTGTTTGGTTGCCGCTGCAACGCGGCGCTGACATCATGACTGCCCTGGATGCTGTTAAGTGGGTGCTCCCTCTTGCGGCATTGACCTTGGCGACGATCTGGGCGCTGGCATTCATGACAGCGCGTACCACCGTCTACACGATCACCAACAAGCGTGTGGTGTTGCGCGTGGGCATTGTCTTAACGGTCACATTCAACCTACCGCTCAAACAGATCGCGTCGGCGGATATTCGCGATTTAGGTGACCGCTTCGGTGACATCACATTGGCACTGAAGGGTTCCGATCGGATCGCGTGGATCCACTTGTGGCCCAGCGTGCGTGCATGGCGCATCCGGAAAACGGAGCCCACGTTGCGCGCGATACCCGATGCGAATGCGGTGGCCGCCAAGCTACGTGATGCCTGGACCCACACCACGGGCCTGCCCGCCAATGCAGCCGTTGAAACGGTCGACAAGCAGCGCGGCGTAACCAACCTGCAGGTGAATCTGACATGAACCGAAGCTACCGTACAGCCGCTGGGCCCGCTTTGGCGCCCGACACCTTTCCCAAGGCAATCCTTTATTTTGCCGCTGCCTTGATCGCGATATCGCTGCTATCGGTGGGTCTGGTGCGGCTTACGGGTAATGGCCCTGATCAGTTGGCTGCGCGTGCGGTCGCACAACGCGACTTGATCTTCAAGGATGACAGCGACGGTGGGGTGCGGGTTGTCGATGGGAAGACGGGCACCACGCTCACCGTACTGCAAGGCGAGCAGGGGTTTGTGAGAGGCGCCTTGCGTGCGCTGGCGAGAGAGCGCTTTGCGCGGGGGATTGGATCAGATCAACCCTTTGAGTTGATCGCACGGGCGGATGGACGCCTCACCCTGAATGACCCCAGCACAAACAAGCGGGTTGATTTGGAGTCGTTTGGGCCACAGAACGCCGGAGAATTCCGTCGGTTTCTGGACATGGCGCCGATGCACTAGACGTTTGATGACTTGAATAACTGACTGGGAGAAGAAGACCATGGAAGCGACACCGACCATTGACAGCGCAGAGAAAGCCTCGAAAAAGGCGGTTGAGAGCACCATGCTGAGTCCACGGTTTTACACCACGGATTTTGATGCGATGGACCGTTTGGACATGTCATCTGTTCGCGCCGATTGGGACAAGATGATGGCGGAGTACGAGGGCGATAACAACCACGATCACTTCCAGCGCGATGCCCAGTTTGCAGATGAGGTGGCCCAGCGTTTCTCGCAAGTGAGCCCCGAAATGCGGCAGGAGTTTTTGGACTTCCTGATCTCTTCGCTGACTTCGGAGTTTTCTGGCTGCATCTTGTACAACGAAATTTTTAAGAATGTACAAAACCCCGATATCAAACAGCTCATGCGGTACATGGCAAGGGACGAGTCCCGCCATGCCAGTTTCCTCAATCAGTCGCTGAAAGACTTTGGCTTGGGCATTGACCTCGGTAACTTAAAGCGCACCAAGGCCTACACCTATTTCAAACCCAAGTACATTTTTTACGCGACCTACCTGTCAGAGAAGATTGGGTATGCGCGCTACATCAGCATCTACCGTCAACTAGAGCGTCACCCAGAGAAGCGATTCCATCCGATCTTCCGGTGGTTTGAGCGCTGGTGCAACGATGAGTTTCGTCACGGCGAATCCTTCGCCTTGATCATGCGTGCCAACCCGCATCTGCTGCGCGGCGGTAACGTCTATTGGATACGTTTCTTCTTGGTGGCTGTTTACGCGACGATGTACGTAAGGGATCACTGCCGCCCGATGCTGCATGAGGAAATGGGGTTGGACTCCACCACCTACGACTACGAAGTTTTCCGGATTACCAACGAAATTACCAAACAGGTCTTCCCAATCAGCTTGGACATTGACAGCCCGGCTTTCCGCGCTTGCATGGCACGCTTATTCCACGTGCAGACGCAAATGGATCTGGCAAAGGCGCGCGGGGGTGTGATGGGTGGATTGCAACGGGCGCGTTGGGCGGTTGCGGGTGCGGCCACATTTGCACGTCTGTACTTCCTACCGGTCAAACACCACGCCCTGCCCGAGCAGGTGCGCATGGTGCCCGCGTGGTAAGCCACTCAGCTGACACAGAAAGCCAAGGATGACCGATATCAGCATGGCCCTTGGATTTGCGATCTTCACCTGGTGGTTCAGCACCGGGGTCGTGATCCTGCTCAATCGCATGTCAAAGACGGCGATTGTGCTGAGCTTGTGCATTTCATCGGTGGTCGGCATCGGTGCCTTGGTTGGGTAGGCGCATACAGCTAATCAAACCTCTGTGACGGCCAGCTACTGCGCGTTCACCTCTGCGTTGCTGGTGTGGGGTTGGAACGAATTGACGTTCCTAACTGGCTGGATCACGGGTCCCCAGAAGACGCCCATGTCAGCGGATACCAAGGGGTGGTTGCGCTTTTGGGTCTCTGTCAAAGCCGTGGTCTGGCACGAGTTGGCTATCTTGGGTGTGGGCCTAGCCATTGTTGCCATCACATGGGACGCCCCGAACCAAGTCGGCACCGCAACCTACCTCGTACTGTGGGTGATGCGAACCAGCGCCAAGCTGAATCTATTTTTTGGTGTCCGTAATTTGAGTGAGGCGTTTTTACCAACGCACCTGGCCTACCTTGAGAGCTTCTTTAAACGGCGGACGATGAACGCATTCTTCCCATTTGCAGTCTTGTTTGCCAGTGCTGTGCTGTGGGCCATGGTGGGGCACGCCAGTAACCCGGTCACCGATACCCCGACGGTCGTTGGCACGGTCTTGGTCAGTACGCTTTTGGCGTTAGCGATCGTGGAGCACCTGATGTTGGTGTTGCCGGTCGATACCACCGCATTGTGGCGATGGGCCATTCGCAAACAGCCGCCTAAAAAATTGGAGCCTCATGAGAAGTCCTTCCAAGTCAACTGATCGTTCAGTCGAGGGTTCGGTGGGCGGGCAGCGGCGCGCCCCGACTGCGATCGTCATTGGGACCGGCTTCGGTGGCTTGGCGGCCGCGATACGGCTGAGCGTCAAGGGCTATGCCGTGCAGATGGTCGAAAAGCTTGATGCCCCGGGTGGTCGGGCTTATGTGCATAAGCAAGACGGCTTCACCTTTGATGCGGGGCCGACGATCATCACCTTGCCGCATTTGATTGAGGAGCTTTTCACGCTGTGTGGCGAAGACATGAAAGACCATGTCGATTTGCGTTTGATGGCGCCTTTCTACCGCATCCGATTTTCTGACGGAACGCACTTTGATTACAGCAATAACGATGACGCGATGCTGGAGCAGATCGCCCGCATCAGCCCAGAGGATGTTGAGGGATTCAAGCGTTTGATGCGCGCCTCCGAGCAGTGTTTTCAGCTAGGCTTTGTCGAACTGGGCATGGTGCCTTTTGAGACTTTTGGCGATGTGGTGAAAGCCATGCCCAACCTTATTCGCATGAAGGCGTGGCGTACCATCTACAGTTTGGTGGCGCAGCACATCAAGCACCCTAAGCTGCGCATCGTCATGAGTTTCCACCCGCTGTTAATCGGTGGGAATCCGTATTCCGTGACCTGTGTGTATGCCCTGATTCACTCGCTTGAGCGACGATGGGGCGTGCATTCTGCGATGGGTGGAACCGGCGCCATTGTGAACGCCTTGGTCAAGTTGCTAGAGGGCCGAAAAGTACCCATTCGCTACAACGCACCAGTGACCCGTATTTGTGTCACCGATGGGCGCGCGACTGGTGTCGAATTGGAAAATGGCGACGTTCTAAATGCCGATATCGTGGTGAGTAATGGCGACGCGGCCTGGACCTACCGGCACCTGGTCGAGCCACAGTACCG
>Ga0102814_10003078_pt1 | contig 10997 bp, 4 predicted proteins | sample ColrivemetaGS741_FD_79112 | JGI IMG/M metagenome (GOLD analysis project Ga0102814, IMG submission 79112) | Estuarine microbial communities from the Columbia River estuary - Flood tide ETM metaG S.741 | ecosystem: Environmental > Aquatic > Marine > Intertidal zone > Estuary | place: USA: Columbia... | reverse complement strand
ATCTGCGAGAGACTGATCGACATCTCTATTACTCCTTGGATATGTGTACATCTGTGTACGTCAGATAACATACATATCACAGCTCCTAGGCACGGCCTAGGGCCGCAGCGGTCCCCGCAGGGGACTCTATTCTATATACAAACGTACATAAAATAAAAGGGAAAAAAGCAGGCATACCCTTGCATTTACCCATAAATGAAGAAATAGGCCCTAGAATCGCTTATAAAGCCATCGAATTTACCCCCTATTCTACCCCTAGGCATACATACAAACGGTTTATAGAGGATCCTAGGGGCATTATCTATCAATATAATCAAAATCAGTAGATATATACTACGGTTATATATAGGGGTATACATAGGATCACTATCATCACCCTCCCCTGTCGCCAAGGGAGGGCAATGATTATCTGTCAGACGACCAACTCACCGAAGTTGGAGATGTGAGTCTCCGATCCGTGAGCCCTCGACCGAGCCATGAGCTCAGTCGTGACGGCGCTCTGCCAGCCGTCAGCCAGCGGGACGGTGATGTACTGATTCCAACCTGAGAACAGGTTGTGGACCAGAGTCACCGACACGGTGCGATCAGAGGCGTTGAACGCCACCTTCTGCACAGTGAGGAAGGACTCCTCGTTGGTCCAGCCGTTGAGCTCCGTCTTCATCAGGAGTTCCTGCGGGCCGTACTTCCGCACGGTCGGACCCTCGCCCGCCGTCTTGGGGACGAAGGCGATGGCGACCCCCTCGCCGCTGCGAAGGGGGACGATGCGACCGAGGACCACCCCGTTGCTGTCGAACAGGGTACGCGCCTTACCGAGATTGATGGCCATGTGCCATTCTCCAATAGCCAGATTATTCGTAGGTTGGCTAGACCTTACCCCAGTAGAACCCTGAGGAACAGTGTTTGGAATCTGGGGAGGGGTTGGCAGTCCCCCTCCCCACGCTGAGATCAGTTGAAGGACAAGAACGCCTTGTTCTTGGCAATCGACCGATGGACCTTGGCCTTCTGAGCCAGGGTCAGTTCGGGCATCGGCTCCTGACCGTAGTCCACCAGGAACTGGTTGACCACAGTCGGAAGGATCTCGACCGCTTCGTGGAGCACCCCACGGATGATGTCCAGCATGTAGGGCATCATCCAGAGGGGAACCAGGAACGCATCGTGGATGGAACCCATCCCGACAGCGTACCCACGCTTGGCGATCATCACCCTGCGAACCTTGCGGTTGACACGGTGACGGAACCAAGCGTCGAAGAGATGCACGATGCGGACGAAGAGAGAGTGACCAGAAGCCACGTCCTTCATTGCCGCAAGCGTGATGTCGAGGCCGTGGGGCCAGCCCATCTCGACAAGCTTCGGGTGCTGGCAACGGAAGCGCCACTTGGGCTCTTCCATGTTCAACTCCCACTTCTTGTGAGTGTAGGTGACCCCGTGGGGCGCCGTGATCTTCACGTCCTTGCCGTTCTCCTTTGCCCAGTCATAGGCATCGGAGAGCCGCTGCCTGAGATCAAGGACCTCAGGGTACGAAGACCAGAAGGTGCTATTCCACGAGGTGGACAGCTCCTTGTAGGCAGCGTAAGCAGCAGCGGGACCGAGGGTATCGGTGATGTCCCGATACTCCTCGTTCCACTTTGAACGATTCTTGAGGACGAGATCGGTGTTGATCACACCAAACATCGTCTTCCAAGGAAGCGTGATCCCCTTGGGATCAGACCACAGCATGTGATCCGCACCGCCCGTGGCTGCCTGTCCGTAGAACAGAGCAGTGATCACGGGCTTGGCAGCATCCTTGGACTGGATGAATCCAGCCCACGGAGTGAGTGCCATCGGAATCCTGATGCGCCGCGCCACGGTCAGGCGACAATCACGACCATCCTCACCGAAGATGTTCGTGTCAGCCATGAGGCTGAGACAAGCCGCGATGATTGCACCCAGCAGCGGACCACTGGTGCGGATATCGACGGTTGCCATTGCGCCACTGTGACCAGTGGTCAGAATCTCCTTGATGAAGAGGTGCTTCCTCAAGGTATCCCAATCTCCCCCATTGCGGAGGAACGCAGCCCAGTCAGCGAGAACGTGCTCAGTCTCCATCGGATTGACTCCGAGGAGACTGCAGATCGGACCCAGCTCGTCCCACGGAAGGTAGGGCGACTGAGCGGTATCGAGGTGTGCCCTCTTCACCTTGTTCCCCGTGTAGGAGAACTCACCCTCTCCGTAGAGACGGGTGACCCGATCCGCAAAGACGGGAATGTACGAGACATCCCGTCCGTGTTCCTTCGCTGCAGTGATGAAGTTCGGAGACTTCAGCACCTCCTCTGCCAGATCGGGAGCCACCTTCTCAGTGGCTTCCGCGATCTTGAGCAGATCCTGGTTGATGAACCAACCAGTGTTGGTGAGGAATTCCATCTCCTCAACCAACGCAGCGGGGAACGAGCGGTCGTTACGAGCCCCGTGCCGAATCGGCTTGGGACTCTTGGCGACACGGAACTCTCCAACAAGGCGAGTGTCCTTGTTGGTGACCACTGCCTTGCGGGCAGGGTCCTTCTCAACCACGATGAGATCGTTGTCGAGGAGCGCCGTGAACTCGCTGACCAGTGCGGCCTGGAGCTCAGGGCCCCAGCCGAACTTGTCGAGCATCCCAGACCGATCAGCGTAATCAGTCAGGAACGCCTGGATTGACAAGAAACTTGGCAATCCGTACAGAACTTCGGACATTTGTTTCTCCTTTCTAGAGAAGGTTTCCCCATGTCCGTGGGGTTACGATAGACCCCGAGTCTATCGTGAAGTGGTACTGAAATGCATAGGTATACACTCATAGTGTACCGTGCAGACCAGACCACTATCATCAACCCCCCTTGCCGTAGCAAGAGGGGCGATGACTTTTGATCACTTGTTGATAACCATGACCTCCGTGTGGGTAATCTGAATGCGGATGTCCAGACCCTCGACGGCTGCAACCGTCTTCAGAGCTTCGGGCAGGGTGTCCTCAACGCAGATCGGCTCTTCGGTGCGGGCCACAACGATCACATACTGAATACGAGTCATACACACACTCCTTGAAAATAACTTGGTATCCACTACCCAACGAGGGCAAATGGTCCACTATCATCAAGGGCTACCCAAACAACTCGGGTAGCCCTTGTGAATCAGGCGAACACCGTCATGCTCATGACGGGCTTGCCAGCCAGCGAGAAGGAGATGGTACGGATCTCATCCATCTTCTCTTCAATCTCCACACGCAGCCACGTTCCAAGGTTCTTCGGCTCAGCGAAGGAAACAGTGATGCGGTCCCCATTCTTGCACGTTGCCATGACATAATCAAACGTCATTGTACTGACTCCTAACAGAACACCTATGATCCGCATAGGTACGGTGTTAGCAACGGCTAACATCCCTGCCCCCTTGCCGTAGCAAAGGGGCAGAGTGTTGGTCGTCAATGCTGCTTGCGCTTAACCGCGCCTCCCTTCTCCGCTTCGCGGGTCCAGGATGCAAAGATGTCGCCAAGCCAGAGCACGATAGCACCAAAAATCACAGTGCCTCCAATCAACATCAGCCAATCCATAGCTATCTCCAATGGTGTGAGAGAAACCGTTCCACATCGACAGTGATGGGGGTTGCGGGGGGGAGATTCACACCTAAATCTTCTCCATAGCCCCCCAAAAATTTGCGATACCAAAGTCGATTTATCTGAAACTCTTAGGTGCTTTAATTGGAGAATTTGCTTGTTTCATGAGATCACTGGTTGATTGCATTTGTGGTTTTGCTTGTGTAGTTGATTGTGATTGTCTTGTCTGTAGTGGTTTACCTGGAGTACCCATGGGTGAACTGGTAATAGGATGCGAAGGCAATGTAACTGGACGTTCACCAAATACACTACGAACTGCTTGTGGCATCAACATACGAAGAGCAAGATCAACACCAGCTACTCGACTGCCTACTCTAACAAGATCATTCATCTGATCCCAGTATTCCTGATCATTCATTCTTCCACCGATTTCTCCAAACATCAAGGCATCAGCAGTTGTAGAAAAACCAAAGATAGCTGAAGGTAGGATATTGTCAAGGATTTGTTTTGAAGCCGTAAGTGGAATAAAATCAGGCATTAGTTCAGCTGTAGTAGCAGCTACACCCTTCTTAACTTTAGTATACTCATTCTGATACTTATTGATATTAGTCTTATCATACATTTGCTTTCCTTTAATTGCCGATTCCATGATAAGATTGCCAACAGGAGAGAATATTGGATTTCTAGTAGCAATGATTTTAACCAAAGCCATAGGATCCTTCTTTCCAATAAACTCATCAGACCAGGGAAATAGCGCAGTAAGAGGAATAGCACCAGCAGCCACTAATAGTAATGAGTTATAGAGTAGATCTAGAACACTAGCTCCAACCAATAACATACCAAAGTTAACCTTATCCATTCTACCAGCTAATCTAAATACCTTCTGAGCAAGGAATAGATTTGGATATTGTCTATAGAAGAAGAATAGAGATTGCATTACACTATTGCTAGTAGCAGAATCAAAAGCATTATTATCAACAGTAACGACATTCATGAATTCTTTGGTGATAAAGTAAGTAGCTTGAATTGCTTTTCTTGCGTGTGCTAGATGAACTGTAGTATTAACTCCACCCAATATAACATTGGTCGATGCTGAACTTCCCCAATTGGTTCTTTCAATCCATCTACCAGCAGCCTGAAGATCTATACCATGACCCTTGGTATTGGTTCTATCTATACTCTGGTACATATAACGATAGGCTCGTAAAACACCATCCTGCAGTAAACCAGACTGCAGTAGAATCCAAGCCATGTGAGAATTTAACTTCCACTTACTGATACCCGCAGCAGACATGGCTGTAGTTAATTCAGTCATGTTTGTAATTGGTTTACCGCTAGCATTAGCATCATTTATGATTTTAACTAGTTTATCAATATTGCCGTTATTTAGGTTTTTAACAATGATATCCTGAGCCTGTTCAGCCATAGCTGCCTGAACAGCCATAAAACCTCGATTGTTATTCTGTCTTAACCAATCTCTAAGTTTTTGAATTTTACCAGCATTTCTATCAAATGTAGTATCTGCAATATGCTGAACTTCTCGGGCATCTTGAACCATGCGCTCAACCCCTAACAGCAAGTTAACAGCAGCTCCTCTTTGTTCCATCTGAGTCATGTTTCTACCTCTATATGTAGAAAAGAATGAACCAAATAAAGTCTGTACAAAGCGAGCACCATTGCCACCATACATAGTAGAAATTATAGCACCTAGGCCACCTTCAACAACTAAAGAGGCAGTATTAAGATTAGAACCGTGAATAACTCGGGTAATATCAGGACCCCATTTAGCCATAAGTTCAAAGAATGGATGTCCTTCTGCTATATCCCTAATACCCAAGCCTTGGTCAATTTTAATCTTTTCCTTAAGAACAATTAAAGCTCTTTTTAATTCTTGTGGATTACCAACACGAAGATTGCTAATATTCTTTTCAATCATTTCAATTAATTGATGAATATTAATTCCAGAAATACCAGTTATCTCATTAATTGCTCGTTCAGAAGCTACGTTATATCCCTGTGTTCTTTCAAGTTGATACATAGCATGATCTATTCTTGGACTGACAAATCTTTCTGTTTCTGGATTAGATAAAAGATCTCCCATTGTTACAATATTATTTTGCATTAGGTATTGTGAATTATTTCCAATATATCCTAAGAATAGATTTGCTAGAACATCTACAGGATCTCCAATTAAAGAATCCTGATGGAATTCAGAAATACTAGAGATGCGCATTACCCCCTGAGGTAAAGCTACATTATTTCTATCGGAAGTTAGGTTTGTAAGATTATTTACAGGAGTATTTATTTCAAGTCTAGCTTGTGCTTGTAAAGCTGCAGCAATTCGTCCACCAGACAATCTATCTAGATTTCCAATGGAAGCTCTTGTATAGATTTCTTGTACTACAGCATTAAAGGATTGTAAGACATGAGCTTCAGTAACGGATGGAGTAGTAGTTAGATCGAAGTTATTAGTAATTATTCGATTTACTAATGCTGTTGCTTCTGCAGTACTAATACCCTTTACTTCTTCTAGTCGTTCAATTACTTCATCTCTAATAGCATTAAGTATATTTGGTTGTCTAGTTTGGAATTCTCTAAGAGTTTCTAAAGTAACTTCTCTTGGTAATAAATGCATTACATAGATAACATTGGCATCTACATGTCCACTTTGAATTTTATTTCTAATCATGTTTCGTAGTTGCTGTCTAAAGTGTTCTCTATTTCTAGCTTGATTTTCTCGGGATGCTTTACTACTTACACCACTTAAAATTTTATTTGAATCTCCAGATCCAAGTAAATCTGTTTCAAACTGAAGAGGAAGAGTTTCTTGGAATCCAGCAAATGTATCATAGATAAATGTTCTTAATCTATTTGAGTTATTCATCATAGCTAGAGCTAATGTATTAGCTTGTCTAGCTACTTCAGGATTAGCAGGAGGTGTAGCAGTAATTCCAGAAGCTCGCTTGATAGCCCAAGTAGCTGCTTCATCATATTCGGCTTTAGATGTAGCCACTAATCTTAATTGATCACGCTCATAAACAACTCTTTCAATCATTCCTCTAGTGTATGATCTGTTTTCTCTAATACTCTGTGATCCTCCTAAACGCTGAAATTGATAAGCATGAGTACTTAAAGTATCACTAATAATATTCATTAAACCAGCTATGATGGGATCAGAGCAATCATAAGTATATTTAGATGAAACACCTAGTAATGCTAGAGATCTACCAGCATTTAAAATAGTATTTGCTGTATCTACTCCAAAAATCCGTTCAGCCATATTTCTAGTTAAACCACCAAAAGTATGTCCTGCTCTGCTTTGTGTTCCAGCTCTACTTAAAGTTGCTTGTTGGAACCTATCAATAACTTCTAATTCATGGGAGTTATCAGTAACTAAACCACCTGGTAATCTAGGTGGTGCATATCGACCACTATTATTCATTCTTTCTTGCCTACGTCGCATTAGGGTAGTACGATCAATATTAATAGGAGAATAACGTTGATATTTAGCTTGAAGAAGATCATATCTTTCTTGTTCGGCAGGACTTCGTGTCATCATATTTGATAGAGTTGTTAGTTCTGCTTCTTCTCCCTGTAGTAATGGTTCATGTATGCTTTGTAGCATAAAGAGTTGTTGATTAGCATTTTCAATATGAACTTGTCTAGCTTCAGAAGCTGTAAATCCATACATAGTATCAACTACTCCTAATAGATCATTTCGTAATTGTTCGTCTAGTTGATTAAGCCCAATAGCAACTCCAGTAATTTCCATTGACATGGCATGTAAAGCTTTTTGCCACATATGCTGAGTAGCCTGAGCACCACGATTTCGTTGTTCTAGGAATTTTAATAACTCTTGATTATTAAAGGTTTTTTGGAAAAGAATCCAAGCTCCCCATTGTGCAATAAATTCTTCTGGATGACTGAGATAATGATTAACATCCTCATCAAATCCCATGTATTTTTTACCATTATTCATGGCTAATAACATGGTTGAGACAGTCTCTCTTCCTCGTTTAGATCGGAAAATAGAAACAATTCGATTATACTCAGGACTATTATCTCTAATAAAAGCCATTCTAGCAATATGAGAAATCTCATGAGCAAATACTCGTACTTGTTCTACGGTACCCATATTTTTTAGAATATGAGTATTAAGTTTAATTGTAAACTTATCTCCTTCTTTAATCGCTGATCCAGCAATATTACTACTAGTATTAACAGCAGTTATAGACAACATTGGTGCTAAATTTGGATTAGTTTTAAAGACAGTTGCAATTAAATACCTATAGAATACAGCTGTTGCTTCTGAAATTGTTCCAGAAGAAACTAAATTAGCTAGTTCGGTATTGATTCGTTCACCATCAGGACCTGGGATAGCAACAGTGTAATCATCAGGATTAAAACAAGCTTGAACTAAATCTATACCACTAATATTTGGATAAGCTAGAATATCTAAAGCAGAACTATGTTGTGAGATTGCAATTGCTTCATTTAATGCTTGTGCTTTTAGTTCTAAATCTTTATTAGTATATTGAGTAACTGTAGATGAATCCTTAATAACTCTAAAACTATGTCCTTCTCGTACCTTAAATCCTGGATTTTGAATATCAGGTATATCCTGTACATTTGCAGAACTTACTTGCTTATCCATATCCAAAGTCATATGAGATTGAGTATCAACAGGATAACCCTTTTCAAGTGTTTGAAGTGCAAGGGATAGATATGGATTTCTACCTTTTGTTGGAGAGAAATTAATTTTATCCATTATAGCAATTAATTCATTTGCTTTATCTTTAATTTTAGTAAACTCTTCATCACTAAGATTATCAATTCCCATTGCTTCTTGAACTAATGTTTTATAGTTTTTATCATTCAGTTCTTTGGCATTATACTTTAGATAAATTAAATAAGAAACAGGAATAAAGTTTTCTGCTTTTCCATTATAGAAATCTTGAAGTATATTTACTTCCTTATTCAATGTAACGTAAGCACTACCAATTTTAATTGATTGTCTAATATTAGAAGAAATAGCAGACATAAATGGATTCATGGCTCTATAGGAATCATTACCATTTGGGTTTTCTGCAGTTGGTTGACCATCATCGTAGAAATATGATTCTGCATCATATGGGTTCAAAGTTAGACCAAATTCATCTCGTAGTTCTGATTGTCCACGAGTTAATAGCATCTTAAGTGGACGATCTGTTCCCATCAATCTCTGTAATATTTCTACTTCTTCTGCAACTTGTTTTACTCTATCTTCTCCAATTTGTCTAAAGTTTTCAGAACGTAGAGTATCTACGTTATTTCGTGTTCCTAAATACTTATTGGTTTGAATAGCAACTTCCATTTTCTTTAGTAGATTATGATTTCTAGCTCCAGTAAGAATTCGTTTAGCTGCTTCTGCAGTTAACATGAATTTAGCTTGTTGGAAACCAATTCTTGTTCTATTTACTACAGCATCACCAACACCAGGTCTAGGAATAATAAAAGCAGTTTGGGTTTCTGCGTGTTCTTTTACATGGATTTTAGCACGAGGTTTTCCTTCTATATTTGTTGCATTAGCATTAACACCCCACTCTAAAGTTACATATAAATTAAGGTTATTGACAGCTGAATTAACTAATGCATCATCCTTAAGTACTTCATCTAAGATTTCATCTATAAGGGTTTCTGGTAATTCACTAAGTAAAACAAATCCTTGTTTATCTTTTGTAATTTTAGTTAATCTACCTTCTTTTACTTTACGATCTACAATTTCTGTAGCTCGTTTCTTAATAGTAGAATCAGCAAGGAAACCCATCATTAGAACAGCTACGTCACTTCCTTGAACATAGAATGGACGAATAATAGTCGAAGCTTTCTTTAAAACATCAACTTGTTCTTCACCTAGTACAGCAAGTTCTGTTGGATAAATACCAAACTTAAGTGTATAAAGTTCATCAATACCTAGATCAGCAAGAACTTTAAGAGCATCCATATAAGACATATTAGTGCCATCTGCATATTTAAACTTACTTGGATCAATAGCAACCGCTCTTCTAAAATTTAAAATACTTCGTTCTTGTTTAGAAGCATCTCGTTGGAACTTAGTTAATTTAAATAAGTTCATTACAAAAGTTCTATGTTCCATTTGTAGTTCACGAGTGGTGATTGTATCTGGATTTGCTTTATGTAGTTTATTTGTTAACTTTCTTAAATGAAGAGTAATTTGATATATCTGATATAAACGAGCATAATCTTTTGTTTTAACTAAATCTTCATATCCAAATTCATAAGCAAAGCTATCTAATGTATTTTGTAATGCAGCTGTCTTTTGCATCATAGCTGGCTCATGATCTAATAGGAAATCTGGTAACGAATCTCCAGTTACTGGAACAAATGGTAATGACTCAGGATCGTGAACACTAGAACCAGTTGTACGAGTATCTAAAATATCTTTTGTTTTAAGTTTTCCTTCTTTAGCTGCTCTAATCTGTAATAGTGCTTTTCCGCCCTTTAGTCGTAATTGTTTACTATGATGATGCATTGTATATAAGCCATGAACTATACGATCTTCAAAAGCATGATCAGCCATTCGAGGAATAAATGCACCCAATCCTTTAGCATCTTTTGTTGTTATAAGTGTACCTGATTCATGTGTTAAAACATCTGGAGCCATAATACGAATTGTTTCTCGTTTATCTAAAGCAACTGAATTACTTGAAATCTCTTTATCAATATCCTCATCAGTAATGGTTTCTACTTCAGCTGGATCTACTTCTCTAGCAATTTGTTGATCACGATAAATCTGACGATACTTATCTCGTAGATCTCCACCAGCTCTAACACGATGTGTAAATCCTTTTTCTTCTTGTGATCTTTCTTGCCATTCTCTAAAGAAATTTTCTCTACTTTCGTTATCCTTGCTATACCCTAAATACTCAGGATCATAGTCAGTAGCAAGGTGTAAAGCATAGTTTTTAATAGCTAAATCAGTTGCTCTAGTTCTTGCTTCATCTTTAGAAAGATTCTCTAAAGGATTATTAGTTAGGGTCCACATACTACCTAGTACAGATTCTTTAACATCTAACTTGCCATCCTTATCATATACTAGTCTTAGACCTTTACTTAAAGATCCACCTTGAATATTGGATAAATAGTTTCCAGGATATTCCATACGACCTGTAGTAGTTCCGTATCCAGCATGCATAAAGACAACAGCATTTGTAAACATTAAATCATTAGGGGAAATATATCTACCAGTCTTAACTTGATGTTCAATTAATGTTTCATTATTAGCATTAAGACTATAACCTGAATTCTGAGCAGCATTAAGGAATAATAAACTTGCTTGTGTCTTGTATTGACCCATACCACCAGCTAAAATTACAGAGATTTCCCTTTCAATCTCAGATCCAATTTCAAAACCAACCTGTTTATTTTGATCTCCTCT
>Ga0102814_10003074_pt1 | contig 11002 bp, 12 predicted proteins | sample ColrivemetaGS741_FD_79112 | JGI IMG/M metagenome (GOLD analysis project Ga0102814, IMG submission 79112) | Estuarine microbial communities from the Columbia River estuary - Flood tide ETM metaG S.741 | ecosystem: Environmental > Aquatic > Marine > Intertidal zone > Estuary | place: USA... | reverse complement strand
CTGTCGCAACATGGTGCCGGATCCCGGCTTTTTCGCCGACTGCCTGCGCCACAGCTTCAATGATCTGCTGGAAGCAGCGAAGTTCATCTCCGCAGTGCGCACAGCCGGCTCAACCTCGAACGTTTATGCCATTGGCGCAATAGCGGGCAGAAGCAAGGCGCAAAGCAGGCCTTTGCCCGGCATTAGCGTGGCAGCAAAAACCCGTAAGCCGAGCGGCAGTCTCAAAGCCACAAGCAAGCCGGGCGGCAAAGGCGTAGCTGGCAAAGCATCCAAAGCAGTGGCTAAAGCAGCCGTGGCCAAGAGCAATACTCCAACGGACAAACTGCCATGAGCCACAAAGAGCAACGGCAACTACCTGGTTACGTTGAACTACTGAGGGTTGCCGGCGGATTCTGGCGGCGATTGTTCCTGCAGGTTCTGTTCCGCCTGACCGCCAAGGGCAACCTGCGTCAGGGCATGAATATCGAGAAAATGCGCCGCCAGCAGGAAGCACTTGATATACGCCTGACTCCGGCGGACTTCAGCACCCGCCGACGCGCCGCAGAAACAACCGATTTCCAGGCTGAGTGGGTAGAGGCTCTGGACTTGCAGCCTGAGCGGGTGATTCTGTACCTGCACGGTGGCGCTTTCATGTTCCGTTTCCCGCGTACCCATGCGCGGATGGCAGGTGACTGGTGCAAGGCCTTGAATGCCCGCGCACTGATGGTCGACTATCGACTGGCGCCCGAGCACCGCTGGCCTGCCGGAATTGATGACTGCCATGCAGCTTATCGCTGGCTGCTGGCCAGCGGCATACGGGCCGATAATATAGTGGTTGCAGGCGATTCCGCCGGCGGCAATCTATCTCTGGCGCTGCTGCACCGGATCAAGGCCGCCGGCGAGCCTATGCCGGCTTGTGTCGTGCTGCTTTCACCGTTTGTCGACTTCACCCTGAGCAGCCCGAGCCTGTGTAGCAATGAATTGAGCGATCCTATTTTTACCGCGCGCGGGGTAATCGCGGTACGCAGCTACTATGCCGCGCCGGAACAATTTCTCGAGCCCGCGCTGTCGCCGCTGTTTGGCGATTACCAACAATTTCCTCCGCTGCTGTTTCAGGCCAGCGACACTGAAATGCTCCGCGACGAAAGCCTGCGGGCTGCGGCGCGCGCACATGCCGCAGGCGTCGAAGTGCGCGTAGAACTCTGGCAAGGCCAGCTACCGCATGTATTTCAGGCTTTTGCCAAGTTGCCGCAGACTCGGGCGGCAGCAGCGCGGATCATCGCGTTTATCCGCCAGCACACCCGCTGGGATCATCCAGCTTGAGCCTGACTCCCAAGCGATATTCGGATATCGCCCCTAACGACGACTGCACAACATGAAACCTAGCAAGCTGATTGCACTGTGCCTGGCCGTACTGCTGGCGCTACTGTTTTTCGCTGGCCCCAGAGAAACGGTCGACTACCGGCCCTTCACCCGCGCGCTGCCAAATGATCTGCAGGCTTACCTGAGAGAGTCCGAAGCGGCTTACCCCGACATCACTCCCGGCGCAGAAAAAACCATCATCTGGGCGCATCCCGAGCAACTGCAAACCGATCTGGCGATTGTCTATCTGCATGGTTTTTCTGCCACGCGCCAGGAAACTGCGCCTCTCTGTGATGATCTGGCCGCGACACTGGGCGCCAATCTGTTCTACACGCGACTGACCGGCCACGGCCGCAGTAACGCCGCAATGGGCGAAGCCAGCGCCGCCGACTGGCTGCAGGACGCCGAGGAAGCACTGGCGATTGGCCAGCGCCTTGGCCGGCGCGTAATTGTCATCGGCACATCCACCGGCGGCACCCTTGCCGCGTGGCTGGCCGCCACGCAAACCGATGCTTCGGTTCTGGCCTATGTATTGATCTCGCCCAACTTCAGCCCGAAGGATTCAGCCTCACAGGTACTGACCTGGCCCTGGGCCAACGCATTTACCCCGCTTCTGCTGGGTAAAGAACGTCAGTGGACGCCACGCAACAGCGAGCAGGCCCGTTACTGGACGCACCGCTACCCGACCAAGGCATTGCTGCCCATGATGGCACTGGTCACCGCGGTCAACGATCTGCCTCTGGAGCAGATTCAGGCACCGCTGCTGCTGATTCACGCAACGGACGACAAGGTCGTCAGCAGTGCCGCTGCGACCCGGGCTTTCGCGCGACTTGGCTCGACAAACAAGCAACGGGTGGAGCTCCAGCACAGTCAGGATTCCAGCCATCATGTACTGGCTGGCCGCATCATGGCACCGGCCGATACCAACAGAGTGAGGCAACTGATCGAAGCCTTTGTGCGGGAGCAGGCTGCGGCCAGCGAATGACTCAGGATGCCTGCAGGCGTTCGGCAAACATCAGTGCAAAGGTATGAGCATCACCAGCCCAGCGTGCAGAAATGTAATTGCCATCACAGACCACCCAGGCCGGACGGCTGTCTTTCAGGGTATCCCGGTACAGGCCGGTAGCCTTGCGGAAATAATCCGGCACATCCTGCGTCACGCTGAGAAAGTCGGTAGGTCGCGCCAGGGCGCGGGTCACTTCAGCTTCGACCCCGCGATAGCCTTCTGGCTCTCCCGGCAGCTCAACGTAGGTGCGGTAATAATTCGGCTCCCACACTCGCCCGAGAAAGCGCGTCAAGTTCCACGCATCTCGCTCCATACTCCACGGCAGGGTTGTGGTCTTGCGGCCATAGAGCGCCGAACGCCCATCTGTACGCTTGCTCCGCGCAGCGAGCAGAACACCGTGGGAAATCGCTGCAACCGGACGATCGGCAGCAAAGAAATCACCAATGAACCCGAGCAACACCGGATCTTCCAGATACTCCTGCATGTCTTTGCCACGGTGTCCGCCGGAAAGCACCAGACCATTGAAGTCACTGCCGCGCAGGCGCGAAAACTTATGGGGCTTTAGATAGGACTTTTCTTCAAGCAACTGCTGATAGCCACGGCGCACTTTGCTGTCTGCACGCAATAGCAAGCCCAACAATTTTATGTGGCGCAGCAAAGGCAACCCGCCCCAAAAATCCAACCCCTCGCCATTGAGCATCAGCTGGTCCGCAGCCGAGGGCAGCCCATCGCGCGTAGCAAACTCAACCCTGATCCCGGCGGCACGCAGTACCTGCCAACACACCACAACATGAGTTGGATCGAAGTGGGTAGATGGCAAAGGGATCAGGACAGTTTTTGCAGGCATTGCAACCCTCGAATACTTGACTGAGGCGGGCAGCACGGGCAAGTGAGCACTTAACCGGCAGGCGCTTATTCTATCGTGCCGCTGATCTTTGCGCGCAGCTTTTGCCGTGCTCGGCGACGAAGTGGTTAGTCGAACTGCACGTCAAAGCAACCTGAATCCAGAGCAACTTATCCAGTAAGTGACCCGCCATCAGACGCACACAAGCCTGTGACATTGCATGAATCCTGCTAACGTTCTTCCACGACCGACTCCGCAGAGATACCCATTCGCCATGAACACCAAACCCAGCACTCTGTCGCAACCCGTTCAGTTACCCAACGGCGCAACGCTCCCCAATCGCATAGCCAAGGCAGCAATGACCGAAGGCCTTGCCGACCCGCGGGGCTACCCTTCGCCAGAGCTGGAAAAGCTCTACTCCCTCTGGGGCAAAGGCGGCAGCGGACTATTGATCACCGGTAATGTCATGGTCGACCGGCATCACCTTGAGCGTCCTGGCAACGTTGTCATCGATCGCGCACCCGATTCCGACATGCAAGCGGCCTTACAGCGCTGGGCCGCTGCAGCGAAAGCACATGGTGCCAGCGTCTGGATGCAGATCAGCCACGCCGGAAGGCAAACCTCGGCGATCGTCAATCCGCACCCCAAGGCCCCTTCCGCCATTGCCCTGGCCTTGCCGGGAAAGCAGTTCGGAATGCCAGTAGCAATGAGCGAGGTCGACATCCAGGAAACTATTGAGCGTTTTGCCCAAGCCGCAGGCGCCGCACAGGCCGCCGGTTTTGACGGCGTGCAGATTCATGCGGCACATGGCTATCTGCTATCGGCTTTTCTCAACCCACGCGCCAACCAGCGCAATGATCGCTGGGGCGGTTCACTGGAGAATCGCGCTCGCCTGTTGCTTGAAGTACTCAAGGCCGTGCGTGAGCGCACCGGGCCGGCTTTCACCATTGCGGTAAAACTCAACTCGGCCGACTTTCAGAAAGGCGGCTTCAATTTTTCCGACAGCACGCAAGTGGCGCAATGGCTGACCGAGGGCGGCATTGACCTGATCGAAATATCCGGTGGCAACTACGAGCAGCCACGCATGATGGACATGGAAGGCATGGAAAAGCCCGACACCAGCTCAATGCCTGCCTCGACCGCTGCCCGCGAGGCCTATTTCGTTGACTTTGCCATCGAGATGCAGCGCACCGTGTCAGTGCCGCTGATGGTAACCGGCGGCTTCCGCAGCACAGCAGCAATGGATAGCGCGGTTAGTGATGCAGGTGTGGCCGTCATAGGCCTCGGGCGCTCATTATGCGTAGAAACGCAATGCGTAAATCAACTGCTAAGTGGAGAGCGAAAGACTCTCGACAAATGGGAGCGGCAGTTGCAACTCGGGCCCGGATGGCTGGGGCCGCACTCGCCGTTCGGCCTGATAAAGATGCTTAACGGTTTCGGCGCTACCTACTGGTACTACCAGCAGTTCCGTCACATGGGTCGCGGAAAACCGGCCGATCTGGAGCTGGGCGTATTCACTGCACTGTTACGCGAACTCAAAGATCAGAAGCGCTGGATGGCCTCCGCACGCTTCCCCGAGTAAGCCCGCCTGCCATAAATGTGCCTGTTTTACAGGCGCATTTATGGCAAGACTGTCAGGCCTTGGGCTTGCGCGTCTTGTTCTGATTTGCGTTCTTTTCAGATGCCATGACTTCCAGTGTCAGATTGATCGCACTGCCCTGATAACCGATAAAGCGCTCAAACTCCGCGTCTGTCATCTCGCGCAAAACATCATGCTGCCTGATCAGATTGACGAAGCGTCGTTCGCGCTCATATTGCTTGGGTAGCGCCGTAATACCCCAGTAATCCAGACGCTTTTCCAGTGCCGGATTGTAGGTCCGCAAAAAGTTGAGAATGAACGGGATAGGGTCATGCCGGGCGATCAGGGCGGCTACCCGCAAGATCATGTCAAACGGCAGGGTTGCACGCCCCTGCTCCACTTCCTCGAGCAATTCAGTGTCGCTTAACCCCAGAGCAGTAGCCAGCTCCTGCAGATTGAGCCCGGCTACCTCACGCGCATCACGAAGAAAATTGCCGGCATCGGCCATTGCCGATAACCGCTCGGGCGAAATTGCCTTGGCGTACAGATCCTTGAGCCAGTTATCGCTGGCCATCATGGGAATTGCCGAGCCGACACGGGCAACATCCATCAGCCCGCCAGCCACCATGTCGGTATAACCCTTGAGCTGACCAAACAAGGCTCCGGCAGCTTTCTCGAGGGACAAACCACTGGCAGCCGGGGCCGCAGTGCGCGCAGCACTCTTGGTTGGCCTCGCCGGCTTGGCCGCAGCCTTGCTTTTGGCAGCGATGGACTTTTCTGCCGCGGTGCGGGTTGTCTTGCCTTTTGCAGTAGCCATGACTATCTCCGGTTTGCACGCTTGACTGAGTGTAGCGCTTGCCGGGCCGGAGAGCAGCTCAACACACAAGTCTGCCGGTCAGCAAAACCAGGAGGCAGCCCGGGTTACCCCACACGGGTAACTATTGCCGCCATTAGAGCCTGGGTGGAACTAGCCGGATACGCTCATCACTGAGCAAGACCCGGACCTTCCAAAACAGTGATCAGCCCTGCTGGCTGGCATTACGCAAGGATATCTGGTCATTCATTGTCCAGAAGTCATAAAGAATGCCAATTAAAAACAACCCGCCAGTTAGCAGGTAGATGATGCCGCTCAGCCATTTGCCCTGATACATCCGGTGCACACCGAACAATCCAAGAAACGTCAGCAGAATCCAGGCCACGTTGTAATCAATGTCTCCCGAGTGAAAACGCATGTCTGCATCACGATCCATACCCGGGATCAAAAACAGGTCGATCAGCCAGCCAATACCCAACAATCCCAGGGTAAAAAACCAGATAGTTCCGGTAACCGGCTTGCCGTAATAAAAACGATGCGCCCCCAGAAAGCCGAAAATCCAGAGCAAATAACCAATGACCTTACTGTGATTGTCCTGCTGCATGAATAGCTCTCTCTTTACTGGATCAAAAACGTCGACCAGGCTCATCGTCACTGCTTTGCAGACTCAAGCTCTGACTCAGATTGCCCAGGTGCTCCGCATCGGACTCTGAGCCCAGCTTGATCAGCAGACGCAGATCATTGGCGGAGTCAGCGTGCAGCAACGCGTCTTCATAGGTGATTTCGCCCTGTGAATACAGCTGATACAGCGACTGGTCGAAGGTCTGCATGCCCAGTTCGGTCGAGCGCTTCATCAACGCCTTGAGCTCGTGCACCTCACCCTTGCGAATCAGGTCTGCGGCCAACGGCGTATTCAGTAGCACCTCGATAACTGCCCGACGGCCCTTGCCATCCGGAGTCGGTACCAGCTGCTGGGCGACAATCGCGCGCAGGTTAAGCGAAAGATCCATCCACACTTGCGACTGCCGGTCTGCAGGGAAAAAGTTGATGATGCGGTCCAGCGCCTGGTTGGCGTTGTTGGCGTGCAGGGTGGCCAGACACAGGTGTCCGGTTTCAGCAAAAACCACCGCATGATCCATGGTTTCACGGGTACGAATCTCACCAATCAGGATCACATCCGGCGCCTGACGCAGGGTGTTCTTCAACGCCACTTCAAAGGACTCGGTGTCGATGCCCACTTCGCGCTGGGTAACAATGCAGTTCTTGTGCTGGTGGATGTACTCGATCGGGTCTTCGATCGAAATGATGTGGCCGGTAGTTTTCTCGTTGCGGTAGCCGATCATCGACGCCAGCGAGGTTGACTTGCCGGTGCCGGTAGCACCGACAAACAGCACCAGTCCGCGCTTGGTCAGCGACAGTTCCTTGAGAATCTCGGGAAGCTTGAGCTGCTCGATGGTCGGAATATTGGTTTCGATACGGCGCAACACCATGCCCGCCAGATTGCGCTGATAAAACGCGCTGACCCGGAAACGCCCGATGCCGCGCGCACTGATGGCAAAATTGCATTCGTGGTCTTGCGCGAAATCCTTGCGCTGCTGCTCGTTCATCACCGAATACACCACATCGCGCGCCTGATCCGGCGACAATGGCGTTTTGCTTACCGGCAGAATTACGCCGTTGACTTTCATTGACGGCGCGACACCTGCAGTAATAAACAGGTCCGAAGCTCCTCGCTCCACCATCAAACGCAACAGCTTTTCAAATTCCATAAAATCTACCTTGGGCGTGACCAGTAGCGCGATAACAGTCGCACTCCGGTCATCCTCATTGCTATGTTAGAAGTTGTCCTGAATCTTGGCTTTTTCACGTGCACTTTCGCGGCTGACCAGCCCTTTGGCCAGCAGGCCTTTCAGGCACATATCCAGCGTCTGCATACCCAGCGAACCACCTGTCTGGATCGCCGAATACATCTGCGCGACCTTATCCTCACGAATCAGGTTACGAATCGCCGGAGTGCCGATCATTATCTCGTGGGCCGCTACCCGGCCACCGCCAACCTTTTTCAACAGTGTCTGCGAGATAACCGCCTGCAGCGATTCCGAAAGCATCGAACGCACCATGGATTTCTCTTCGGCAGGGAACACGTCAACGATACGGTCAATGGTCTTGGCTGCCGAGGTAGTGTGCAGGGTACCAAACACCAGGTGACCGGTTTCCGCTGCGGTCAGTGCCAGGCGAATGGTTTCCAGGTCACGCATTTCACCCACCAGAATGATGTCCGGGTCTTCCCGCAATGCCGAGCGCAGGGCCTCGGAGAAGCCCAGCGTATCGCGATGCACTTCACGCTGGTTGACCAGACACTTCTTCGACTCGTGAACGAATTCGATCGGATCTTCGATGGTCAGAATGTGGTGGTACTTGTTGTTGTTCAGGTAATCGAGCATTGCCGCCAGCGTGGTCGACTTGCCCGAACCGGTCGGTCCGGTCACCAGGACCAGACCGCGCGGCACGTCGGTAACTTTCTTGAATACTTCACCCATCCCCAGGTCTTCCATGGTCAGTACCTTGGAGGGAATGGTCCGGAACACTGCGCCAGCACCACGGTTCTGGTTGAATGCGTTGACCCGGAAGCGGGCTACGCCAGGTACTTCGAAAGAAAAGTCGGTTTCGAGAAATTCTTCAAAATCCTTGCGCTGCTTGTCATTCATGATGTCGTAGATCAGTGCATGCACCTGCTTGTGCTCAAGCGCTGGCAGGTTGATCCGTCGTACATCGCCGTCCACCCTGATCATCGGTGGCAGACCTGCAGACAGGTGCAAATCTGAAGCACCTTGCTTGGCGCTGAAAGCAAGCAGCTCGGTAATATCCATGGGACTCCTCAATTCCTGACAAGCGGTTAGAATGCCCACAACACAAGGCAGCCGGGCTGGGTTAATGTCCACGATAGCAGAGAATATTGCAAAGGTTCGCGCACGGATTCGTGCCGCAGCGCAAGCATCCGGGCGCGATTTGCCGGGGATTGGCCTGCTCGCCGTGAGCAAGACCCAGCCAGCCGCGGCGATTCGCAGCGCATTTGCCTGCGGCCAGCATGATTTTGGTGAAAATTATCTGCAGGAAGCTTTGGCCAAGCAGGCTGAACTGGCTGACTTGCCGCTGATCTGGCACTTTATCGGGCCGATTCAGTCGAACAAGACCCGCGCCATCGCCGAAAGCTTTGCCTGGGTTCACTCGGTGGATCGCCTGAAAGTAGCCCAAAGACTCTCCGATCAGCGTCCTGCAGCTTTACCACCATTGAATATCTGTCTGCAGGTGAATATCAGCGAAGAAGCCAGCAAGTCGGGCTGCAACCCCCGGGACTTGCCGGCGCTGGCGCAAGCCGTCAGTAAGCTGCCCGGGCTAAAGCTGCGCGGCCTTATGTCTATCCCCGAGGCCACTCCTGACGCAGCCCTGCAACACGCTGCACATGCTCGCTTGCGCGCACTTCGCGACAGCCTGGACCTGTCGCTCGACTGCCTGTCGATGGGCATGAGTGATGACCTCGAGGCCGCCGTCGCCGAAGGTGCCAACTGGCTGCGTATCGGCAGTGCCATATTCGGTGCGCGTCACTACGGCGCACCCCAAACCCAAGGAACCCCAACATGAACCACCCGCGAATAGCCTTCATCGGCGCCGGCAATATGGCCGCCAGCCTTATAGGCGGCCTGCGCGCCCAAGGCATGCCAGCCACACAGATCTGCGCCAGCGATCCGGGCGCCGAACAGCGCGCACGCATTGCCAGCGAACTGGGTATTGAGCTGCATGCCGACAACGCCCAAGCGGCTAAAGGCGCTGATCTGATCGTGCTGGCAGTCAAGCCGCAGGTAATGAAGGCCGTGTGTCTGGATCTGGCACCCCACCTGCAAGCCAACCAGCTGATCGTCTCGATTGCTGCCGGTATCAGCTGCGCCAGCCTGAACGCCTGGCTGGGGTCAGTTGCGCTGGTGCGCTGCATGCCCAACACACCGGCACTGGTGCGCCAGGGGGTCAGTGGTCTGTTTGCCAATCCACAGGTAACCGCCTCCCAGCGCGAGCAAGCGGAAACACTGCTGAATGCCGTAGGGATGACGTTGTGGCTGGACGATGAAGCGCAGATTGATGCCGTAACCGCCGTTTCGGGCAGCGGCCCGGCGTATTTTTTCCTGCTCATGGAAGCCATGACCGCGGCCGGGGTAAAACTCGGCCTGCCAGCCAACGTGGCGGCGCAACTTAGCGTCCAGACCGCCCTTGGTGCGGCACGCATGGCCGCCAGCGGCGAGGTCGATGCGGGCGAACTGCGCCGTCGCGTAACCTCCCCCAAAGGCACCACCGAAGCGGCGATCAACACTTTTCAGGCCGGCGGCTTTGAAGCACTGGTTGAAAATGCCCTGAACGCGGCAGCCAAGCGTTCTGTCGAACTTGCACACGAACTGGGTAATTAAGGAATCACCATGACCGGACTCAACACTGCTGCCATTTACATACTGCAAACTCTGGGCAGCCTGTACCTGCTGATCGTGTTACTTCGCTTTGTCCTGCAACTGGTGCGCGCGGACTTTTACAACCCGCTGAGCCAGTTCATTGTCAGCGCCACCCAGCCGCTGTTGAAACCACTGCGCAAAGTAATACCCAGTATCGCCGGACTGGATAGCGCTTCACTGGTGCTGGCCATCCTGATTCAACTGCTGGTAATGGCCCTTACCCTGATACTGATGGGCTATGGCGTTGACGGCTTCATGCTGCAACTGCTGGTGTGGGCAGTGATTGGCGTGACCTCGCTGTTCATCAAGGTGTTCTACTTCGCCCTGATCGGCAGCGTAATCCTGTCCTGGGTCGCTCAAGGCAGTCACAACCCGGCCGCAATACTGATCAACCAGATATGCGAACCTTTACTGGCACCTTTTCGCAAGATTTTGCCCAACATGGGAGGACTGGATCTTTCGCCGATTTTTGCCTTTATCTCCCTGAATCTGGTCGACATGCTGGTAATCGGCAATCTGGCCGTCATGAGCGGACTACCGCAACAACTCAGCCCCTTTCTGTAGTGGGTTATTTCCACTGGGATGGCGACGATCTGATTCTCGACTGCCATCTCCAGCCCAAGGCCAGCAAGGACGAATTTGCCGGCCTGCATGGCGAACGCCTGAAGATCCGCCTGACTGCGCCACCAGTGGAAGGCAAGGCCAATGCGCATCTGCTGGCGTTTCTGGGTAACGCTTTCGGGGTGGCGAAAAGTCGGGTACAGCTGATAGGCGGCGAACTGAACCGGCAAAAACGCGTGCGCATCCAGACTCCACAGAAACTGCCAGAGCTCCCGGGACTGGGCTTCCCAATGCCCTGAGCACACCAGCCTACCGCCCGACCGGCGCAGATTGTGCTCCAGTTCTCATCACCGCATAATGT
>Ga0102814_10003072_pt1 | contig 11007 bp, 13 predicted proteins | sample ColrivemetaGS741_FD_79112 | JGI IMG/M metagenome (GOLD analysis project Ga0102814, IMG submission 79112) | Estuarine microbial communities from the Columbia River estuary - Flood tide ETM metaG S.741 | ecosystem: Environmental > Aquatic > Marine > Intertidal zone > Estuary | place: USA... | reverse complement strand
CTTAATGCGGGCAGATCTGGATATTATTAAAGAGTGGATCAAACCTCGGTCGCGGGTACTGGACCTGGGCTGTGGTGATGGTGAATTGCTGCACTTTTTGCAACAGAACAAGCAGGTTCAGGGTTACGGCATGGAGATCAATGCAGGGGATATCTCGACCTGCATCGATAAAGGGGTCAATGTCATCGAGCAGGATCTGGATCAGGGGTTGACCAATTTCCAGGACAAAAGCTTCGATATGGTGATCATGACCCAGGCATTGCAGGCGGTTGAACGCCCTGATCAGGTGTTGGATGAGATGCTACGAGTCGGTAAAGAGACGATCGTGACTTTCCCCAACTTTGGTCACTGGCGGGCGCGTTTTTATCTGGCGCTGAAAGGCGAGATGCCGGTATCTAAATTTCTTCCCTATACTTGGTACAACACCCCCAACATCCACTTTTGTACCTTTAAGGATTTTGAAGCCTTGTGTCGTCAAAAAAACATCCATATTGCTCGGCGAACGGTGGTCAACAGTAAGCACCGCGATCACTGGATCACGGCACTTTGGCCTAATATGTTGGGTGAAATTGCGATCTACCACGTGACCACCTAGTGGCTGTGGGTCAATATTATGGGTCAACCTTCAAGGAGTCGAATATGCGTCGGTCTAGCTATGTAGTGCTATGGGGTCTGTTTCTGACCCTGTTTTCAACCGCGGCGAGTGCCGAACAGTTCAAGGCAGCCGATCAGTATGAGCTGCATTTCAATGCCTTTAATAGCACCTTTCTGACACCGGAGGTGGCTCAGGCGTACTCGATTCATCGCAGTAAGGTGCGCGGGCTGCTGAATGTTGCGGTACTTGATACCCAGCGCAATAATGCGCCAGTTAGGGCGCAGGTGATGGGTCAGGTCACCAATCTGGTCGGTCAGGTACAGGCGCTAACCTTTAGGCAGGTTCGAGAAGGGGAAGCGGTTTACTACATCTGCGAGTTTCGCTTCACCGATGATGAAATTCTTAACTTTGATCTGCAGGTTCAGCCCGATGCCAATAAACCGGCATACACGCTCAATTTCAAACAACATTTTTATGTCGACTAGTCTGTAGTTGACCTGACGGATAGCGGTATTTGATGCAAAAGATCGTTCTAGCCAGCGGCAACGCAGGCAAGCTTAGAGAGTTTAATCAGGTCTTAGCGGGCTTGGATTTTCAGGTGTTACCTCAGTCGCTATTTGCTGTCGGCGAGGTCGAAGAGACCGGGTTGACCTTTGTCGAGAATGCCATTCTCAAGGCTCGTCATGTCAGCCAAGTGTCTGGGCTGCCCGCGCTTGCAGATGATTCCGGGTTAGAGGTCGATTTTTTGCAGGGTGCGCCGGGGATCTATTCAGCGCGTTTTTCGGGTGCCGGAGCTACCGATGCGCGTAACAATGCCAAACTGCTGGAGCTGTTAGCGGATGTTCCTGAAGCTAAGCGCACCGCGCGATTCCAATGCTTGCTGGTGTATTTGCGCCATCCCCAAGATCCCACGCCGCTGATCTGTCAGGGCACGTGGGAGGGGCGTATTCTAGAGGCCCCTCAAGGTGATAATGGCTTTGGCTATGACCCGCTGTTTTGGGTGCCCCAATGTGGTCTCAGCTCGGCACAGTTAGCCCCCGAGCAGAAAAACCGTCTAAGCCATCGTGGTCAGGCAGTGGCCGAGTTTGTGCGGCAACTGCGCCAGCGTCGAGCATAATCCTCTTATGACACGCAGCGGTTCGTCACTGCGGTTACCGCCGTTGAGTCTTTACGTGCATGTGCCTTGGTGCGTGCGCAAGTGTCCCTATTGCGATTTCAATGCGCATGCCCAGCAGGGTGATCTCCCCGAGCAGGCTTACCTGCAAGCGTTGCTGGAGGATCTGGATAGTGAATTGCCGCTGGTGCAGGGACGGGAGCTGGTATCGATCTTTATCGGTGGCGGTACCCCGAGCCTGATGAGTGCGGCGTTTTATCAGCAACTATTACCGGCGATTGAGCAACGTATCCCTTTTTCCAAGTCGATAGAGATCACGTTGGAGGCCAATCCCGGCACTTTTGAACAGGCCCGTTTTGCGGGATTCCGGTATGCAGGGATCAACCGTTTGTCGCTGGGCGTGCAGAGTTTTACCGATAGTAGTCTGCAGGCTTTGGGGCGAATTCATTCAGGCCAAGATGCTTTTACGGCGATCCAAAAGGCTCAGGCCTTAGGATTCGAGCAGATCAATCTGGACCTGATGCACGGTCTGCCGGGGCAGACACCGGCGATGGCGCTGGCGGATCTGCAACAAGGCCTCTCATTGGGAACCTCGCATCTGTCTTGGTATCAGCTGACTATCGAACCCAACACCGAGTTTCATAGTCGGCCGCCTAAGCTACCCGCAGATGAGCAGCTTTGGGCGATCCAGGACCAGGGTCAGGCATTGCTGGCCCGCGCTGGCTTTGAGCAATACGAGATCTCCGCCTACAGCCGAGCAGGGCAGCAGTGCCGTCATAACCTCAATTACTGGCGCTTTGGCGATTATCTAGGGATTGGCGCCGGAGCGCATGGCAAATTGACCAATCTGCACCAGCATCAGCTGCTTCGTCACAGTAAGTTGCGCCAGCCCAAAGCCTATCTGGCATCGCCCGGAAAATGCCAGAGTCGAGTGGTGGCTGAGGATGAGTTGGGCCTAGAGTTTATGATGAATGTGTTAAGGCTCAATCAGGGTGTCGAAACCGAGCTGTTTGCCGCGGCTACCGGCGCCCCCTTGGCGACAATCCAGCCCATATTGGATCAGGGTCGAAACCTCGGATTGCTGGAGACCGATTCTGCTCGATTAGCACCGACCCTGCAGGGCCGGCGCTTTCTCAATGACCTGTTAGAACTCTTTGTATAAACTGGCGTTCCTCTTTCCTTGGCGGTGTTTAGCTCATGTTCGATCACTTTCTTTGGCTGCCTTTTTTGCTGGCGATCACGGCCCTGACCCTGTCCCCTGGGGTCGATACTCTACTGGTGATGCGCAACGCTGCACGCGGAGGAAACCGCGATGGCTTGTTGACCAGCTTGGGGATCTGCTTGGGGCTGTTCGTGCATGCGTCGATTTCAGCAGCGGGGTTGTCGGTGATTCTGCTGGGATCGGCGGAGCTGTTCATGGCGCTGAAACTGGCGGGGGCCGGTTATTTGATCTGGCTGGGCATCCAGAGTTTGCGCAGCGCTCTGCGCCACAAAGGGGTGCGGATTGATACACCAAGACCGATGAGCTTTGTACCGGCGATCACGTCGTTACGCGAAGGCCTGTTGTCGAATGTGCTTAACCCTAAACCGATTATCTTCTATATGGCGTTTCTGCCGCAGTTTATCGATCCAGCCTATTCGGCATTGGTTCAGGCGCTGGTCATGGCCGCGATCCATTTTGCGATCGGCACTGTGTGGCAAGGGGTATTGGTGTTGATGGTCGGCCGCGCTCGCCAGCTATTGCAGCGCCCAAGAGTGGCGCAGGTGATTGACAGTCTGACGGGACTACTGCTGGTGGGCTTTGGGACGAAGTTGGCTATCGATAAGTAATTTAGATCTATCGTTATTGGTATTTGATTAATCAAAAACGGATTTGGTAAGTTGTGACGCACATCCTGATTATTGGTTATGTCTGGCCAGAGCCGAACTCCTCAGCCGCGGGTTCGCGGATGTTGCAGCTGATTGAGCTATTTCTACAACAGCAGTGGCAAGTGACGTATGCCAGTCCCGCCGCTGCGAGTGAACATGGCATTGATCTTGAGGCGCTAGGCGTTAGCACAGTCTCGATCACGGTCAATAGCAGCTGTTTTGATCACTTTGTGGTGCAGTGCGCCCCTGATATCGTGATGTATGACCGTTTCATCATGGAGGAGCAGTTCGGTTGGCGAGTCGAAAAACACTGCCCACAGGCACTGCGGATCCTCGATACTGAAGATCTGCACAGCCTACGTCATGCTCGCCACCAGGCATTAAAGCAACACCGAGCTATGTCTCAAGCCGATCTGATAAGCGATCTAGCCTTGCGGGAGGTGGCTAGCATCCTGCGATGCGATCTGGCGTTGATGATCTCCGCCGTCGAGATTGAACTGCTGCGCGAGCGCTTTCAGGTTAGCGATGACTTGCTTCATCATTGTCGTTTTATGTTGCCCGCTGTCGATCAACAGGCACAAGGCCAATGGCCTGCTTTTGCGCACCGTCAGCACTTTATCGCTATTGGCAATTTCCGCCATGCGCCGAATTGGGATGCAGTGCTCTATCTACATCAAACCCTTTGGCCATTGATCCGCCAGCAACTACCTGAGGCGGAGCTACATATATACGGCGCCTATCCTCCGCCTAAAGCGACGCAGCTCCACAACCCCCAGCAGGGTTTTAAAGTGCTGGGCTGGACCCAGGATGCCGAGGCGATGATGCGTTCGTCACGGGTGTGCTTGGCACCACTGCGGTTCGGCGCGGGTATCAAAGGCAAGTTAGTGCAAGCGATGCAATGTGGCACACCCAGTGTCACCTCGACCATCGGTGCCGAGGCGATGCACGACGATTTGCTCTGGAGTGGCCTGATTGCCGATGATCCCCTGCTGTTTGTGGAGTACGCGGTGCGCTTGTATCAGGATCCGGCGTTATGGCAGCAGTCACAGGCGCAGGGAGTGGCGATTATCAACCAGTGTTATGATCAGGGCTCCATCGGCTCTAAGCTGGTTCAGCGAATCGAACAACTTCGCCAACAGCTGGATCAGCATCGGCTCAATAATGTTACCGGTGCGATGTTGCGCCATCATAGTATGAAGAGTTGCCAGTATATGTCGCAGTGGATCGAGGCCAAGAATAGGCTCGCGGCTCACCCCCCTTTCTAATGTTACGTTTTGGTTTATGACTACGCTCGCCCCCTTAAAATATCTTTCGGCCTACTCGCCGGCACTGCAACAGCAGGTCCAGCAGCTGCTGGATCAGGACCGTCTATCCGTATTTTTGCTCGATCGCTATCCGGAGCCGCACACTATCGTTAACGACAAGGCCCTGCGCAGCTATGTGATGGCGTTAAAAGAGCGCTATATGAAGCAGTCGGACCCGCTCAGCAAGATCATTTATGATCCTAAAATTCATGTCATCAAGAATGCGCTGGGCCTGCACAGTTATGTCTCCCGAGTTCAGGGTGGCAAGCTGAAGAGTAAAAATGAGATCCGTATCGGTGCGGTATTTAAAAAGGCGCCGGAGCCGTTTTTGAATATGATTTGCGTCCATGAGCTGGCGCACTTGAAAGAGAAGGCCCACAACAAGAACTTCTACCAACTGTGCCTGCATATGCAACCCCATTATCATCAGTTGGAGTTTGATATGCGGGTCTATTTGACGCAGCTAGAGCTCAAGGGTGCCATCTACCTGTAACCGTTATATCGGCTGATAGGCCTTAATCTTTTCTACGATCTCACTCAGGCAGTGGACCTCTAGGTCGGGTACCCTGCCTGCAGGCCAAGGTGCTTGCCCCAGGTTTACCCAGAGCGTATGCAGGCCGCAGTTCTGCGCCCCTAGAATGTCATGTTCGGGGTGATCACCCACATGGATCACTTGCTCAGGGGCGACACCAGCCCGCTGCAGCATCTGTTGAAACATTAACGGATGGGGTTTGGCTTGGCCGACCTGATCGGCATTCAGGGCAAACTCGAAACGATCTCCTAAACCGAGCCGATGAATATCTGCATTACCATTGCTCAATGCGATCAAGCGATAGTGAGTACTTAGTTCGGTCAGCATATTCTGAGCATGCTGAAAAAAGTCGACTCGGTTTCTGGCCTCGATAAACACGTCAAAAGCTGCGTGGGTGAGCCGTTCGGCATCCTGGGCGTTATAGCCGCTTTGTAGCAGACCCAATTTGAGCACGGCCAGACGGATGGCCGTGACGCTATGGGCGATGTGCGGCTGCTGACGCAGTGCTTCTACTCGAAGCGGATCAAAATCCTGCAGTTGGTAATGCGCGCTAAAGCGCGGGGCGTTATGTTCCAGCCAGCGGTATAGGGCTAGATTGGCTTGTTTGATCACCGGTTGAACGGCCCAGAGGGTGTCGTCGAGGTCAAAGCTAATGACTTGAATAGACATTGGACTCACTTCTTGGCCCGTGGATGGGCGTTATCGTAGACCTCGGCCAGGTGCTGAAAATCGAGGTGGGTATACATCTGGGTGGTGGAGATATCGGCGTGCCCCAGTAACTCTTGCACGGCTCGTAGGTCGCCACTGGACTCGAGCAGATGGCTGGCAAAGGAGTGGCGTAAGCGGTGGGGGTGAAGCTTGCCCTGAGTCCCGGTGGCCAGCCCCCAGCGCTTGAGGCGAAGCTGTATCGCACGCGGACCGAGCCGGCTACCGCGCTGACTGACAAAAAGCGCGGTCTGCTCAGGTGTTGTCAGCTGCTCTCGGATCGGTAGCCACTGGTCGAGCGCGGTCATGGCTTGGTGGCCTATCGGCAACTGGCGGGTTTTTCGGCCCTTGCCGGTCACCCGCAGGCTAGCGCCACGCAGATCGAGATGGTTCAGGTCTAGGCTGACCAGTTCAGCGAGACGCAGGCCAGATGAGTAAAACAGCTCCAGAATCGCCAGATCGCGAATCTCTAACGGGTCACAGGCGGGTTGATTGAGCATCTCGCTGAGTTGATCGACATCGAGCGGTTTGGGCAGTTTTTTAGCGCTTTTGGGGGCGTTGACGGCCAGGGCCGGATTACTGGTTAGCCGGCCTTCACGGATCAGGTAGCGGTAAAAACTGCGGCAAGCGGACAGTTTGCGCTGCAAAGATTTCCCAGACAGACCGCGGCTGTGTTGCTGGGCGATATACCGCCGCAGTAGACGGGTATCAAGATCAAGCCATTGGCTGAGTGATTGTTGGCTGCAGTAGACCGCCAGCTGATCAAGATCGCGGCGGTAATTGCTAAGGGTGTGACCGGAAAACATCCGCTCAGCCGCCAGGTAATCGATAAAGTCATCGATCCAGTCGACCAGCGGATTCATACGTTATTCTGCAGCTCGGGTCGTGACAAGCCGGGACAGAACGCGACTCAGGACCTCGCCGACATAGTTGAGAAACAGGGTGCCCATGCTGCTATGGAAATAGTTAGCTTCAAAGCTGCCAATGGCGAGCAGCCCGAGGTTGTTGCCTTTAATCAGCGGTATCACCGCTGCCGAGAGCACTTTGTCGGCACGGTCATCGAACAGAAACTGGCGTTGGCGCTCGGTGAGGGTGCCGCAGAGCGCCCAATCGGTATCTATTAATTCAGCGATCTGGGTTTTGGCTTGCTGCAGCGATACCGATTTCAGATTGCCACCGGCATTTTCAATCTGCTGATCAAATAACACCAAGCGGGTCATATCGCCATTGAAGTCCTGGCAAAGCCCTTCGTCGATAGCATCGGTGAGTTGGTCCAAGGTGGCCGCTTCTAGCAGGCTTAGGACCAGACGCTTAGTTTTTTCAAATTGCAGGTCATTGTAGCGCGCTGCATCCAGAAGATCGTGCAGCTGACTGCGCATCTCGCGGTTTTGCTCGCGGAGCATCTCGGTTTGACGCTCGACCAGAGAGATGGCTCCTCCACGTTGATGCGGAATACGCAAGTGTTGCAACAGTGATTGGTGGCGAGCAAAAAACTCGGGGTGGGTTTCAAGAAACTCGACCACCAGCTGCTCGTTATCGACGGGCTTCGGCGTAGCACTGGTCGGGGTACTGGGCTTGGTTTTATTCATATTGCTGCAATATCTCCGTTGCGGGGATTCAGATCTGAATCCTACCCTCATAAACCGTGGTTGCGGGTCCGTCCATGATTACAGATGTTCCCTCTCCTTGCCAACAGATATCAAGATCTCCTCCGGGTAGATGCACGCACACCTGTTGCTCTAATAGTCCCAGCCGCTGCCCTGCGACCACCGCTGCACAAGCGCCGGTCCCGCAGGCGAGGGTCTCACCTGCACCGCGCTCATAGACACGCAGGTTGATTTCGTTGCGGTTGAGGATCTGCATAAAGCCAATATTGGCCCGCTTGGGAAACCGCGGATGGGACTCTAGTGCGGGTCCCAATGTTGCCACGGGTGCTGAAGCAACGTTGTCCACCCGTAGCACACCATGGGGATTCCCCATTGATACGGCGCTGATCTCAACGGATTGCCCGGCTACCTCGAGGGTATAGCTCGCGGCGGTGCTGTCGGCAGTAAAAGGGATCTGTTTGGGTTCCAGTATTGGCGCTCCCATATCGACCCTAACGCTGTTGTTATCATTAAGGGTCAGATAGAGCGGTCCCTGAGCGGTCTGCACCGCAATATTTTTTTTGCTGGTCAGGCGTCTACGAGTCACAAAGCGGGCAAAACAGCGGGCGCCATTACCACAGTTTTCAACTTCAGAGCCATCGGCATTGAAGATCCGATACTTAAAGTCCATGTCTGGATCCGTCGGCGCTTCAACCAGTAGCAGTTGATCGAAGCCCACTCCAAAGTGACGATCGGAGAGCTTACGGACCCGTTCGGGTGTGAATCGGGCACGCTGGGTGATCAGATCAACGACCATGAAGTCGTTGCCCAGACCCTGCATTTTGGAGAAACGTATCAGCATCGGTCAGCGCTCACTGTTAGGCAGTAGCTGTTCGCCATGGATCTGGTGAGCAAAGGTCTCGCGTTGGCGAATCAGGTGGATCTGCTCGCCATCGATCATCACTTCAGCCGCACGGTTGCGGGAGTTGTAGTTGGAGCTCATGCTGAAACCATAGGCACCACTGGAGCAGACGGCCAGCAGGTCTCCCTCCTCAAGTGCGAGTTGACGATTTTTACCGAGGAAATCTCCGGTTTCGCAGACCGGGCCCACCAGATCCCAGAGCTGGGTCGGTTGGCCATCCTTAAGCTGCAGCGGAATGATGTCCTGATAGGCGCTGTATAGCGCAGGTCGGAGCAGGTCATTCATGGCCGCATCAATGATGGCGAAATTCTTATGTGCGGTGGGTTTGAGGAACTCCACTCGGGTCAGAAGCACACCAGCGTTGGCCGCGATCGAGCGGCCCGGTTCCAAAATTAGCGATAACGAACGATTGCCCAAGCGCTGGCGCACGGCTTCGAGGTATTCACTCGGCTGGGGGGGCTTCTCATCGGCGTAACAGACGCCCAAGCCGCCGCCCAAATCGAGGTGCTTGATAGCAATGCCACGTTCGGCCAGTTGGTCAATCAGTAGTAGCATGCGATCCAAGGCATCGAGGAACGGGCTGAGCTCGGTCAGTTGCGAGCCGATATGGCAGTCCACGCCAATCACCTGCAGATGAGGCAGGGCCTCGGCCTTGGCATAAACGTCCAGTGCCTGCTCGATGGCGATGCCAAACTTGTTGTCTTTCAATCCGGTGGAAATATAGGGGTGGGTCTTGGCATCCACATCAGGATTGATTCGCAGAGATACAGGTGCCGATAGCCCCATCTCACCTGCTACGCGGTTTAAGCGTTCGAGTTCAGCTTCGGACTCGACGTTGAAACAATGGATGCCTAGTGATAACGCGCGTCTGATTTCGACCGCTTGCTTGGCGACACCGGAAAAAACGATGCGTGACGGATCACCGCCCGCATGGATTACGCGCTCCAGCTCTCCGATAGAAACAATGTCAAAACCTGCGCCTAGCTGGGCCAAAATATTCAATACCGCGATATTGGAGTTGGCTTTAACCGCATAACACACCATGCCCGGATGGTCTTGCAGCGCATCGGCGTAAGCCAGGTAGTGGCGCTCGAGGGTCTCGCGTGAATAGATGTAGGTGGGCGTGCCAAACTGTTCAGCGATCTGTGAAAGCGCAACGTCTTCACCATGTAATGCGCCGTTGCGGTACTCAAAACTATCCATGACTTCTACTCTATAGGGGCGGCTCAGGGTTGGGCTGGCTTTTCTGGCGCGGCGTCCGGCTGCTCGACGTTGGATTGTTCGGCCTGCTGCTCAGTGGGTAATGGCGTAGCCGGAGGCGGGAGGTATAGATCACCCTTTTGACCACAGGCGGTCAATCCGATACTTATCAGCACAGTAGCTATCCAGCGCAGCATTACAACATCCCATCAATCATCAAATTGGCGGCGATTATAACCCTTGGCTTGCTGCTTGCCCATTTGTGCTGCATCTAATGTTCCGTATACTTCCCGCGGTGTACTTTTGAATACGAGCCACAGCCATGGAGCCTAGTAAATGATGACCGAGAGTGAGTTTAACTTTGTGGTTGATGACACCTTGATGGCGATCGAGGAGGTGTTGGATGATGCCCTCTCTGATCTGGATACTGAAAACAGTGGCGGTGTCTTAACCCTAACCTGTGAGAGCGGCAGTAAAGTGATTTTTACGCGACAGGCGCCGGTGCGGCAATTATGGATCGCAACGCCCTTTGGTGGTTTTCATTTTGATTACTTGGATAAGCAATGGTTACGCGATAGCGACCAACAGCCGCTATCGCGTTTTTTGAGTGAAACTCTGGCTCAGTTGGCTGATGAGAAGCTGAGTTTCGAAAGCCTATGAACGACGGGATTGTCTCCTTGATCAGGCGCTAGCCAGGAATATACACGCCGCTGCGGCGAATGGATTGAATGACCAGCTGATTGCTTTGCTCCTGGGTTTTCAGCGCAGCATCGTATTTTAGAGCTGAGGCCTGTTGTGTGGCTGCATCAGCAATGATTTTGGCCTGCTGACGTAGTTGCATGGATGAAATATCTTTTTTGCTTTTGATAAGCAGATCTGCCAATGCGCAATAGCTCTCATAGCGCTGCTTTTCATAAAGGTATTCATCTTCTGCCGTGGCGAAGTTGAGGCTGCGAATTAACGTTTCTTGGTTTCTGAGGGTGGAGATGGCGGTTTTAATGATATCCATGGCTAAAGCTAGCTGCTGCTGAGCTTTATTGGAATCGCCCTGTTCTGCCAGCTGTTTTGCTGTTTGTTCTAGTCGTAATGAATTTTCTGCAATCGGATCGGTGTAATCTTGCTTTTGCTTCTCCTCGCCGATTCGAACCAGCGCAGAGCGTAATGCCTGTAGCGATCCATG
>Ga0102814_10003070_pt1 | contig 11010 bp, 7 predicted proteins | sample ColrivemetaGS741_FD_79112 | JGI IMG/M metagenome (GOLD analysis project Ga0102814, IMG submission 79112) | Estuarine microbial communities from the Columbia River estuary - Flood tide ETM metaG S.741 | ecosystem: Environmental > Aquatic > Marine > Intertidal zone > Estuary | place: USA: Columbia... | reverse complement strand
GCGCTAGTCCATCAACTAAAAAATTAGTAACCAAATTAGGTGAAAATTTTGGTGTTGTTAATCATGTTGTATATGATGCAGTTTCTGAATCAGCAGCCTTAGACGCTTTTGAAATGATGTATGGAACAAGAGCATTACCTGATTATCATTTAGAAAAGGCTGAAGTAATAGTTTCTATTGGTGCAGATTTCTTAGGGGATTGGCAAGGTGGAGGATTTGATGCTGGTTATGCTAAAGGACGAGTTCCTCATAACGGGAAAATGTCTCGTCATATCCAGATAGAATCAAATATGACTTTAACTGGCGCGAATGCTGATAAACGTTTAATGGTAAAACCATCTGAACAAATAACAGCATTGGCAAGATTGTACGCTACTTTAACAGGAGGAGGAGTTACGATGGAAATGACTCCGTTAACTGAAACAGTTTCTAATGCAGCAAAACAATTACAAGCAGCTGGCAGTAAGGCTGTTGTTGTAACTGGTATCCAAGACAAAAATGCACAGTTATTAGCTTTAGCAATTAATAAAGTGCTAAATAGCGAAGTAATTGATGTTGTTGCAACTAAAAATGTTAGAAAAGGAAGCGATGCTAATATTGCTCAATTAATTGCTGACATGAATGCTGGTTTAATTGGAGCAGTTATTATCAATAATTCAAATCCAGTTTATACTTTGCCAAATTCATTAGAGTTTGTTGAAGGTTTGAAAAAAGTAAAATTATCTGTAGCATTTTCAATGCAAGATAATGAAACAGCAAACGCTGTTCAATATGCATTAGCTACACCACATTATTTAGAATCTTGGGGTGATGTTGTTATTAAAAAAGGACAATATAGTTTAATGCAACCAACCATTAGTCCATTATTTAATACACGCCAGTTTCAAGACTCGTTATTAGCTTGGACCGGAAGCTCGGCTTCTTATTACGATTTTTTAAAGGAAACTTGGAAAACTGAAATTTTAAATGGTACCTCTTGGAATCAAGCTTTACACGATGGTGTATTTGTTGCTCCAGTTGAAGCCGTTGAAGTAGCAACTTTAGAAGTTGATATGGATGCTGTATTAGGTGGGTTGACAATTGCGGCTTCTGACTTTGAACTTAACTTATACACAAAAACAGGTATGGGTGACGGTCAAATGGCAAATAATCCTTGGTTACAAGAATTTCCAGATCCAATTACAAGAACTTCTTGGGACAATTACTTAACAATGTCGAAAGCTGATGCTGAAAATATTGGAGTCATCAATTACCATGTTGCTAACGGAGCTTTAAATGGTAGTTTGGTTGAAATGACTGTTGATGGTGTTTCGGAAGTGTTACCAATTTTAATTCAACCAGGTCAAGCAATAGGATCTTTAGGATTGGCGCTTGGATATGGAAGAAAACAAGGACTAAAAGCAGAAATGCAAACAGGTAAGAATGCTTACCAATTTTATAAAGGTTTTAATAATTTTCAATCAAATGTTACTTTAAAAGTTGTGGCAGGTGAACACGAATTTGCTTGTGTTCAGTTGCAAAATACTTTGATGGGTAGAGGTGATATTATCAAAGAAACCACTATTGAAGATTATAATAATGTAGACTCAAAAGAGTGGAATAAAGTTCCAATGGTTTCTTTAGACCATAATGAAGTTGAGGCAACAACAGTTGATTTATGGGAATCATTTGATAGATCTATTGGGCATCATTTTAACTTATCAATAGATTTAAATGCCTGTACAGGTTGTGGAGCTTGCGTAATTGCTTGTCACGCTGAAAACAATGTACCGGTTGTTGGTAAATCTGAAATTAGAAAATCTAGGGATATGCACTGGTTGCGTATTGACCGTTATTATTCGCACGAAGAAGATTTTGCGGGTGATAATGAAAAGAAAGAAGGCGGCAAAGGTGTGTCAGGGTATAAAAATACGATGGCTGAATTAGAACATCCATCTGAAAACCCTTCAGTGGCATTTCAGCCAGTGATGTGTCAGCATTGTAATCATGCGCCTTGTGAAACAGTTTGTCCAGTTGCGGCAACATCTCACGGTCGTCAAGGTCAAAACCAAATGGCTTATAACCGTTGTGTTGGTACTCGTTACTGTGCAAATAACTGTCCTTATAAAGTACGTAGATTCAACTGGTTTAATTATCCAAATAACAGTGAATTTGATTACAATATGAATGATGATTTAGGGAAAATGGTACTAAATCCTGATGTAACTGTTCGTTCAAGAGGGGTTATGGAAAAATGTTCTATGTGTATTCAAATGACTCAGGCTACTATTTTAAAAGCGAAAAAGGAAGGTAGACCTGTAAATACTAACGAGTTTGAAACAGCTTGTTCAAATGCATGTAGCACTGGTGCTATGGTATTTGGAGATATCAATCATAAAGAAGATATAGTAACAAGCTTAACAGAAGATAAAAGAGCTTATCATTTGTTGGAACACATTGGAACAAAACCGAATGTAGTATATCATGTAAAAGTGAGAAATACACAAGAAGCTTAAAAATAATATTAATAGATTATAATTAAATAAGAATTATGTCGTCTCATTACGAAGCACCTATTAGAAGACCTTTAATTGTTGGAGAGAAAAGCTACCATGATATTACTGTTGAGGTAGCAGCTCCTGTTGAAGGTAAAGCAAATAAATTATGGTGGACAGCTTTTGCAATTGCACTAACAGCATTCCTTTGGGGGTTGGGTTCAATTATATACACTATTGGAACAGGAATTGGAGTTTGGGGATTAAATAAAACGGTAGGTTGGGCTTGGGATATCACCAACTTTGTATGGTGGGTAGGTATTGGTCACGCTGGTACACTTATTTCAGCTGTACTTTTATTATTCCGTCAGAAATGGAGAATGGGTATTAACCGTTCTGCAGAAGCAATGACCATTTTCTCGGTAGTTCAAGCAGGTTTGTTCCCAGTAATTCACATGGGTCGAGTTTGGAATGCGCACTTTGTATTGCCAATTCCAAATCAATTTGGTACACTTTGGACAAACTTTAACTCGCCATTATTATGGGACGTTTTTGCAATTTCAACATATTTATCGGTTTCATTGGTTTTCTGGTGGACTGGTTTATTACCGGATTTCGCAATGTTACGTGACAGGGCTGTAAGACCTTTCCAAAAGAAAATATACAGTTTATTGAGTTTTGGTTGGAGCGGTAGAGCAAAGGACTGGCAACGTTTTGAAGAAGTTTCATTGGTATTAGCAGGTTTGGCTACACCATTGGTACTTTCTGTACACACAATTGTATCATTTGACTTTGCTACTTCTGTAATTCCAGGATGGCATACAACTATTTTCCCTCCTTACTTTGTTGCAGGAGCAGTATTCTCAGGGTTTGCAATGGTAAACACCTTGTTAATCATTATGAGAAAAGTTTCAAATTTAGAAGCTTACATTACCAAACAACATATTGAATTAATGAACATTGTAATTATGATTACTGGTTCAATTGTAGGTTGTGCATATATTACTGAGCTATTTATCGCTTGGTATTCAGGTGTTGAATATGAACAATACGCTTTCTTAAACAGAGCAACTGGACCTTATTGGTGGGCTTATTTGCTAATGATGAGTTGTAATGTATTCTCTCCTCAATTTATGTGGTCTAAAAGATTAAGACAAAGTATTACCTTCTCTTTCATTATTTCAATTGTTGTAAATATAGGTATGTGGTTTGAGAGATTTGTAATTATTGTAACTTCATTACACAGAGATTATTTACCATCATCTTGGACGATGTTCTCACCAACATTTGTTGATATTGGAATCTTTGTTGGAACCATTGGTTTTTTCTTTGTACTATTCTTATTATATGCAAGAACATTCCCGGTAATTGCGCAAGCAGAGGTTAAAACTATTTTGAAGTCGTCAGGTGAATATTATAAAAAATTAAGAGACAGTAATCATGAGTAATAAAGTAATACAAGCAATGTATAACGATGATGATGTTCTAATGGACGCTGTAAAAGAAGTTCGTGCAGCAAATCATCATATTGAAGAAGTTTATACACCATTCCCGGTTCATGGTTTAGATAAAGCAATGGGGTTAAAAGGTACACGGATTGCAATTACTGCTTTTATGTACGGTTGCATCGGTTTTTCATTCTCAATTTGGATGATGAACTATATGATGATTGAACAATGGCCTCAAGATATTGGGGGTAAACCAAGTTTTAGTTTTGTTCAAAACATGCCAGCATTTGTTCCAATTATGTTTGAAATGAGTGTATTTTTTGCAGCACATTTAATGGTAATTACATTTTATATGAGAAGTAAATTATGGCCATTTAAAGAAGCTGAAAATCCTGATCCAAGAACTACAGATGATATGTTTGTGATGGAAGTTGCTGTTGATGGCAATGAAGCTGAATTGGTTTCTTTTCTGGAAAAAACGGGAACTGTAGAAATTAAAGTAACTGAAAAGCACTAATTAAAATGAAACGAGCTTGTAACTATTTTTCTTATTATAGAAAATGATGAATAGCGAACAGGATGTGACACATGAAAAACAATAGAAAAAAACACATGAAAAGCATTTTAAAAATAACAATAGCATTGGCATTCTTAACGGTTTTATCGTCTTGCTGGACTGATAAATCGAAGCCAAATTACCAGTATATGCCAGATATGTATAAGTCTGTTGGTTATGAGACTTATTCTCAAAACCCAAACTTCGCAAATGGTATGACCACCCAATTACCTGTGGAAGGAGCAATTGCTCGCGGACAAGTACCTTATGATTATCCAAATACAAATGAAGGTTACGAAGCTGCTAAATTAGATTCGAAAAACCCTTTAGAGGTTAATGAAGCTAATTTAACAAAAGGTAAAAAAATGTATGATATTTATTGTATTTCTTGTCATGGTAAAACAGGTGCTGGTGACGGTGTTTTGGTAGAACGTGAAAAGTTTTTGGGAGTGCCTAATTATAAAGACAGAGAAATTACCGAAGGAAGTATCTACCAAGTAATTATGTACGGTAGAAATTTGATGGGTTCACATGCATCTCAATTAACAGCACAAGAACGCTGGCAAGTAACTATGTATGTTCAACAGTTAAGAACTGAATTATTAAAATAAGACTTTTACTAAGATAGAATTTATAAATATGTATACCTTTTCAAGTAAATTAAAAACATTTTCAATTGCTTTAATGATTATTGGAGCGTTAGGTGTTGCTTACGGTTTTTTATCTACACCAAGTTCAGTAGAAGATGTTAAAGTAATGATGCAGGATAGTCATGATTCGCACGGTGAAGCTGTAAGTCATGAAGTTAATGCCGATGCAAATGGTTTAGCCGAAACAGTTGATGCAGAACATTCAGATGATGCACATGCAGAACATGTTTTACATTTATTACAGAATAAACCTTGGTCTGCTTTGTATGTAGCATTGTTTTTCTTCTTCATGATTTCATTGGGAACCTTAGCTTTTTATGCAATTCAACATGCTTCTCAAGCAGGTTGGTCAGTAGTGCTTTTTAGAGTTATGGAAGGAATAACAGCTTATTTACCTGTTGGTGGAATTTTGTTATTTGTGTTTTTTGTGCTTTCATCATTGCATATGAATCACTTATTTGTATGGATGGATCCGGAAGTTGTTGCACATGACGAGTTAATTCAAAACAAAACAGGTTATTTAAACGTTCCTTTCTTTTTAATAAGAGCAGCTATTTATATTGCTGTATGGGTGCTATATCGTAACTACGCACGCAAATTGACTTTAGCACAAGACAGCGCTTCGGACACAAAAAACTATACAAAACTATTTAAAAGTTCAGCAGCATTCTTGGTATTCTTTTTAGTTTCAGAATCTATGATGTCTTGGGATTGGATTATGAGTTTAGATCCGCATTGGTATAGCACCTTATTTGGGTGGTACGTTTTTGCAAGCATGATAGTTTCTGCAATTACAACAATTGCTTTGGTTTCAATTTATTTAAAAGGAAAAGGATATTTAGAATTTGTAAATAATAGTCATTTACACGATTTGGCAAAATTTATGTTTGGATTTAGTATTTTCTGGACCTATTTATGGTTCTCACAATTTATGTTGATCTGGTATGCTGATATTCCAGAAGAAGTAACTTATTTTGTAACAAGATTTAATGATTATAGATTGCCATTTTTAGGAATGGTAGGATTGAATTTTGTATTTCCATTATTGGTATTAATGAACAGTGATTACAAACGTGTACCTTGGTTTATAGTTTGTACAGGTATTGTTATTTTAATTGGACATTATATTGATATCTATGTAATGATTATGCCGGCAACAGTTGGTGATCAATGGTTTATTGGAATTTCTGAAATTAGCTCGGTATTATTAATATTAGGTTTGTTCCTATTTGTTGTATTTACAGCCTTAACAAAAGTTCCTTTATTAGCAAAAGGAAGTCCATTCATTAAAGAAAGTGAACATTTTCACTATTAAAATATAAAAAAGTATAGAGAAAAGGATCCTGAATTCAATTTATTCAGGATTTTTTTTATATTTGACGACACTATAAAACAACTAACTAAAAAAAATGACAGCAATACTTTACATTTTACTGGCAATTGTAATTGCCGTAGCCATATGGCAAGTAACAAGCATATTTAATTTAAAAGGAGCTATAGCAACAGAAAAAGATAACAATACGCAAGGAATTTTATTTGCACTTTTTGGTATCTTTTTTTATGGTTTAATGATATTTTCTTTCTGGAAATACGCTGTAATCCTATTACCTGATTCTGCTTCAATCGAAGGTGAAAGTTACGATACCTTGTACTTAGTAACTATGTTATTGATTCTATTTGTACAAGCTGTTACTCAATTTTTGCTATTTTATTTTGCTTTCAAATATAGAGGGATTAAAGGCAGAAAAGCACTGTTTTATGCCGATAGTCATAAATTAGAAATGATTTGGACAATTGTTCCTGCAATCGTATTATCTGGAATTGTTCTTTACGGACTATCAGTTTGGAACGATGTAATGGATGTTTCAGATGCTGAAAACCCCTTGATTGTTGAAGTTTATGCAAAACAATTTCAGTGGGAAGCACGTTATGCTGGAGAAGATAATGAATTGGGTTTGGCAAATGTTCGTAACATCGAAGGTATCAATACGATGGGTGTTGATATGACAGATAAAAATGCATTGGATGATGTTCCTGTTCGTGAATTGCATCTACCAAAAGGGCGTAAAGTAATTTTTAAATTTCGTTCACAGGATGTATTACATTCCGCTTATATGCCTCACTTTAGAGCGCAAATGAACTGTGTTCCAGGTATGGTAACGCAATTTGCATTTACACCTAGTATGACAACAGAAGAAATGAGGTTGAATGATAAAACCATCGCTAAGGTTGATGGAATTAATAAAATTAGAGCTGAAAAAGGAGAAGATCCTTACATATTCGACTACCTTTTATTATGTAATAAAATTTGTGGTTCTTCTCATTACAATATGCAAATGAAAATTATTGTTGAAGAAGAAGCTCAATTTAATGCCTGGTTGAAAGATCAAAAAACAATGGCTCAAGTTGTTGTTCAATAAAAACTAACTATACTATTACTAACAAAATATAATTATGTCAGATCATCATCATAAAGAAACATTTGTAACTAAATACGTATTTAGTCAAGACCATAAAATGATTTCTAAACAATACCTAGTAACAGGTATTTTTATGGGAATAATAGGGGTTTTTATGTCTATGCTATTCCGTTTACAAATTGCTTGGCCAGATCATTCATTTAGTATTATTGAAGCATTTTTAGGACGTCATCAAGATGGAGGAGTTATGTCGCCGGATATTTACTTAGCTTTAGTTACGATACATGGAACTATCATGGTATTCTTCGTTTTAACAGCTGGTTTAAGTGGTACTTTTAGTAATTTATTAATTCCGTTGCAAATTGGGGCACGTGATATGGCATCTGGTTTTTTAAACATGGTTTCATATTGGCTGTTCTTTCTATCAAGTGTAATTATGGTTATTTCACTTTTTGTAGAAGCAGGCCCAGCATCTGCGGGTTGGACTATATATCCGCCATTAAGTGCTTTGCCACAAGCAATTCCTGGTTCAGGAATGGGAATGACACTTTGGTTGGTTTCTATGGCTATTTTTATTGCATCATCTTTATTAGGAGCTTTAAACTATATAGTAACAGTGCTTAATTTAAGAACTGTTGGTATGAAAATGACAAGACTACCTTTAACAATTTGGGCGTTTTTTGTGACAGCAATTATTGGAGTAGTTTCTTTCCCAGTATTATTATCTGCAGCCTTGTTGTTAATTTTTGATAGAAGTTTTGGAACGTCATTTTATTTATCTGATATTTTTATTCAAGGTGAAGTATTGCACTACCAAGGTGGTTCGCCAGTATTGTTTGAACACTTATTCTGGTTCTTAGGTCACCCTGAAGTTTATATTGTTTTATTACCAGCATTAGGTATTACTTCTGAAATTATTTCAACAAATTCAAGAAAACCAATTTTTGGATACAGAGCCATGATTGGTTCTATTATAGCCATCGCATTTTTGTCAACCATTGTTTGGGGTCACCATATGTTTGTATCAGGTATGAATCCTTTCTTGGGATCTGTATTTACTTTTACAACCTTATTAATTGCGATTCCTTCCGCAGTAAAAGCATTTAATTATATTACCACACTTTGGAAAGGAAATTTACAAATGAATCCGGCAATGCTGTTTTCAATCGGATTGGTTTCAACCTTTATTTCTGGTGGTTTAACAGGTTTGGTTCTTGGAGATAGCGCATTGGATATCAATGTACACGACACGTATTTTGTTGTTGCGCATTTTCACTTGGTAATGGGTGTTTCTGCAATTTATGGAATGTTTGCAGGTGTATATCACTGGTTTCCTAAAATGTATGGTAGAATGATGAATAAAACTTTGGGTTACTGGCACTTTTGGTTAACTGCTGTTGCAGCTTATGGTGTTTTCTTCCCTATGCATTTTATTGGTTTGGCAGGTTTACCACGTAGATATTATGCAAATACTGCTTTCCCATTATTTGATGATGTTGCAGATGTTAATATTGTTATTACGATGTTTGCCATTTTAGGCGGTACAGCACAGATAATTTTCTTAGCAAACTTTTTTATAAGTATTTATAAAGGTAAAAAAGCGACTCAAAATCCATGGAAATCAAACACTTTAGAATGGACTACTCCTGTAGAGCACATTCATGGAAACTGGCCTGGTGAAATTCCAACAGTTCACCGTTGGGCATATGATTATAGCAAACCTGGGTACGAAGAAGATTTTGTTTGTCAAACTACACCTTTAAAAGAAGGCGAAGAAGAATCTTAATAAGTATTTCACGAATAAAAAGCTCGGCTTATTTCTAAAAGGGATAAGCCGAGCTTTTTTATTCTCAATTCTCAATTTTTATTATTCATTATCAAATGCTAATTATTTATCTTTGTTTTTATGAACGAAAACTTGAATCCTGATAAAGACCATTTTTCACCTGAAGAATTAGATGTTGAAAAAAAATTAAGACCCTTAAGTTTTGATGATTTTACAGGACAAGATCAGGTTTTGGAAAATTTAAAGATTTTTGTTGAAGCTGCTAATTTACGTGGCGAAGCTTTAGATCACACCTTATTTCATGGGCCTCCTGGATTGGGAAAAACGACTTTAGCACACATACTTGCGAACGAATTGAATGTTGGATTAAAAATCACTTCTGGGCCAGTGTTGGATAAACCTGGGGATTTAGCAGGTTTATTAACCAATTTAAGTGAACGTGATGTATTGTTCATCGATGAAATACATCGATTAAGTCCTGTAGTTGAAGAGTATTTATATTCGGCAATGGAAGATTATCGCATTGATATTATGATTGAATCGGGTCCAAACGCTCGAACAGTTCAAATAGATTTAGAGCCTTTTACACTTATTGGCGCAACCACACGTTCAGGCTTATTAACAGCTCCAATGCGTGCGCGTTTTGGAATTAGTAGCCGTTTACAATATTACAATACTGAATTATTAACTACTATCGTGCAGCGTAGTGCAACGATTTTAAAAGTTCCAATCTCTATGGAATCAGCAATTGAAATTGCAGGTAGAAGTAGAGGAACTCCTCGTATAGCCAATGCATTGCTTCGCAGAGTGCGCGATTTTGCCCAAATCAAGGGCGATGGAGCAATTACTATAAAAATTGCAAAGTACGCTTTAGAGGCTTTAAATGTTGATGCCCATGGGCTTGATGAAATGGACAATAAAATCCTAACCACTATCATTGATAAATTTAAAGGAGGGCCAGTTGGAATTAGTACTATTGCAACTGCTGTTGGTGAAAATACGGAAACCATTGAAGAAGTATATGAACCATTTTTAATTCAAGAAGGTTTTATAATGAGAACACCTCGAGGTAGAGAAGTTACCCATTTAGCTTACAAACATTTAGGAAGAGTTAAAGGTGAAAATCAAGGAGAGTTATTTTAAGTTCAGTTTGTGATTTAAGTCACATTTCTAAAAAATGTTCGCTGTACTTTTACAATTGAAACACTTATAAACTTGTAAAATGAGTTTAAAAAAAATATTCCCTTTTTTAATTTGGCTTCCATTAACTAAAAAAACATGGAAAGATGATTTAATTGCCGGAATTACAGGTACAATTATTGTAATTCCGCAGGCAGTTGCTTTTGCAATGATCGCTGGTTTACCACCAATTTATGGTTTTTATACTGCGATGATAACACCTATTATCGCGGCTTTATTTGGTTCTTCGTATCATCTAATTTCTGGGCCAACGACCACAAGTTCAATAGTTGTTTTTGCGGTTATCAGCAAATTTGTCAACCCAGAAACAGAACTGGAGGCTTTTATCTCAATGGCAATAGTTTTGTCGTTTATGGCAGGTGTAATTAAGCTTATAATGGGATTGGCAAAAATGGGAAAATTAGTCAATTTTGTTTCGCATTCTGTAGTTATTGGTTTTGCTGCTGGTGCTGGAATTTTAATTGCATTTAAACAAT
>Ga0102814_10003067_pt1 | contig 11028 bp, 6 predicted proteins | sample ColrivemetaGS741_FD_79112 | JGI IMG/M metagenome (GOLD analysis project Ga0102814, IMG submission 79112) | Estuarine microbial communities from the Columbia River estuary - Flood tide ETM metaG S.741 | ecosystem: Environmental > Aquatic > Marine > Intertidal zone > Estuary | place: USA: Columbia... | reverse complement strand
TGTATTTCAGATGTGTTGGCGGCGATAACGTCGAATTTACTGGAGCTGTCAGCCAGTTTCATTCGCAACTCATCGTCAGTGCCGACATAGGTCACTTCGACAACAACGTGATTGCGTGCTTCGAACGCGCTGATCAGGTCTTTATCGGCGTAACCGGGCCATGTGAGGATGCGCAGCACATCCTGAGCCAGTAGTGGAGGGCTCAAGAAGCTCAATAGCAGGATGGTTATGAGCGTGCGTGTTTGCATCAGAGCCTGTACGCGCAATCAGTTGACTGTAATAAAGATAGGCAACACTAGTGGAGTTGAAAGTGTGGTTCAACAGAAAGCGCCGGACTTTCGCGTGTATGCCGGGTGCGGGAACTTCAGACTGTGCAGGTGAAACCTGCGTGGCTGCTGATGAGCCGTTTTTGGGCAGTCCGGATGGCAATAAAGGCCTATGGCACTGTTCTGGTGCTGTTATCTTGATAGGCTGTTGATTATCGGGGTTGCCTGACTGGCACAAGTCTTGCGCAGTCAGCACTTTACCCTGGCCTGCAGGAGGCCTGTCGTGTCTATTCATGTCGCGTTACACCATGTCACCCATTATAAGTACGACCGTGATATTCAGCTCGGCCCGCAAATTGTCCGTTTGCGTCCGGCCCCGCACAGTCGCACACGCATACTTTCCTATGGCTTGAAGGTCGCCCCCGGGGAGCACTTCATCAATTGGCAGCAGGACCCCCAGGGCAATTACCTGGCGCGGCTGGTGTTCCCGGAAAAAACTCGCGAGTTCAAGGTCGAGGTTGATCTGGTTGCCGAAATGGCAGTGTTCAATCCGTTCGATTACTTTCTCGAGCCGTACGCGGAAAAAATCCCCTTCAGCTATACCGAAGGCGAAGCAGTCGAGCTGGCGCCCTATCTGGTCAAGCTGCCGGCGCAACCAGAGTTCAAGAAGTATCTTGACGCCATTTCGCGTACCCCGGTGCCCACCAATGATTTTCTGGTGGCACTGAACCAGCAATTATCCCGCGACATCAAATACCTGATTCGTATGGAGCCTGGCGTGCAGACGCCGGAAGAGACCCTGACCAAGGGCTCTGGTTCCTGCCGCGACTCGGCCTGGTTGCTGGTGCAGTTACTGCGTCACCTGGGGCTGGCGGCGCGCTTTGTCTCCGGTTATCTGATCCAGCTGACCGCCGATGTGAAGTCGCTGGATGGTCCGTCCGGCACTGAAGTGGATTTCACCGACCTGCATGCCTGGTGTGAGGTGTATTTGCCGGGTGCCGGCTGGGTCGGTCTGGACGCTACCAGCGGGTTGTTTGCCGGCGAAGGGCATATTCCGTTGGCGAGCAGTCCGGAGCCATCCACAGCGGCGCCAATCAGCGGGCTGATGGACGAGTGCGAGTGCGAGTTCGAGCACATCATGCGTATCGATCGGGTCTGGGAGGCGCCGCGCGTCACCAAGCCCTACAGCGAAGCCCAGTGGCAGGCGATTGTCGCGCTCGGGCGTAAGGTTGATAGCGATCTGCAAAAGGCCGATGTGCGTCTGACTATGGGTGGTGAGCCAACTTTCGTTGCGCTGGATTACCCGGATGATGCCGAGTGGAATACCGCCGCACTGGGGCCGAACAAGCGGCGTCTGGCTGCCGAACTGTTCCACCGTATGCGCGAGGAGTATGCGCCGCAGGCGCTGGTGCACTTTGGTCAGGGCAAGTGGTATCCCGGTGAGCAGCTGCCGCGCTGGTCGCTGAACTGTTTCTGGCGCCGTGACGGGCAGCCGGTCTGGCATGAGCCGAAGCTGTTTGCCGATGAGCAGACCGATTATGGCGCTACAGCCAAGCAGGCCCAGACCTTTCTTGCCAATCTGGCAAAACGCCTGGGCTTGTCTGGCGAGCACGCCTTTCCGGCGTATGAGGACTGGCTGTATTACCTGTGGCGTGAAAACAATTTGCCGATCAATGTGACTCCGGAAGATGCGCGCCTGAGCGATCCACTGGAGCGCAAGCGCCTGCGCCGGGTTTTCCGGCAAGGCCTGAAAGAAGTAATCGGCCACGTTCTGCCACTGGGTCGCAATGCCTTGCAAACCGACTGGCAAAGCAGCTCCTGGTTTCTGCGTGAGCAGCATTGTCGTTTGTTGCCAGGGGACTCGGCGATGGGTTATCGCCTGCCGCTGGATGCGCAACCATGGGTCAAGAAGAGTGATTTCCCCTATATCAATCCGGCCGACCCGTCGGTGGCACAGCCTGAGCTGCCTGCTGCTGCCCAGTTCCGGCAACAGGTTCGTGGTAGCCACGCAGATGATCCTGTCAGTGTGACCCCGCCCGCACGTACCGCTGAAAGTATTACCCGTACAGCGTTATGTGCAGAGCCGCGGGATGGCCGTTTGTACCTGTTCATGCCGCCACTGGAACGTCTCGAGGACTATCTGGAGCTGGTTGCCGCTATTGAAGCAACTGCCGCCGAGATGGAGTGTCCGGTGCTGCTGGAAGGTTATGAGCCGCCGTCTGATCCGCGCTTGCTGAACTTCCGCGTGACCCCTGACCCGGGTGTCATCGAGGTGAATATTCATCCCTCGGCCAGTTGGGATGATCTGGTGCAGCGCACCGAGTTTCTCTATGAAGCTGCACGGCAGACACGCCTTTCCAGCGAAAAGTTCATGATTGATGGTCGTCATACCGGCACCGGTGGTGGTAACCACTTCGTACTTGGTGGCGCTACGTCTGCCGACTCACCTTTCTTGCGCCGGCCCGATCTGCTGCGCAGTCTGATCAGCTACTGGCACAATCACCCGTCGTTGTCCTATCTGTTCTCCGGCCTGTTTATCGGCCCGACCTCACAGGCGCCGCGGGTAGACGAAGCACGCAACGACTCGCTCTACGAGCTGGAAGTGGCTTTTGCCCAGATGCCGGAACCCGGCGCGGATTGCCCGCCATGGCTGATCGATCGTCTGTTGCGTAACCTGCTGATCGATGTAACCGGCAATACCCATCGTGCCGAGTTCTGTATCGACAAGTTGTATTCGCCTGACTCTGCCAGTGGCCGGCTGGGCTTGCTTGAGTTACGTGCCTTCGAGATGCCGCCGCATGCACAGATGAGTCTGGCCCAGCAGGTACTGCTGCGCGCACTGGTGGCACGCTTCTGGAAAACCCCTTACGCCCCGGAAAAACTCACCCGCTGGGGTACCGAACTGCATGATCGCTTCCTGCTGGCACACTTTGTCGAGCAGGACTTTGCCGATGTACTCCAGGAGTTGTATGCCTTTGGCTATCACTTGCCTGGCGAGTGGTTCGCACCGCACTTCGAGTTCCGTTTTCCCAAGATTGGTGACTTTGAGGTCAAGGGCATCAGTCTGGAGTTGCGTCAGGCCCTTGAGCCCTGGCATGTGCTGGGTGAGGAAGGCGGTGGTGGCGGCGCAGTCCGCTATGTCGACTCATCGCTGGAACGGGTTCAGGTCAAGCTGGAGGGCATGGCGCCCGACCGTTATGTATTGACCTGCAACGGGGTGCCGGTGCCGCTGCGCCCAAGCGGCAAGGTTGGCGAATTTATCGGCGGGGTGCGTTATCGCGCATGGCAGCCGTCCAACTGCCTGCAGCCGACCATCGGCGTGCATGCGCCGCTGGTGTTCGATGTGCTGGATACCTGGATGCAGCGTTCGCTGGGTGGTTGTCAGTATCATGTGACCCATCCGGGCGGCCGTAACGACGAAGTGCTGCCGGTGAATGCCTATGAGGCGGAAAGCCGACGTCAGGCGCGTTTTTTCCGTCATGGCCATACGCCGGGGATTATGGTGCCGATCCAGCCCATGCAAAATGACGATCTGCCGATGACGCTGGATTTGCGTCGCGTCTGATAAGCGCAGGAGCAGCTTGCTCCTGCGCTAGCAACTCATTGAAAATAGCCGGCTTGATGCAATGCCTTACTGAGTAGCCCATGTCAGACCTGCTTGCCGATTACCCGTGTACCGATATCGCGTACAACGAATTACTCGATGCCCGGGGCGAGGTCCGCCCCCATTGGAAGCGGTTATTAGAAGTTCTGGAGGGCAGCAGCCCGGATCAGATGAGTCAACGTCAGGCCTTGCTGGAACGGCAGATATACGAAAATGGCGTTACATATAACGTCCATGCTGACCCGGAAGGCATCGATCGGCAATGGATGCTGGATCTGTTGCCGAATCTGATTCCAGTTGACGAGTGGAAGGGCATTGCCGCCGGTGTGGCGCAGCGTGCAGGCTTGCTGAACCGGGTTCTGGCAGACCTGTATGGCCCGCAGCAGCTATTGCGCGAGGGCTTGCTACCGGCAGAGTTGGTGTTTGGGCATAACAATTTTCTCTGGCCCTGCCACGGCATGCAGGTACCAGGCGACACCTGGTTGCATCTCTATGCAGTGGATCTGGCACGAACGCCGGACGGTCGCTGGTGGGTGCTTGCCGATCGCACCCAGACACCTTCCGGAGCCGGTTATGCGCTGGAGAACCGGCAAATCGTTTCACGGGCTTTTCCGGAGCTTTACCGCGATTTGCGCGTGCAGCATCTGGCCGGATTTTTTAGCAGTCTGCAGGCGTTTTTACGCCAGCAGGCGCCGGTGGACGGCGAAACTCCTCTGGTGGTATTGCTGACGCCAGGGCGCTTTCACGAGTCTTACTTCGAGCACCTGTACCTGGCGCGTCAGCTGGGCTTTCCGCTGGTCGAGGGCAGCGACCTGACGGTGCGCGACAATACCCTTTACCTGAAAACGCTGGATGGTCTGAAGCGTGTACATGCCATGTTGCGGCGCCTGGATGACGACTGTTGCGATCCGTTGGAACTAAGCACTGACTCCGCGCTGGGAGTTGCAGGGTTGCTGGAAGTGGTGCGTCAGGGGCGTGTGCTGGTAGCCAACGCGCTGGGCAGCGGGGTACTGGAGTCGCCGGGCCTGCTGGGATTTTTGCCAGCGATCAGCAAGCGTTTGCTGGGTGAAGAGCTGCTGTTGCCTTCGATTGCAACCTGGTGGTGCGGTGAGCCGCCAGTGCTGGAGGAGGCGCTGGAAAAACTCTCCGAACTGGTGCTCAAGCCGGCATTTCCTTCACAGAGTTTCGAGCCGGTATTCGGGCACGATCTTGATGAACAGGGCTTGCTGGAGTTGGCCGAGCGACTCAAATCCAGGCCCTATGCCTATGTTGCTCAGGAGTTGGCCCAGCTTTCGCAGTCAGTGATATGGGAGGGGCAAGCCTTGCAGCCCCGTGCTATTGGCATGCGCGTTTATGCGGTAGCCACCGCAGAAGGTTACCAGGTGCTGCCCGGAGGGTTGACGCGGGTCGCCGGTTTGCCCGGTGCTGAAGTGGTTTCAATGCAGCGCGGCGGCAGCAGTAAGGATACCTGGGTACTGGGTGAGCGAGTTCCGGGTAGCAAGCCGTGGAGCTGGGGCAAGCCGCTGGGGGTGCATGATCTGATTCGCAGTGACCCCTATCTGCCGTCGCGGGTGGTGGAAAATCTCTATTGGTTTGGCCGTTACAGTGAACGTTGTGACGATGGTGCGCGTCTGTTGCGGGTCTTGCTCAGTCGTTATGTGGATGACGATGACGATGATGATGATCCGTTGGCCTTGAAGGCTGCTGTGGAGTTGGGCGAGACCACCGGCTGGCTTCCGCCGGGTGTCGATCTTGAGCAATGCCTGCGTCGGGGGTTGCTGGGAGATGATTGGGCGTACAGCCTGAAAGCCAACCTGCAGAACCTGCAGGGTGCCGCCAGTCAGGTTCGCGGCAAGCTGTCCCAGGAGAACTGGCAGGCACTGGTCGAGTTGCAACGCGAAGCGCAAATGCTCGGCAAAGACCAGGCCGATCTGGGTGAGCTGCTGGATTTTCTCAACCGGCTGTTGATGTCACTGGCCTCACTGTCCGGGTTCGCCATGGACGACATGACCCGCGACGATGGTTGGCGCTTTCTGATGATCGGCCGACGCATCGAGCGCCTGCAGTTTCTTGCCGACAGCATGGTGGTTTTTCTGCGCGGCGACAGTCTGCGTGATCAGGTTGCGCTGGAGTGGTTGCTGGAGTTGGGTAACAGCATCATTACCTACCGAACCCGTTACCTCGCTGCACCGCAACTGATTCCGGTACTTGACCTGCTGTTGCTGGATGCACAGAACCCGCACTCGCTGGTGTTCCAGATACAGATGCTCGAGCGATCGCTGGTGCAGCTGGATGAGCGCTTTGCCGTCTATCATGAAAATCCGCTGCAGCAACTTGGTGAGCAACTCAAAGCCTTCGATCTTGGTAGCCTGGATGAGCAGGCGCTGTTCGGTGCGGCAGGTGCGCAGGCAGTGATTGATGGTCTGGCTGATATGCTGCAGGCGATTTCCGTCGGGGCCGGCCACCTGTCTGATAGCCTGGCTCTAAGGCATTTTGTCCATGTTGATGATGTCAGTCAGCAAACGCTTTCCTATTGAGATGCACATGAGCAAAAGCCAGCGCTACCAGATACTCCACGATACCCATTATCGCTATGCCGCAGCGGTGTCACTGGCCCAGCAGTTGGCGCATCTGTGGCCGCGAGAGTGTGAACGCCAGCGTTGTCTGTTCCGCGAGATGGAAATACTGCCAGCACCCAGTCAGCGTCATGATGGTCTGGATGCGTTTGGCAACCCGCAGACGCACCTTGCCTTCGAGGGACCTCATGAGGAACTGCAAGTCAAGGCGCGCCTGATGGTCGAAGTGTTTGCCCGTGCAGCTTATGATCTGAACACATCGCCTCCCTGGGAGCAGGTCCGCGAGCAATTGGCCTACCATGGTGGCGCACTTTCAGATGAGGCGCTGGAAGCTGCGCGTTACCGGGTCGAGTCACCTTTTGTAAGGCTCAAGCAGGCTTTTGTCGACTATGCCGAGGACTGCTTTTTACCGCAGCAACCCTTTCTGCAATCAGCGGCCTCGTTGATGGGAAAAATTTTCACCGAATTCACTTACGATGGTGCGGCCACATTGATTGCTACACCACTGCTTGAAGTGCTGGAGAAGCGTCGCGGGGTTTGCCAGGACTTTGCCCACCTTATGCTGGCCTGCCTGCGCGCGCGGGGTTTTGCTGCGCGCTATGTCAGTGGCTATCTGCTTACGCACCCCCCTGCAGGGCAGCAGCGGATGATTGGAGCGGATGCATCGCACGCCTGGGTTTCGGTGTATTGCCCGGTACTCGGTTGGGTGGACTTCGACCCGACCAATAACCTGTTGCCGGATGTCGAGCACATCACCCTGGCCTGGGGGCGCGACTTCGCCGATGTATCACCCTTGCGTGGGGTGATTCTCGGCGGTGGCGGCCATGATCCCGAGGTACGGGTGACCGTGATGCCTGCCAGTGAAATGAACCAGGTTCAGTCGCAGTCCCAGTCCCAGTCCCGGTTGCCAGTCACCACACACAACGCGCTGCAGGTACCGGCTCCAAACCGGAGCTGACAGGCCTACTGACACCTGGCGGCACTGTTTTGGTTCTCTCCAGGGCCGGTTTCTTCTGTGGCAGGGCTTTGCTGCGCTTTTCTGGCGCAGCCCGCTGGTTATCCGATGCGTGTACCGCGCTAATTATCGGCTGAACAGCAGCGCCGCTGGCGGAGACCTACTTCTGGCGCAAGCTTTGCATTGTGCCCATCAGGAATCACCTGAGGGGCTCATCATGAAGCGATATCTGCTGTTGTTCGGTTTACTCGGCTTTGCGCCGCTGGTGCAGGCTGCTAGCGACGAAGCCATCAATACCGGGTGGGTGGTCATCGCCAGCGCACTGGTGTTTTTCATGCAGGCCGGTTTTGCCTTGCTTGAAAGTGGTATGTCCAGGGCGAAAAATGCCGTGAACGTGATGATGAAAAACTTCATGGATGGCGCAGTCGGCAGCCTGGTGTTCTGGCTGGTCGGGTTTGGCCTGATGTTTGGCGCCAATCTGAATGGCTGGTTTGGTACCAGCCACTTTGCGCCGCATGCCGGCGAACCCTGGGATTTCACCTTCCTGCTGTTCCAGATGATGTTTGCCGCCACCGCTGCAACCATCGCCAGTGGTGCCATGGCTGAACGTACGCGTTACGGTGCCTATCTGGTGGGTGCGCTGGTGATTTGCGGATTCATTTATCCGGTGTTCGGCAGCTGGGCCTGGGGCGGTGCCTACGGTGGCCAGGGCTGGCTGGCCAAGCTGGGTTTCATCGACTTTGCCGGCTCGACTGTTGTGCACAGTGTGGGCGCCTGGTGTGCGCTGGCGGGGATTCTGGTGCTTGGTCCGCGCCTGGGACGGTTTGCCGCCGATGGTACGCCGCGACTGATTCCGGGGCATAACCTCAGTCTGGTGACGCTCGGCGCCTTCATCCTGTGGGTGGGCTGGTTTGGCTTCAATGCCGGTAGCACCCTGAAAATGGATTCGAGCCTTGGACTGATCGCCCTCAATACCCATCTTTCCGCTGCTGCCGGGGCACTGGGCGCGGTGCTTGCCTTGCGCAGCACCTCCAGCCCGATTCTGTTGACAACCACGGTAAATGGCGGGCTCGGCGGGTTGGTCGGCATCACTGCCGGCTGTGCCAGCATGGCGCCGGGGTTTGCCATCATAACCGGTCTGGTTTCCGGCTTTGTGGTGGTCTATGGCATGGCGCTGATGGAGGCCTTGCGCCTGGATGACGTGGTCGGTGCGGTACCTGTACATGGTCTGGCTGGAATCTGGGGCACGCTGGCTGCAGGGCTGTTCTTCAACGGTGACCTGTTCGATGCACATAGGGTGCTGGTGCAGTTTGTGGGCGTTGCGGCTGCATTCCTGTGGGTTTTTCCGGTGGCTCTGCTGATGTACTTCGTGCTTTCCAGAAGCATCGGTTTGCGTGTGCCGGCACAGCATGAACAACGCGGTCTGGATTTTTCCGAACATGCCGAAAGCGGATACCCGGAGTTCGGCCAGACACTCACCTACGATGTCAGCGAACTGGGACGGAGAGCCTGAGATGAGTCTGGTCACGCGACGCCGCGCGATATATACAGGACTGGTCAGGCACCTGCCGGAAACCGAGGTGATGCCGACACTGTCTTTCTGGGAAGCCAATTACGCAGAAAAACCTTCGTTTGCCCTTAATGAGTTCCTTGGTGAGGTGGTCAAACGCTGCAGTCATAAGCTGGAACGGGCCAGCCTCTACCGTGAGTTGATCGCCATCATGAACGGCCCGGCCACGGCTTTATTGCCCGATCCGTTGCTCCAGCTCGAGGCCTGGCGGTGCGGAGCGGGAGTCGATGCCGATGAGGTCGGTGGGCCTGGAGCGCAAGCGCGACAGACCTTTGCCGCACTCAGCGAGGTGCTGTTTGCCGCACTCCCGGATACTCAGTTGAACGCCTTGCGGCGTCAGTTGGGTAGTAGTCTGGGCGAGCTGGGGGTCAATACCGAGTTGCGCCTGCGGGTGCGGGCCTGGCTGGAGCAGGGCAAAGGTCTGGCACGCATCCAGCTGGAACTGGCGCAATGGCGCAGTTTGCTGAATATTATCTATGAGGGTTTGTGCGAGCAGCTCGGGCCGGTTGCGGCGGACCAGTTATTGAGTCGCGCCGTGCGTGAGGTGGACAATCTGCAGTTGCGTCTGCCTCCGCAGAAGCTGCTTTAGCTGGTCAGGCGGCGGGCGCCCTGAAAGCGCCCGTCACCACTGCCGGGCAGAATCAGAACGGCTCGGCGATGTACTTGAACGGGTAATTGATCGCCTTGTACTTGCCGATCTTGCGCTTGGGCAACTTGACATTCGGCTGCTTGATTTCCTCGTAAGGAATCTGTTGCAGAAAGTGCGTGAGCAGATTCAGACGCACCCGCTTCTTGTCTTCCGAGCGTGCCACGAACCAGGGTGCCCAGGGCGTGTCGCTGGCTTCGAACATCTCGTCGCGGGCGTGGGTGTATTCATCCCAGCGGGTAAACGATTTGATGTCCATCGGTGACAGCTTCCAGGTCTTGCGCCCGTCATCGATGCGGTCTTCAAGGCGTCTCTGCTGCTCTTCCGGACTGACTTCCAGCCAGTATTTGATCAGGATGATGCCGGACTGGACCATGTTCTTTTCGAACATCGGTACCTGCTCCAGAAAGCTCTTTACGCCATGCTCATTAGAGAAGCCCATGACCCGCTCGACACCGGCGCGGTTGTACCAGCTACGGTCGAAGATCACCACTTCCCCGGCTGCGGGAAAGTGTTTGATGTAACGCTGCACGTACATCTGGCTTTTTTCCCGGTCGGTTGGTGCAGGCAGTGCCACCACGCGGAATGTCCGCGGACTGACCCGCTCGGTCAGCGCCTTGATGGTGCCGCCTTTGCCTGCGCCGTCGCGGCCCTCGAAGACCACACAGACCTTGGCGCCTGTAGCGATTACCCACTGCTGCAGCTTGACCATTTCGACGTGAATCGCCCGCAGCTGTTTTTCGTAGTCCTTGCGGCCTAGTTTTTGTCCTGCGGATTGTTCATGTTCAGAGTTTTCATGTTCAGATTTTTTATGGTCATGTTTTTTCATTCTGAGGCCTCGATACTCGAAGTGATAAAAATGGGCGAAGGTCGAAAGTAAAACGCTTATACGCTTTAGGTCTAGTCCTTTTTCCCTGCATGTGCCTGTTGATCCGCATGGTAGGAAGAGCGCACCAGAGGGCCGGAAGCGACATTCTTGAAGCCCATCTTCGTACCTTCCTCGGCGAACCAGGCAAAGATATCCGGATGCACAAAGCGCTGTACCGCCAGATGGCTGCGCGAAGGTTGCAGGTACTGGCCGAGGGTAAGCATGTCGATGTCGTGTTCACGCATGCGCTGCATGACTTCGATGACCTCTTCGTCAGTTTCGCCCAGGCCAAGCATCAGTCCTGACTTGGTCGGTACGCCGGGAACGCGCTGTTTGAACTTTTCCAGCAGATCCAGCGACCATTCGAAGTCGGAACCCGGACGCGCGGCCTTGTAAAGGCGCGGCACGGTTTCCAGGTTGTGGTTGAACACGTCTGGCGGTTCGCTGGCAGTGATCTCGAGAGCAATATCCATGCGTCCGCGGTAGTCGGGTACCAGAGTTTCCAGCTGGGTGCCGGGTGACAGTCGGCGAATTTCGCGCAGA
>Ga0102814_10003065_pt1 | contig 11033 bp, 9 predicted proteins | sample ColrivemetaGS741_FD_79112 | JGI IMG/M metagenome (GOLD analysis project Ga0102814, IMG submission 79112) | Estuarine microbial communities from the Columbia River estuary - Flood tide ETM metaG S.741 | ecosystem: Environmental > Aquatic > Marine > Intertidal zone > Estuary | place: USA: Columbia... | reverse complement strand
TGAACCCCCACCTGCCCCAACGGGATCGCCGGCGAGAGCTTTATTTACTTCTTCTGGTGCGCCCATGTCTTTAGTAACACCATACATCGACATCCCCGCTTTAAGACCGCTAAGACCTGATGAAAGAAGGCTTGCTTGCTGGATCGGGCGATTGATCCGAAGCTGGTTCATCATTGTTCGTGATGCTTCCTCCTCCAAGGTGAATGCGGATTGAGTCGCTTGGAGATTCGTCTGGCGATCCTCGGAGAACTGATAGCGTGCTTCTTGTGCTGCGAGGTCTCGCTCTAACATATCCAAGGTGCGTCCACCTACGCCTCCCTCTGTGAGGGCACTGAGTGTAGTGCTGGACTTGGCTGCCATCCCTTTGATCTGCGCTGCGTCTTTACGTTGTGCGCGTGCTATGCTCTCTTGAGCCTGTCTAAGACGGACAGCGGTGTTCGCTTTTCCTGCTCTGATCTGTTCAGCTTCAGAGGCTCGTTCTTGAGCTTTTTCTTGGGCATTAGCAGCGGCTCTTTGACCAGCGTATGATGTTATAGCGGTTAAGCCACCTACAACGTAGGGGACAGCGGGAAGACACATAATAATGTTATTCGTTGGGGTGTATAATAAATAAGGAGAAATCGTTTTCTTTTGGCTCTTCAACAGTAGCACCACACCATTTCAACCAGCGTAACGCTAGGGTGTTCTCGGTGTGGACCTCGTTGACGCAAGGAAGTTGGTAGTAGTTAACAATAAACTTAACCCACGCTTTGCTGGCTTTGGCAAACTCACTACCTGATTCTTTAACTAGGTCATCAGTGCAGAGCAACCAGATGTAATTGGTTTCATTCGGCATCAACGGGCCAACCCCGAAGCAAGCCAAAGGCTTCTTGGTTTTGTTGGAGCAGATAGACCATGTATGGAAATCAGTCTCAAGTCCGTGTCGTATAGCGTCTCTAGGGCGAGTCCCCGAGCTTAACAAACACTCCAGCTTGTCGATCTCCCGCATGTTATCACCTACGTCCTCGATGTCACTCGGGAGTGCAGAACGGATGTAGACGTTTTTATATTCTAGTTGAACGGGTGTGGACGTTGGCTTCGTATTCACAGGACTGGAAGTTGGCGGTAAAGGCACTTGAATTTACAATCTTAATAACAGACTCAGGTGCTGCTGTATAGATGGAAAACCTAAACTTACCTTCTTCGGAAGCTCGTGACCCCAGCGCATCTACGTTGATGTTTAAGGGACTATACGAATAGACTCTCTTGTCACGAGCGCGTGGTGTTACCTCTAGTTGGAACGATGAAGCCTCCGAAAAGAACAACGTGCCATTCCTAAGGATCAACCTAGAGAGGCCCGAGGATGTCGGAGGGTTCCCTTGCTTGAACACAGGCTCACTCAAGGTGCATTCCATGTTGTATTTAAGACCAGAGAAGCATGTCTTGTAGAAGCCCTGGATGGTGGCGGTGTTGTTGTTAATTGAAACAATGTTCAGTTTCCTTCCATCCAAGTCATACACCTCAACTACATCTCCACTCTCAGGGACGAACCCGAGGTCGATGGTGATGTCCACTGCGTCAGTAACAACACTCTGGTCAAAGGTGTGTTTCTTGAGAAGATCAAGGTGAATCGTAAAGCCTCCTGTGGTGTCATCCTCCAAGCGTAGCTCTTCAAACTTAACCTCAGAGATCACTGACTGTCCGGCCTTGTCGCCTACACAGAACAACGAACTCTTCATGAAGTGCATCCCAATGACATCAAATGGCATCGTTAGCTTGCCCCATGAACTCAGGACTTTCTCGCGTCCATTAAAGAAGTATTTGTAAAGGTAGATGTCCGTGCCTCCTGTAGCGAACGCCAAGAGTTCTTCTGAGGATGTCCCAGCGGCAAATAACACATCCCCTTTAGGGATATACGCAGGGATCTGTGTGGTGATCTCATCGGAGTCATAGACATCCGTGGTGGCGTTAAGGCTATACTCTTGGACTCCAAGGAACTCTCCACGCTCATACGGAAAGTAAACATACGATCCTACAGCAAGCGGGTCTGCGGTGGTGTCCGAGTTGTAGTTCGTGATAGCGTTGAGTGTTACCGTGTCGTTGGTCAACGGGTCGCCCTTCAAGACGAACTGACCACGGTTACCAAACAATAACAAATTCTCTTGGAATGCAATACTGCTACGGAGGTCAGTCACGTTAGCGGTGGCAGATGTTATGTCAATCGGAGCGGTGTCCAGAAGCGTCCTTACGGTGGTCCTAAAGAAGTTGAATAGTTCAGCAGCCTCAGACAACACGATGACATCTTGGAAGATAAACCCAAAGCGGTTCTTGAAGAAGACCATGTTGTTGACCGTCTTGCCGACAAAGGAGGGGAACGGGTTGGTTTCATCGTCACCAGCTTCGCGTCTTCCCCATGAGGTAGTGTTGAGTGTGAAAGTGTTAGGCGCAGTGTTGACTAGCTGTAAAGGAAGGGTGTTAGCGTCAAAGGCAACTTCAAGGTCTGGGCCTACGTCTTCAACCCATCCACCTTCTCCAAATGCTTGTCCATCGTTACTCTCAAATCTAAGGTAGTAGTCATCCTCGTTAGCATCAGAGTCACCTCGGACTGCGATACGGAAACCGTCCGGTGCGCGAACAGGTAGGTCACTGAGAGCATCCACCTCTTTATGGATGAGTCCTAATCCAGATCCGTTGAGACCGTCGAAGGCTTCCACATAGAAGTCCCTTCCGTCCTTTCGTTGGATTACGAGTGAGCCGTCCTTGAAGGTGCTGGTGTATTTGTCTCTGAAATCCTGTGATGCGAGAGACGATGAGCTTGCGTATCCTGCTGTCTTAGTTAGACCATTAAGCGCAAGGTAAAGTTCGTTGGCGATGTTTGTAGAATCAGCGACTTTTTCTTTCTGGCTACCATTCGCATTCTCAGTCACAATAGATACTTCATCATAAGGAGGAGAGGAGGTAACAACATACGGTAAGGTGCGCCCATATTCTTCCAACGGTCCCAGAGAGGTTGCCCCTTTATTAACTAACACGACCTCGGTAACACTACCGCTTTCAATGGTGGTGGCAATCTCAGGGCGTATTGTCCATTGTAATGTCCCAAAATCCAACGTAGGCGTGTCATCCGCCAGGTATCCACTACCACCTGATACTAACGTAATGGAACTCAACGCGTAGACTACTCCTTTTTGATTCCACCATGCTAGAGACCATGTTACACTGAAGGTCGCCCCTGTCCCGCCGAAACTCCCCGTGTCACGGAACTTAAGACCATACTTCTTACCGTAGTCGCCTTGCTTGATGAACACCAAAGCGCGTGATGCGTCGAGAGCTTCGGACCTCTCCGTGCTTTTAGCTACAGTCTTGGTGGTGTTAAGGATGAACGTGCTGTCTCCAAGGGTGCGAGCCTTAAGCAGCTTGTGGGAGTCTGAAGCAGGGAAAAGAGTGTCATCCGTTGCTTTCAGTTGGAGGTAATTGTTATTGATGTTATAACCACCAGTAACACCCTCAATCGTTGCCTCCGCTCCTGTGTCCACATTGAAAGCCCTAAGAACACCTTGTCGGTCACTCTGACTCCTGTGTTCAATAACAACCACATACCGTTCGGTCGCACTGCGCTCGATGAAGTGAATCATGTCGCCTTTGTTAAAGACGTTCGCATCGGTCAGCTTCTTGATAAGCCGCGCTGGTGGACGCTTGGTGAGTCCCTTGGTGATCGTAGGAAGAGCATTAAGTTGCTCCTCGCATTGACCAGGAATCCTGACCCGAGGAGACTGTTGGCTTACTCCTTGAATCAGGTTGGGGACGGATGTGGTGATGTTAGCCATGTTAATGATTACGCAAGGTCAGTTCTACGGTTAATCCCGATGCGACTTGCGGTGTCGTAGTTGTCAAAGATGGTGCGGTCTGAGTTGGTTCCTTCGGCTTCTTCCATAGCTGCTTTAGCCATGATCTCATCCCGATAGATAAGTGCTTCAATCTCACGCGAACCAACAAGCCTGTTGGAGAACATACGGGATGCTTTGAGTGTGATGTAACGTCGAGTCTGTTCGGGAAGCTCGGTGAAGTCGAGAAGGAAGGTAACATCTACCTTGATCTCATCGATGGTGAAAGTCGTTGTGTAGTCCTTACGGTTGAACAGTTTGTTTCCTCGTTGGACCACATCATGTGTGTTGTCTACAGCGTCTACTTGAAGGACGTTCTCGGGTAACTCAATCTCGTTGGATGAGTCCGCCTCAAGCGTGTAGTCTTTAGCTGTATTGAAATGCCACCCTTCTTGTTGAACCTCACGAGAGACTTCATCAAGAATGCCTTTAGCTAGCGCCGCTGACGGGGGCAGGGCAGTTGTGTCTGCAATGGAGTTAACAGGAGATTCCGCGATGTATCCCAGCATGGTGTTAACCGCATTAAGTTCAGAAGTCAGGGTAGCCATAGTTGTTGTTATTATAAAAGAAAAAGGAAAGGGAAGGCAACACCCCCATCCCCCGAAGGGGACAGGGATGAAAACCTTGGGGTGGGATTAATCAGCGTCCTTGATTTCAAACGAAGCTTCAGGGCGAAGAACACCGTGGCCCATTGCATACTTAGCAACGAACAGGGTTCCTTGAAGCTCAAGCTTGTAATCACTCTCGGTCGCAAGGTCAAGAAGCTTGACAGTTCCGACAGCAGACGGGTGTCCACCAATGATGAAGGTCTTGGAGAGGTCACCGTTGTATCCGGTTCCGCTGCCTCCGAAGACATCGTTGTTAGAGGTATCGTCATCTTGGTCCTGTGAAGCCTCAGCGACAGCAACGTCAGCAAGGTGGTTGGACTTGAAGATGCGAAGACCAGCAACCATTGGAAGCGATCCAGTAGCAACGTCACCACGACCACCGAAGTCACGGTTGATTACATCTTCGCCAGACTGGAGAAGCTTGTAGTAATCACCAGGCTTCAAGATAGCGTAACGCTGTCCATCGTTCGGGATGTCGTTCTCATCCAACTTCTGAGCAGCCTCAAAGAGCTTCTCTTGGATGACAGCAGCACTGAAGTCAGCAGCCTCACCTCCGTCGATAGCGATGCCAGCTTTACCGCCACTGATAGTGGTAGCAGAACGAGCAGCAGCAACGAGAGTCTTCATGGTCGCAACATCGAAACGCTTGGCAAGAGCCTTACCGAGTTCCTTAGCGTAAATGCTACGGACATCGTAATGGTTCTTAAGCTCATCAATGTTAGAGATGAAGGTGGAAGCAAGGAGAACATCATCAATCGTGATGACCTTCTCAGCGTGCTTAACAGAACTGAGATAACTGTTTCCAGCGTCAGCAATGTTTTCTCCAGCCGTGTGGTATTTAGCAGTCGCAATTCCAGTTACAGGGAACTGAGCAGACTTTCCGTTAGAGATGGTGCGGATCGTGTGAAGACCCTTCATAACATTCATCTCTTCAAAGGTGGTCAGGATTTCTCCTGAGAACACCTTCAAGAACAACGCATCGACATCGCCGGACGCGTTGATTTGTCCCAAGCGGGACGCAGTAGTATTTCCGTTAGCCATAATATATGGTTTCTATTTTTGTTTTTGGTTTGGGGTGTCCTCAATCAAATTTATCCAGTGGTCGGGTTCAGAGTTATTGATTGTCCACCTCGGTGGGTCTCATCTTCGGCCTCGTTACGGAGTCTATCGTTATGATGACGGTTGTTGTTTTAACACCACCAAGCTAGTAATGCAGCTTGTAACAATGGTGAAAGTTGTATCTTCAAAGTCATCTATGTGGGTTTGCCACGAAGCGACTGTGATGTAATGCTCGCCTTGGTCGATAACACAACCATAGACGGTGCATAAAATTGGACCATCTTCGCTGTCTTGCGCGTGGTCTAAAAAATCTATTTGAACGATGTCACCTGTCACGACTTCTTCTTCGCAGTCGCAGCACGTTGAGGAATGCTTAGGGATCTCGCTTTCGATAATGGAAGACATTCAAAACTTGAATTAAATAACAACACTACTTTCAACCACCCTTGGTCTTCTTAAGCTTCAAGCCAGAGCGTTTGACCGCCTTCTTTGCGGCTTGCTTTCCTTCGGCGGTATACGGGTATTTCTTCTTTCCTACTTTGGGCATTTTGGTTGTTGTTGTTATTGTTGTTAAAAATTATCAGCACTTCCACCGTCTGAGTGCTAAGGCTTTCCTTGTGGAACGACCTTTAGAATCCTTCATCGGTCCTTTAACGCCTGACATACGCGCACAAAAAGACCGCTTCCTTGGTCCTCCCTCTGGTTGCGGTCTCTTAAGATTACTACCTGTCTTTTGGTTGTAGTGTTTTCTCCCTTTCTCAGTCAGTCCTCCTTTTTCGGACTTGTGTTCTTTTCTAAGGGACAATCCTTTTCGTTTACTGGGCATCGTTCTCTAGGTCGTTGATGTAGTGAAGTATCTCCCCCAATGTTCTTTTCTCTTCGAGACTGAACTGATGTTGATCCAGTTTCTCGAAAAACTCGGGGAGCCTTGGCGGACGAAGAGTCGGAGCGCATCCAGTCATCAATAACATCACGCATGTCGCTATGCCTACGACGGTATAACTCTTCTTCATAGCTGTCTAAAAGACCGCGAAGTGCCTCTGCTACTTTTGGGAATGATATAAGTAGTTTTAGGAGTAGTAGAGACAACTTCACGGCTATAAGTGTTAGTCCTTTGCTCGCCCGATGTTCAACGCGAGCCAGTCCACGATGCGGTAAGCCTTACCAACCCAAGTGTCATCTTGGGGTGTAGGAGTTAACGCAGCGATAGCACTAGCGGCTGTCACAATGGCGGTAGCGATCCCGATGAGTTCTGTAGAGTTCTCCAGGATGTAGTTAATGATGTTAGACATATTGTTGTGGGGGTTATGGGGTTACGGCAATGCGAGCTTCAACACTTCTACGGTAGCCTTCGTCGTTGTCATAACGAGGGTCAGCCATAGATTGAGTCATCTCGTAGCTAGATCCAAAGGGAACCGCAAGAGCGTTACCAGCAGTGCCTCCTTGGACAAGAGCTACAGGATCTCCTCCGTCAGCTACATAGCGAGCATAGAGACCTCGGATAGCCATCGCAGCGGCATCACGATCTCCACTCTCTACGGTGCTGTTGTAGACCGTTTGTTCTTGGTCGGTGAGAGCGGTGGATGCCCAATCGGACATAGCGTCATAATTATCTGGTCCACCAATCTCCGCTTGAAGAGACTCTTGTTGTTGGGTTTGAAGTGCCTCGAAACCTTGGACATAGGTGTCAACAACATCCCTGCTTAAGCCAGCTTCTTCAAGACTCTGGTAGGCTGAGTCGGATAACGTCCCATTCTCGTAGTATTCGTCAGATGCTGCTGTCACGACCTCACCCATTGCGGGTGTCGCTTCAGCTTCCTCCGAGTTGTCTTCGGACTGTTCGTTGTTGTTGTTATCGTGGAAGCGTTGCTCCAGTTGTCCGTAGGCTTCAGCCATAGACTCGGGGCTATCGAACTTCTCGGGGAGCCACTCAGGGCGTTCCGGTGGTGTTTCCGTTGGGGTTTCCTCGGGTTGTTGTGGCGGCTGCTGTTGGGCGCGTTGTTCTTGCGCTTCCTCTTGCATTGCGGCTTGCTGCTCCAAAGAGATATTCTCCTCGGGGGTCGGGTCGTTGTATGTTACGGATTCCATTACTGTTCAGGTGGTTCAACCTCCGGCATGTTACCCGCTAACGACTGATCGTTCAAGGCTTTAATGCCAGCGGGGCCGAGCTTCTCACTGAGAGCTTGCATTTGCGCCATCTGTTGCTCCTGTTGCATCTGTTCAGAACTCTTGATGAGTCCCTCAGTCTTGATGCCGAGAGCGGTAGCGCGTCTTTTAAAGTAGTCTTCAACATTAACAAACTGTCCAATAGCCTGTGGGCCAACCACTTGGGCAGCACCAGCAAGGAAGAGATCAAGCTTAGAGAGATCGTTACCACGACCAAGAGCCTCTACACCTGTAACAATCACAGGCTTCACTAGGTCTTTAGGCAGCTTAGGAAGCGTCTTCTTCTTCTGCATCACCATCATAATGCGTGTCACCAAGGGCAACTGCATCTCACTGGCAAGGAGGCTATACATACCTCCAAGGGAAGTCTCTAGCTCTTGTGAAAGCATTCGGATCTCCTCGGCGGTAACACGTTCAGCCTGTCGAACCACACCGGATGTCAGAAGGAATGCTCCACCGAGACGGTCTTTGATGGCTTCTACTGTGACTTGAGCCGTGCGGAAGTCGTTGAACTTACCAAGCTGTAAGGTGCTGACATCCGCTGCACTCCCTTGAACAATCGCACCGTTGGGGCTTTCAGCCAGCGTCCGTGCGCGTGTAGTCCCGTTGGGGTTCACAAGGAATAACACCTTGGCTGCTGCGGCTGATCCTTCGACAATCGCTCTGGTCAACGCTTCAAGACTCTGGATGTCACCGAGGTATTCCTCAACGAACCCACGCCCGTAAGCCTCCCCGTCAATCCTCGAAAGTCGCAAGGGGATGAACGGATTGCGATCCTTGGGAACCTTACCACCAGCACCAGGGATGTTAACACCATTAACGTCTTGGCGTATGTGCCACGATCCTTTGATCAGGCAGCATGAGGTGTAGAGATCGAGCTTGCTTTCGGCGGTGTCGAGGTTGGGGTCGCCTTGGACAAGAGCCGCTTGGACTTCTTCGGGAAGCGTAGAGAATGCAAGGGTTTCCTTTGTAGCGATCTTAAGGAGGTTCCCCATCGGGTCTCTCTCAACAACAAACCTATCAAGGTGGAACACACGGAGTCCTCCGCTGTCCGGTAGATACAGGAGTGCGTTGCCGGTAATGATGAGATGCTTGAGAGCTTCGTGGATTGTTACCCGATAGGCTCCGAGGCTTACCTCATCCATAACCAAACCTTCAAGGGCTTGCAGGGATGATTCGATCTCACTTAAGAGTTCTGGTGGGGTCTCCTCTTCTGCTAGCTTACGCTGGTCAGCCTGTAGGCGAAAGAAGGGAGCATTAGGGGGAAGTAAAGCTAAGAGCAGCTTCGATGAAAGATTGTTAACACCACGGGAACCAACACCACTGAAGGGAGTATCAAGGCGACTGTGTGGACCGAAGCCTTCCTCGGGCATGACATACGGAAGGGTCAGCTTGGAGCATGCCCGTGCGCGATCAAGGTATTGATAACGATCCCCCTCAAGGCGGGTGTATGTTTGTTGGGCGGTTTCGGTCATCATTATGGTGTGATTGGTTCAAGGTCGTCAAGATCAGGCAACAGGTCGTCAAGATCAGGCAACAGGTCTTCGTCTTCGGGTTCCAACGCGAGCCATTCTTGTTCGGTCACGATGGACAGAACTCCTTGGTCGATATAAGGCTGAAGGGCAGCAAGGTCATCCGAGGTCACTCTCCATGTCTCAAGACGTAGCATTAGCCGACCACTTTCGTCGTTAGCCACTTGGAGATCCTCGGCTGGTGGTAGACCGCGCAGGGTGGAGGCTTTAGCACCGCCGATGGGATAACCTCTGCTCTCGTCAACGTAGCCAGAGAGGGCAGGGTAAGCCTCCGGTAAGGCAAGGAAAAATAACCATCCGGTGTCCAACTGATCCTGTTCAAGTTCAGTGAGTGGTTCGTCGCTGTAGTCTTCTTCGGGCATATTACTGGATTACTGAGTTGATTGAGATGGCCCAATTCTTAGATTTGAGACCGGTGATTGCCGTGGAGGTTGCGGATGACAACGTGGTTCCATCGTAGTCGATGTCGATTGTGTTGTCTGCCAGCTGAGTGCCTCCGCTTGCTCCTGTGTTGGTTCCGTAGACTCCGCTGGTATCGAGGGATGTTAGGATGTTTTCCACAGACTGAGCGGTGAGGGATGTGCAGCCGTCCCATGTGAGGTTGAAGACTGCGCTGTTTACAGAAGCGGGAGACCAGCTATCGAAGAATCCTGATGGGAACGTGGTGAGGGAGTTGCAGCCAAACCATGCGTATTCGAATCGCGCCCCTGATGAAGTGTTGATTAAGGGGAAGGATGTGAGGGATGTGCAGCCATACCATGCTTGATTGAAGTTTGTCCCCGATGAAGTGTTGATCGCTGGGAATGATGTAAGAGATGAGCAGGAACGCCATGCTCGAAAGAAGCTCTCCCCTGATGAAGTGTCGATCAGCGGGAAGGATGTGAGGGAGAGACAGTTATACCATGTCTCAGCGAAGCTCGTCCCCGAAGAAGTGTTAATCAGCGAGAAGGAGGTGAGTGGGGAGCAGTCACGCCATGCGTTGGTGAAGTTCGTCACACTCCCAAATGCACTCCTCGCTGCTGCCCCTTTATCGACAAAATACGCTTCGATGTTTGTTATCTCAGAGTCGCTCAACTGCGAAGGCGTGATAAGGTAGCCGATAACATTCTTCAAGAAACCGCGATTTGGCGAAGATGCCACCCCGCGAGCTTGCAGGTCGTATTGCGTAGACGCATTAAGGGAGATGTTTGCGCTGTAGGTTCCCTCAAGTGTTGCCACGACGATGGTTCCGTTGACCGCTGATGAATCCGTTGTGAACTCATATTCGTCATCGACGATATCCATCCGCATGAATGATTTGCGAACAATGGTGGCGGGGTCGTTGCCTGAGGTGTTGATGGTTACCGTCTGCCCTGTCGAGCAGGTGAAGGACGAGGCTTTGTGGTCACCGTCGGAGAAATCAATGTTAGTATTAGATCCTTCGCTTACGCTGAGTATTGCCCCATTTAGACCTCTACCATTGCCCCACCCGATTTGCGTGGTGGATGTTTGCAGTATTGCAACTCCAGAGGTGGCGGTTTGTTGTAAAGATCCATCAAGGTAAAGTGCAACAGTATTACCTACCCTTGTCACTCTGGCTGTGTGTTCCTGACCTTCGGTAATTGCGTCAACGCTGGTTCTAATGTCAATACTTGGGTTTGTGCCATCCCCTCCGCAGAAAAAATAAAGTAGTTTTTGATGGTCATAGAAACCAAAATGTAATCTTCCACTCACACTCCCTTGGTATTGCGATAGAAGGTGAGAATACCCTGTGCCTGAAGCGAACTGGTTAATAATAAAATCAATGGAGATGTCAAAATCAGCCG
>Ga0102814_10003060_pt1 | contig 11038 bp, 10 predicted proteins | sample ColrivemetaGS741_FD_79112 | JGI IMG/M metagenome (GOLD analysis project Ga0102814, IMG submission 79112) | Estuarine microbial communities from the Columbia River estuary - Flood tide ETM metaG S.741 | ecosystem: Environmental > Aquatic > Marine > Intertidal zone > Estuary | place: USA... | reverse complement strand
GTAGTGCGTGTCAAATGTTCTGTTACACAGTTTCAATTAAACAATTGTCAAAAAAGGGGATGTTATCTTATGAAAATTAATAAATTTCTATCACTGGCTTTGATTTGCGTTTCAGCCTATGCGGCTCAGGCTTCTGCAGGCACTATGGAGTGTGCATCGATAAAGTCGGGATTCATTCGTTGCGAATTGCCCGATGCCGGTAATAGGCAAGTCAGGCTTATACGTCAATACTCCAAAGCCGCCTGCAACCGTGATTACACCTGGGGTGCCGATTCCGATGGAATTTGGGTGGATAAGGGCTGCCGAGCAGCTTTTAGCTATATCGATAATCATCAGGCACCGACTTACAGCGGGTACCATCCTGCCCGTAACGGCGATGGTAACCCCTATAAACAAGGCAGTAATGAATACGAATACTACCAAGATGGCTACCATGCGGGATTGGATGACGGTAATGCCAATATGAGTATGGCTTGCGAGCGTCACTCCGATATGTACGATAGTCGATTTAAAGAAGCGTTTTGTGCCGGCCATGCAGCTGGTTGGAAAAAAGCCCGTCTTTGATTTTGCATAATCGTGTAATGAACGGCCACAGCCTCTGTTGTGGCCGTTTTTATATGAGCGTATCCCATGTGCGCAGGCAAATTGCCATTTTTCAGCCGTTTACCCTGGTCTAGACTGGCTATCGACCGGTGTAACACCTACAATAGCGGCTGTTTTCCATTGGACTCGCCATGCCTTTGCTCAGTATCAATCAGCTCGATTTCAGTATCGGCGGCCCGCTATTGCTGGAAAAAGTCAGTTTGAGCTTTGAAAAAGGCGAGCGTATTGCCCTGATCGGACGGAATGGCGCGGGAAAATCCACCCTGTTGAAATTGATTGCCGATGAGCTTCAGGCCGATGACGGCAGCATCGTCCGTGAGGAAGGGCTTCGCATTTCCCGGCTTGAGCAGGAAGTGCCCGGCGATTTGCATGGCAGCGTGTTCGATGTGGTGGCCACCGGTTTGGGGGCATTGGGCGACGATCTGGCGCTCTACCATCACCTGAGCATTGCCGATGTGTTCGATGCCGATGCGCTGGCCGAGGTGCAAGGCCGGATTGAAGCGGCCGGTGGCTGGAATCTGGAGCAGCAGGTTTCCGAGGCGCTTGAGCGCATGGAGCTGGATCCGGAATTGGATTTCGGCCGTCTGTCCGGCGGCATGAAGCGACGGGTTCTGTTGGCAAGGGCATTGGTGGCGCAGCCGGATATCCTGCTGCTGGATGAGCCGACCAACCATCTGGACATTGAAGCCATCGACTGGCTGGAGCGGACCTTGCTGCAGTGGCAGGGTTGTCTGTTATTCATCACCCACGACCGGCGCTTTCTGAAGAACCTGGCCACGCGTATTGTCGAAATCGACCGCGGTTCCGTGACCTCCTGGCCGGGTGATTGGGCCAATTACCAGCGCCGGCTGGCAGAGCGCCAGAACGACGAAGCGCAGAACAGTGCCCGCTTCGATAAGCTGCTGGCCCAGGAAGAAGTCTGGATCCGCCAGGGCATCAAAGCCCGGCGTACCCGCGATGAAGGCCGTGTGCGCCGCTTGGAGGCCATGCGCAAGGAGCGGATGCAGCGTCGTGAGGCCACCGGCAACGTGAAAATGCAGGCTGCACAGGCGGAAACTTCCGGCAAACGCGTATTCGATGTCAAAGGCCTGACGTTCGGCTTCGGTGAAAAGTTGCTGGTGAAAGATCTGACCCTGCGTGTGCAGCGTGGTGACCGGATTGCCCTGATTGGGCCGAACGGCATCGGTAAATCGACATTGATCAAGTTGCTGCTTGCACAGATCGCGCCGCAGTCGGGCAGCGTAGAGCAGGGCACCAAACTTGAGATTGCCTATTTCGACCAATACCGCAATACCCTGCGGGAAGATTGGAATGCACTGGATAACGTGTCCGAGGGCATGGAGTTCATCGACATCAACGGCGCGCGTAAACACGTGCTGGGCTATCTTCAGGATTTCCTGTTTACTCCCGAGCGTGCGCGGGCGCCCATTACCCGGCTTTCCGGCGGCGAGCGCAACCGTTTGTTGCTGGCCAAGCTATTCGCCCAGCCGTCCAATCTGATGGTGATGGATGAACCAACCAATGATCTGGATGTTGAAACCCTGGAGTTGCTTGAAGAAATGCTCGACAGCTATCAGGGTACTTTGCTGCTGGTCAGCCACGACCGTGATTTCATCGATGCCGTAGCCACCAGTTGTCTGGTGATGGAGGGCAACGGCCGCATCGAGGAATACGTGGGCGGCTACAGCGATGCCATGCGTCAAAGCCGGCGCGCGGCTTTGCAGAACTCGGCTGTTGCCGTCAAGCGTGCGGACAGCCGTCCTGCACAACCCTCGGCAGCCCCGGATGCTGTAAAAAAGAAACGCAGTTTCAATGAAACCCGTGAACTGGAAGCCTTGCCTTCCAAAATCGAGCAATTGGAAATGCAGGTGACGGAACTGACGGCAAAAATGCAGTCGCCGGATTTCTATACCCAGCCGTCCGACCAGATACTGCGCCATACCCGTGAGCTCGAGCGCGTGCAATCGGAACTGGACGGTGCTTATGCACGTTGGGCGGAGCTGGACGGCTGATCAGCAGCCGTCTTTGCAGGAAGCCTGGCTGTTCAACCGGATAAGGCGTACCAGCATGCCGCCGGGTTCACGCAGCGGGTCGGTGCCGATTGATGACACCCGTGCATCGAAAGGCGCGGTATAGCGCGCGATGATGTCGCCGAAGCCGTTGCGTTGCACGGCCAGCAATTGCCCGGCCCGTATATCCTGGTTCAGTGCCACCAGAATTTCGGCATAGCCACCGCGTTGCGCGCGGATACTGATGCTTTCGGTGCCGATGAACGTGCCCTGCTGTCTGGCGGTCATCGCCGGTACGCCGGGTATCATGCCGAAATGCATCATCAGGTTTTCAAAGCCCTGAACGCTGCGGTTGACCAGATCGGACTGGTAGGTTTTCGGTGATCCGATTTCCAGTGTAACCGAGGGCATGCCGGCATCGTTGAAGGCCTGCTCGGCAGCACCGGGTTCGCCCGGGTCGATTTTAATGATATCGGCCGGAAACAATTCCGCCATCACCTTGACGCCGGGCACGCGGTAGTCGGCGTACATGTAGAGCGGATACGCCGTGCCCGTGCTCTGGGTATGGATATCGATGATGCTGTCGGCATTGCCTTTCCAGATGCCGTTGAAAATGCGGTATACCTGTTGCTCGGCGGTATTGCCGTCAATTTTTCCCGGCCAGACGCGGTTGAAATCTATGCCGTTGCGGTCGTGCTCCATCTGGTAATAGCGGCTGCTGGCCAAAAGGCCGGTGCTGTTGGCGCTGACTACGGCGATTACCGAACCCTTCAGCTGTTTTGGATCCAGTCGTTCGAATAGGCGGTGCACGGCCAGACTTCCATTCAATTCATCGCCATGCACGCCGGTTTGCAGGCCGATTCGGACGCCGGGCTGACTGCCTTTGGCAATTACCACCGGAATCAGCCAGCGCTGGCCCAGCGCGCTTTCCGCGCCCTGCAGATAGAAGCGGTGGATTTTCCCCGGGGCAAGATCGTTCAGGTCAAGACGTTGGATGACTTTAACGCCGTCAACGCTTTCGCCGGTGTATTCGGTGGCGGCAATGGCCGATTGTGCCATAAGCAGTGAGGCGAGGATTACGGTTCGTTTAAACATGGCGTGCGCTCGTTCAGGGGTTGAATTTCGTTTGCAGGAAGTCCAGGAATACCCGGGTTTTCACCGGCAATAAACGGGTTTCGGTCAAGGCATACACAGGCACTTCAGGCGGACACCAATCCGGAAGCACCCGCAGGATTTTGCCATCGTTGACGGCATCACGTGCCATCGGCTCGGACAGCACGGCAATGCCGGCATCACAGAACACCAGTCTCTTCAGCAGGCTCATGCTGTTGGCGGAATATGGTGGTGTTTTGAATTTGTGGACGATGCGCTTGTTGCCTTTGCTCAGGGAAATGTCCATGCCCGATAATTGCAGGCATTGATGGTGTTCCAGATCCGCCGGAGTTTTCAGCGGCGGTGCCTGCTTCAGATAGGCTTTCGATGCATACAGGCCAACCTTGAACAGCGCCAGTTTGCGTGCAATCAGCCCGGAATCGCTGACTTGTCCCATACGAAATGCGATGTCCACCGAATCCGAAACCAGATTGGCGCGGCGTGGATTGATGTCGAATTCGAAACGGATTCCCGGATGCAAACGACGGAATTCCTTCAGGTACGGAACGATGTAGTCGGCTGCAAATTCCTGCACCATGGACAGGCGAAGCAGTCCGCTGGGCGATTCCGCCGCGCCGCTGAGCTCCTCATGGGCATTTTCAACCTGGACAATAATGGCTTGGCAGCGCGCAAAATAGGTTTTGCCGAGCTCGGTCAGCTCGATCTGGCGGGTGGTGCGGTGCAATAAGCGCACGCCGATGCTTTTTTCAAGGTGGCTGACACGGCGCGACAGCGTGGAAGTCGGCATATCCAGAAGGTCTGCCGCCTTGCGGAAGCTTTTTGCCTTGACCACGGCTACAAACAGTGCGATGTCATTGAGATTATTCGGCATTGTTGCAAATATGAAACAATCAATTGGCAATAGCCCACTTTATCAGATTGCGGGTTTATTGGAAGATGGCAATAGACAAATACGGGAGCTATTCATGATCGAACTTCGCAAGGCGGAAAACCGGGGCCATTTCAATTTCGGCTGGCTCGACACATGGCACACCTTTTCCTTCGGAAATTACCGCGATCCGCAACAGCAGGGCTTCTCCGATTTGCTGGTAATCAATGACGATGTCATCAAGGAAGGTCTTGGTTTCGGCATGCACCCGCACCGCGACATGGAGATTTTCACCTATATCCTGAGTGGCCAGCTTGAGCACAAGGATTCCATGGGCACCGGTTCAATCATCCGTCCCGGCGATGTTCAGATGATGAGTGCCGGTACCGGTATCCGGCACAGCGAGTTCAATCCTTCCGCCAGCGAGCCGGTACATCTGTTGCAGATCTGGATCGTACCCGACCGTCAGGGCGTCGAGCCCCGCTATCAGCAGGTTCACTTTTCCGAAGCCGATAAGCGTGGCAAACTGCGTTTGATTATTTCGCCGGATTCCGCCGACGGCTCGCTCAATGTCTACCAGAATGTCAGGGTGTATGCCGGCATGTTCGATGGCGCGGAAAACGCGGAACTGCCACTGGCCCCCGGGCGCTTTGCTTACGTGCATGTGGCACGGGGCAGTTTGGATATCAACGGCGTGCGTTTGAGCGCGGGTGATGGCGCAAGAGTGCGCCAGGAAACCGCATTGCAGTTCAGCAATGGCATGCAATCCGAAGTGTTGGTGTGGGATTTAAGGCCGAATGAATTGCCGGGATATTAGCCCGGCAGAATTTCCAGAACCGTTTCCGGCGGGCGGCAAATGCAGGCTTTGTCGGCATTGCTCGCAATGGGTCTGTTCAGCAGTGCGGGGTGTTGCAGCAGAGCATGCAGCCGCATCCGTTCACTGCAGTCCTGTGCATCCAGACCCAACTCGGCATACAGCGCATCCGAGGTCCGCATCAATGCAGCGATGGGCAGTTTTAGTTTGACTTGCAGTGCAAGCAATTCCGCTTCAGTGAGCGGTGAATCCAGATAATGCCGGATTTCAGGCTCCAGTCCGGCGGCTCGGATTAATCGCAGTGTTTCGCGGGACTTGCTGCAGTCCGGATTATGGTAAAGCGTAATCGGCATTTCAGTGTCCGTTCTGCTGCAACTGCTTTTCAATCCGGCGGTCTGGAATCAGCCACCATAGCGCCACCAGCACATAAATGGCATCCGACAGCATTTCATTGTAAAAGGCCAGAGCAATGGCCAACAGATACAAAACCAAAGACCCTTTGCCCTTGATGTCGGCGCCTATGGCTTTGGCCAGAATGGCTTCCGGCCCATGGCTGCGGATGATGGCCTGCTGCAAAAGCCAATACGCGAATCCTGCCATCAGCAGCACGAAACCGTACAGTGCAGTGGGCATGGCGGCGAAATGGTTTTCACCCATCCAGCCACTGCTGAACGGAACCAGTGACAGCCAGAACAGCAAATGCATGTTGGCCCAAAGTATAGAGGCCGATACATGCTGCACGGTGTGCATCAGATGGTGATGGTTGTTCCAGTAAATGGCGATGTATACGAAGCTCAGCAGGTAGGCCAGAAATACCGGCAGCAGCGGCTTTAACGCGGAAAATTCAGCGGCATGCGGGACCTTGAGTTCCAGTACCATGATGGTGATGATGATGGCAAGCACGCCATCACTGAACGCTTCAAGTCGGTTTTTGCCCATGACGGATTCCGGATGCGGTGGCGGTTCGGGTACGTTGCCAGTATGCCAGACGAACCCCGAACAATGCCAACAGAATGCCGCCGTACATCAAGGGCTCGCGGATATCCGATTTCACCAGCCAGTAATAGTGCAATACCGCCAGCACGCCAATCAGGTAAACCAGTTTGTGCAGAGTGAGCCACTTTTTCTTTAACTTGCGCATCATCCATTGGTTGGAAGTGATGGCCAGCGGCAGCAGTAACAGCCATGCACTGAAGCCTACGGTGATGAATGGACGTTTGAGGATATCGGCGCCGATCTGCGACCAGTAGCCGCTGCCCAGATCCAGGAACAGATACACGCAGAAATGCAGACTGGCATAGAAAAACGCATACAAGCCAATCAGGCGGCGGAACCGTATCGGCCATGCCTGCCCCAATAGCTTGCGCAAAGGGGTCATGGCCAGACTCAACAACAGCAGGCGAATGGCCCAATCACCGGTTTGGTGGGTCAGGGCGGCAACCGGATCTGCGCCCAGACGGTCGTTCAATGCACGGTATAGCATGCCTGCTGCAGGCAGCAATGCCAGCAGGTGCGCCAAGGTTTTAAGGCCTATCCAGCGCCAGTCAAGGCGACGGCTCAGAACCATTTACGCAAGTCCATGCCTTTATACAGGGAAGCCACCTGGGCGGCATAGCCATTGAACGGCAACGTGGCAATGCGATCGGCGAACAATTTGCTGCCGGTACCGGCAATCCGCCGCTCCGAGGCCTGGCTCCAGCGCGGATGGTCTACCGCCGGATTGACGTTGGAGTAGAAACCATACTCATCCGGCTGCAGCATGTTCCAGCTGGTTTGCGGCTGGGTTTCGCTGAAGTGGATGCGGACAATCGATTTGATGCTTTTGAATCCGTATTTCCACGGCACCACCAGCCGGATGGGGGCGCCGTTCTGGTTGGGCATGGGCTTGCCATATAAGCCGGTAGCCAGCAAGGTTAGCGGGTGCATGGCTTCGTCCATACGTAGGCCCTCACGGTAGGGCCAGGGGATGCTGTTGTAGGCCATGCCCGGCATTTGCCGGTAATCCGCCTTGCTGGTGAAGGCCACGTATTTCGCTTTCGACGTGGGTTTGAAGCGTTTCAGCAGATCAGCCAATGGCACGCCCTGCCAGGGGATGACCATCGACCAGCCTTCCACGCAACGCAAACGGTAGATGCGGTCCTGTACGGTCTGGCCTTTCAGGAATTTGTCGAGATGGTAGGCACCGGTCACCTCGGCTTCGCCGCTGACTTGGATGATCCAGGGGTCGGTAATCAACGAGTGGGCATTTTGCGCCGGATCGGCCTTGCCGGTGCCGAATTCATAAAAATTGTTGTACGAAGTCACGTCTTCAAAACGGGTCTTTTCATCGAGGGTCTTGAAGCCATCGGGGCTGTCTTTGGCGGCGTTCGGAGCTGCCGGCACTTTTGCTTCGCTGCAGCCGGCCAATGCCAGTAAAGGCGAAGCCAGGCCGGCACCGATGAGTTCTCGGCGGCGCCTGTAGACCGATTCAGGCGTGATGTCAGAAGCTTTCAGTTCGTCAGCGGTGGCCATATCGGGTCCTGTGGAAGTAGGGCGGTACTTACGTTAGGCTTTGCCAGTTTGGTATTGCGCGTGTGATGCATGCGTCAATGCGGATATTGCCATATCATCCTAGCCTACAATGTTTAGTCGTGGCATGGCGCATAATCTTACAGTGCCGTGCCGTTGGCTCTTCAAGGAGAAGTGTGTGACCCCCGGATTGAATCTGCGTATTGCGCCCAACCAAATGCCATTGCCGGAACGTGCCATTGAAGCCGGACAGGATTGCGGCATGGCAGTACTTGCCGGAGGCTGTTTCTGGTGTTCGGAAGCGGTATTTACCCAGCTTGCGGGTGTCATTTCAGTGGCGCCGGGCTATGCCGGCGGGCGGGCAGAGCGCGCCAATTATGAGGCGGTCTGCACCGGCGTCAGCGGCCATGCGGAAGCCATTCGCATTGAATACCAGCCGGAACGTATTGGTTTTGGCGATTTGCTGCAGGTGTTTTTTGCAGTGGCGCACGATGCCACCCAACTCAACCGCCAGGGCAATGATATCGGCACGCAGTACCGATCGGCGATTTTTCCGCAAGATGAGGCGCAACGGCAATGTGCCGAAGCCTATATCCTACAACTCACCGAAGCCGGCGTGTTTTTGGCGCCAATTGCCACAACCGTTGAGCCCGGGCAGGTGTTCTATCCGGCCGAGTCCTACCATTACGACTACGCCGCCCGGAACCCCGATCAGCCCTATATCCGAGGGGTTTCCGCACCCAAAGCCGAGAAGCTGCGGCGTTTTTTTCAAGAGCGCGTGAAAAACCCGTAACAATTGCCGCAAATCGGCTTAAGGCAGGGCCGGGCCCTGTTTTTCCCGTTTATAATCAAAGCCCGGCAGGTGCTCATCGCGTCTGCCGTTTTTATTCCACATTCTAAGGATTGCGTAGCGTATGAAAGGCGTGTTTTTTTCTGTCATTTTGGGCGTTTCGGGCCTGGCCCAAGCCGGTGAAACCATTGATTATTCCGCGCTGGGAAAAATCCGTCAGGAAGGATTCAAAAATTCGAAAGTGATGGAAACCGTGACCTATCTGACCGAATCCATCGGCGCCCGCCTTACCGGTTCACCGCAAATGGATAAAGCCAATGATTGGTCCCGTCAGCAATTGGCTGACTGGGGCTTGAGCAATGCCCGCGTCGAGACCTACGGTCCATTCGGAAGGGGTTGGGAGTACCAGTCCGCGTCGGTACACATGGTCAGCCCGCGGCAGTTCACCTTGAGTGCCTTGCCGAAAGCCTGGACACCCGGAACCAATGGCCCGGTAACCGGTGAAGTCATGCTGATGACGGCCAAAAGCAAAGAAGAGCTGGATAAGTTCAAAGGAAAGCTGAAAGGAAAAATCCTTCTGCTGAGCGATCTGCGTGAAGTGAAGCCGAACGACAAGGCCGACTTCAGCCGCTATGACGACAACAGCCTCAAAGAACTGATGGCATTCAATATTCCCCAGCCCGAAGACAACAGCAAACGCAAGGCCGATGCCGACGCCTATTTGAAGCGGCTGGAGTTTGCCGAGTACACCAATGCTTTTCTGGTCAATGAAGGTGTGCTGGCCACGGTAAGCATCAGTTCCTTGGACAACGGCATTCTGCGTGTGCTCAGTGGCGGTTCGCGTAAAGCCGGCGAATCGGTTGGCGTGCCTTCGGTGGTAATGATAGCCGAGCACTACAACCAGATACTGCGCCTGCTCGACGCCAAACAGACCGTAAGTCTGAATTTGGATATCAAGGCGCGCTTCACCACCGAACAGGATGTGATGGCGGCCAATACCATTGCTGAATTGCCGGGCACCAGCAAAAAGAATGAGCTGGTCATCATCGGCGCCCACATGGATTCCTGGCACTCCGGGACCGGCGCCTCCGACAATGCCGTGGGTACCGCGGTGATGATGGAAGTGATGCGCATCCTGAAGGCCACCGGCCTGAAACCGAAGCGCACCGTTCGCATTGCCCTGTGGAGCGGAGAAGAGCAGGGGTTGTTGGGCTCAACGGCCTATGTGGCGAAACATTTTGCCGAATTTCCCGAACCGTCCGACCCGGTGCAGAAAAAACTGCCACGTACGCTCCGTGAAAACCAACCTGCGTTGGTACTGAAGCCTGAATTCCGTAACGTTTCGGCCTATTACAATCTGGACAACGGCGGCGGAAAAATCCGCGGCATTTATGCCCAGGAGAATCTGGCTGCGGCCGAGGTTTTCAAACAGTTGCTGGCACCGATGGCCGATTTGGGTGTTACCATAGTTACCAACAACAATACCGCCAGCACCGACCACGCCAGCTTCGACCGTGTCGGCATTCCCGGGTTCCAGTTCGTGCAGGATCGTCTGGATTATTTTCCGCATGTCTGGCATACCCACTTGGATGGCATGGATCATGTCCAGGCCGAAGATCTCAGGCAATCGGCCGTGGTCATTGCCAGCTTGGTGTACCTGACCGCGATGCGCGACGACCCGATTCCCCGCAAACCCATGATTTCAAATTGACGGATAACTAATGTTCTCAGCAAATCAACGAATTTCGATATTCCTATTGGTGTTGTTGGCAGGAACGGCAACAGCACAGATACCTGGGCTGCCTCTGGCAGAAAGCGCAAGCAAGGATGTTGCTGCAACTGAAGCTCCCAGGCAGGAAGTCGTTGATATCGCAGATATTCCCGTACTGGCCGAGCAGGATACGCAGTATCTTAGGGACATAACCCAGCAACTGGAAGGTAAATCGAATGTAAAGGCGCTCGAAAGGGATTTGAATACCATCAAGCGCAGTGTCGATGCCCTGGTACTTCAGACCAAAGGCCGGCAGTTGAAAGCATTGCAGTTGTCGGGTCTGGAGAGCCTCAACAGACATTCCCGGTTCTTGGATTGGGAGCTCAAGCAGTGGCAGAAGCGGCAACAGGCCGCCGCGGTTCCTTTCGCCTCCGCCACACAGGATTTGTCTCTGCGTCACCAGCGCTGGGCTGCTACCCGCGAACTTTCTGGAGAGGTATTGTCTCCGGTTCTGCTCAGTCGTATGGATGAGTTGTTGGCTTCGATCAAAGCCACCCAGAATGCGATTTCACGTCCGCTGTCTCAGCTGATTTTGCTCAGTCAGCAGGAATCTGCAGTCAGC
>Ga0102814_10003056_pt1 | contig 11052 bp, 8 predicted proteins | sample ColrivemetaGS741_FD_79112 | JGI IMG/M metagenome (GOLD analysis project Ga0102814, IMG submission 79112) | Estuarine microbial communities from the Columbia River estuary - Flood tide ETM metaG S.741 | ecosystem: Environmental > Aquatic > Marine > Intertidal zone > Estuary | place: USA: Columbia... | reverse complement strand
TGCGTCGTCCATTATCTCTTCCCTGAACTTCACCCTGTCCAACTCCTTGTCGCCGATTTTCGTTCTGGGTTCGGATGCGGCGCAGCAACTGGAGTACGGTCTGGCGATCGTTGAAGGAACCGTTGAGTTTTACTACCAAGACGCCGATATGATGAACAAGTTTCTGAACGAAACTGAATCGTCAATCGTTGTCACAGTGGATGATCCAACCTCGGGCGGTAGCTACACCTTTACCCTCCCACGGGTGAAGTACAATGGTGCGTCAGTTCCAGTGAATGATCCGAACTCCCGTCTCATCTCGATGCCCTTTGTGGCTCTGCGAGATGCTACTGAGGCCACAAACTTGAAGATCACGAAAAACTAATACTGCAGCGCCCATCCCACGCCTGCGGTACGGCGGGCGGATCAGGTTTTGTTGGGTCTTGATCCGCCCCCACTCCCAACTCACCCAACGGAGAACCAACAGTGGATTTTACATCTTTTGAATCGCAGGAAACTGCACGTATGACCATTCGTCACCCAGAGACAAATGAACCAATCGTGGACGAAAAAGGCGCGTCTCCTTGGATCGAGTTGTCTGGCACCACGTCGAAAACACACCGCCGAGCGATGTTCCTGCTGAAGCGCCGGATCGTGCAGGCGATGAAAGACGATGGTGAAGAGGTCACGGATGACGTTGTGTTCGAGCGGAGCGAAGGCGCGGAACTGGACATGCTGGCCGATCTCACCGTGGGGTGGAGCGGCATCCATCTGGACGGTGTGGAGTTGAAGTTCACGCGGGACAATGCCCGTATGTTCTACGAGCGGTTTCCATTTGTCCGAGCCCAAGTTGACATGTTCGTTGCTCAAAGTGGAAATTTTACGAAGGTCTCGAACAAAAGCTGATAGCTTTTGCAGAGACCGAATTTCGGCTGAGTAAGACAAATGAGCATGGCGTCACGGTTCGTGAACGCCTCAAGAATGTTCAGCGCCAAATCAAGCGACCACTGCCCGAGCTGGAGCAGGAGCCATTCCCTTTGGACATGGCGCATTTGTGGTCGGCGTTTGTTGACCTTTCGTCCACCCGACCGATCGGCATGAATGTTGGGGCTATTACATTTGAGGAGATTCGTGCGTATAGTGACCTCATGAAGTTGGACATAGAGCCACGGGAAGTCCAGACGCTCCGGCGACTTGACTCAACCTGGTTAGCAAGTCGGAGAGAAACTGATGACTAAGGTACTTCAGGCGGAAGTTGATTTTAGCAGTTTCGTCAAGTTTGACCAACAGCTCATGAAGCTGCAAGGCACCACACGAAAAGCCACGGAAGCGACAATCGGCTACCAGAAGGCTGGGCAGAACCTCACCAAGGCGATAACCACAACGAACATATCGTGGACCGCAACAGACCGAATAATGCAGCGCGCAGTAGTGGGTATGAAAAGCCTGTCTGCGGATCTGAACAAGATGACGTTCGGGTTCGAGCAAGGTGCCCTTTCGGCGAATAAAACAAAGACGTCTTTGTTGGCTTTGACGACGGGAATGAATCCGCTTCAGAAAGAGTTCAAGGAGTCCACTAAGGGGGCAAAAACAGCTACCGAAGCACTTGAGATGCTGGAAAACCAGACTCGAGCTACAGCGGCTGCAACGGCGGCTGCCGCCGCATCGGGAGGAAAGGGCCTTGGTGGCCTGAACCCGAATAACACTCAAAAAGGGAAAATTAGCGCCGATCCTGACGGTAACATTATAAACCAAATCGGTGGTCGGACAAACCGCGCCGTGCTGCAGAACACGGCTTTCCAGTTGCAGGATATTATTGTTCAGCTTGAGATGGGTGTGCCAGTCACACGAACCCTTGCGCAGCAGTTGCCACAGCTGCTCGGTGCGTTTGGTGCGCTCGGTGCTGGTATCGGTGTTCTGGTCGGCGGTGGTCTTTCTATTCTGCCTTTCTTGTTTAGAGATACGGCATCCGAAGCTGAAGATTTGAGCAAGCAAACGATTGATCTGTCTAAGTCTTACGCAGATCTATCTGAAGCGCAAAAAATGGCACAAATGTCCACCAGCAACCTCAAAGAGGAGTTTGGTGGGGCATCAAGCTCTTTGCGGGAGTTTTTGCGTCTACAAGCAGAGCAAGCCCAACGGAATTTTGAATTAGACAAGAAATCCATCACAGGAAGTATAGCCGGATCGCCATCTTTTGCTCCAGTTGTCGAACGAGTGCAGGAGTATCTTGACGCTCTGGCGCTTGTCACCAAACAGGCAACTGATCCTGAGCAGTTCGGACCAAAGGTAATCAATGGCATTGACGTGAGTCCTGGTGCCGAAGCTAGAAAAACACTGGAGTTAATTTCAGGCAATCTCGACAGGGATTATGCAGGGCTTAGGGCTGTTGGCGATGCGCTCACTGAGTTGGAAAACGTCGACGCAAATGATTTTAAAGGTTTGTCAGAAGTTGGCGTGAAAGTGACGCAAGCGCTGCAGGCTTTGAACGCGGAAGAACTTGGTATAGATCCCGCCGAAATTAGATTGGTGATCGCAGAGATAGCTAAAGTAACCAAAGCTGGTTTTGATGGCATCTTTTCTGCAACAGAGAAAGCTATATTCGCCTTCGCACAAGGGATTGATGAGCGCGCCGAAGGATTGGGTCAGAAGTATCTTGATGCACTGGACGCGGTTGCAGAGAAGCAAGCCTCATCCGTCGAGAGCCTAACCAAGCAGCTGAATGAAGCTGAAAAGAGACTTGGCATTGAGACAGCTCTGGAGCTTATGACAGAGGGATCATCTACGGCCGGTGTACAGGTTGATGTCCTGCGCGAAACCATAGCTAGGCTCAAAGAAGAGCTCATGGACGCAAAAGAAGCTGCCGAACTTCTGGAGATTGAAAAGCTCATCCCTGGGATCTCCAAAGTTTATGAAGAAGCAATGGAATCTGTCAAAGAGAAGCAAGAAAACTCTTTGCCTGTACTGAGAGACCTGATCGAGAAGATCGAGGCCCAGATATTAAAAACAAAAGCCTTGGGTGAGAGTACGGACATTCTGGAAGCCGCACTTGATGCACTCAACGGAAAATTCCTTTCCGCCGCGCAAGAAATTGCCCTAGCGGCAGCTGCCGCAGCTAATGCTAAAGCAAAACCAAAAGGCAGGGGAGACGCCATTCCGGGTCCGACCGTTGGATCACTTCCCGCAATTCGTGATGCTGCATCAAAAAGTGCTATTGAACGGGAAACAACCGCTTTCTACGAGAAACGAAAGGCTTTGCTTCTCGCTTCGGCTAAACGCGGGCTAGAATTGGCCACCAATAAAGTCGATGGGGTACAGGTTATACCCAAAGTCATCACAGGAGGCAGAGGGAAGACCGAAGCAGAGTTAGAAGCTGAACGCTTGTTCAAACTGGCGGAAAAAGCCAAGAAGGGCTACCGGACGATAAATGAAACACTACTTTCAGACATCAATGACCTGAAAGCAGCGTTAGCTGCAGGGTTTTTTGATGAAGAAGACCGGATGGAGATGGACCTGTACAACCGAGCGTTGGCGGATCTGACCCAGCAACTGGAGTATGGTGGCCTCTCCGTCAAGTCTTTCGCAGATACGCTTGAAGGCGAATTGAACAACGCATTCTCGTCGGTGGTGGACGGTTCGAAAACTGTTAGCGAAGCCATGATCGATATGGTCTCGAATATCCTGACGGAGATCGCCAATCAGCAATTCCAGAACAACATATCCTCTCCGATTGCGACAGGCCTAAGTGATATGCTGACAGGTTGGATCACTGGTGGCTCCAGTGGTGGCATTGGATCAATTCGACCCAAAGCTCGGCCAAGCTCATTCAGCGCGCTTGGTAATGCCTTTGATGGGGAGAGCAACATCATCCCATTTGCCAAAGGAGGCATCGTCAACAGCCCCACGCTGTTCCCATTTGCCAATGGTACGGGTCTTATGGGCGAGGCCGGCCCAGAGGCCATTATGCCGCTTGCCAGAGGGGCAGGAGGCAAGCTGGGTGTCATTGCGCAGGGTGCAGGCGGCGGAGGCAACAATGTGACCCTGATCGTCGAAAACAACGGCACCAATGCCGAAGCAGATGTACAGCAGGACAGCAACGGGGCTATCAGGTTGATACTCAGTGCGGTAAACCGGGACATTCAAGAGGGTGGAAAAACATACAGGACGCTTCGAAAGACGTTTGGTGTTGGCCCTATGACGCAGGGAAGGGGATAAATCATGGCAGCATGGCCGGGGTCTTTGCCTCAGTACATGGAGGTGGGCGCTTCTGAGACGAAGCAGAACACTTTCATCCGCTCCAACCCGAGCATCGGGCCGCCAAAGATGCGGCGAAGGTTCAGTGCATCAACACGAACCATCACCGGAACCATGTTGTTTTCCGCATCCGATCGAGCCACGTTTGATACATTCTACGACACGACCCTTGTTGATGGATCTGATGCATTCACTTTTACCGATCCAGTGGATCTCACGACGCAAAACTTTCGCTTCGTTGAACCCCCCAAATTTGAGTATCTTGTGGGCGGTGTATCTGGCGCAGGGCAGCAGCGGGTCACCTTGGTCCTAGAAAGGCTCCCCTGATGGCTAGAACGGTCGCTACGACGGTCATAGCAGCATTCAACGCTCAGACCACCACACAGGCGTTCTACGCGCTTCTGGAGATAACACACCCGAGTTGGGCTGGACCTGTCCGCTTGGTGAACAACACAGAAGACGTTGTTTCCAACGCTCTCACTTTTACGGCGTTTCCGTTCAGTGTTGTTCTCCCTACAGATGATGAGGGTTCAGCCCCCAGGCTACGGGTGAGTGTCGCCAACACAACACGGATTATCGTAGCCGAAATGCGAGCTGTCGCTGGCAGCCGAACACGGGTCACAGCATCACTGAGTATCGTATCCACGATCGACGCAGACACTGCCATTGCGGATTTTCCGGATTTCGATCTGGTGAACGTCAGCTACAACGCCGACGTTATGACATTTGATCTGGTCGTCGATCCATTCATGACGGAGGCTTTTCCGGCACTATCATTCGCACCATCTTTGACCCCCGGTATTTTCTGATGAAGTGGGCCAATGACTATGTGGGAATACCCTTCAAATGGGGCGGGTATGATCGGCAGGGGACGTATTGCTACGGTCTTGTGTGGATGGTTTTGCGTGAGCAATTCGGCATCGACTTGCCGCAAAACACCGGCGCCATGAAGCGATATTTCACTGAAACAGAAACAAGTGAGCGGTACTCCCGGTTTGGTATTCCACTGCTGGGCGATCAATGGTCTCCCGGCGATGTGCTGCATATGTTCGGTTGCCCCATCAAAAAAGCCAAAGGACACCCCCCTCTTCACGTAGGGGTATGCCTTGGTGGCACAAAAGTGCTACACATGTCGGGAAGAACGGCATCTTGCATCATCGATGTAAGCCGCCCATTGCACCGATGGAGACCCGTTATGGGGTACCGACCATGCGCCATGAACTGATCCCTTTCAGCGACTCAACCCCTATTGCCACTTTCACTGTGGTTCTTCTGGTTCACGGCTCTGTCGGTGGCGGGCGGAAGGCCATGCGCGTCATGACGGGCGCGACCTTGCGAGATATGATCCCGCCGGGGATTGAAGACGAGCATGTTCGCATAGGCATTGATGGTCACGAAATCTACCCGCACCACTGGGGACACGTTAAGCCAAAAGGCGGCGCAACGGTACAGATCCTTCTGCATCCGGGTGATCCTGCATCACTGATCGGACTTCTTGCGTCAGCTGCAGGGTCATATGTATCCACTTTTGGACTAGGTACATTCATTGCAGGGGGAACTTTCTTATCGGCTGTTGCAGGCGCTGTCATATCTTTTGCTATCCTGGCGCTGGGACAAGCTCTATTCGCTCAACCAGAAAGAAGTCGCCCTACAGAAGAGACCACATTCTCGATCAACGGCGCCCGAAACAGGTTGACCCCCTATGATCCCATCCCGGTGGTGTTGGGGACACACCGCTTTGTGCCGCCGCTCGGGGCGAATAGCTACACTGAGGTGGCAGGGAACGTGCAGTACCTGCGTATGCTTGTCGTGTGGGGCTATTCGTCAATCGCCTTGTCGGATGTGCGCATCGGCAATACTGCAATTGGGGATTTTGTCGAGGTTGAGCAGGAAGATGACCTCACCGGACTGAACACAACTTTCACACTGTACCCCGGTACCGCGTCCCAGGATAACCTATCTATTACACTGTCAGATACTGATTCCTCTAATGTGTTCTTTCAACGGGAAACAGACCTCGATGTGGATGAGTTTGGTGTCACAATCATATTCCCGAGAGGACTATACTATCTTACATGGAAGGGCACCTACGCCGATATGGTGCAGAATATTACTGGCGATTACCGGATTGCCGGAAGTGCAGATCCGTGGACGAATTTCATCAATCCGGCAGTTACATACGCAGGGCCCGCCTCGTCCGGTGGGGTGGTTACCAGAAACAAAACATCGGCACAAAGGTATTCTTGGCGTGTGTCCGGCCTTGCATCAAATCAGTATGAAATTCGTATGCGGTCAGCCCTTATATCCGGGCCAGTCAACGATAACACTGCCGTCAGAGATGTCACTTGGTCGGCCCTACGGTCATTCAAAAATGAAAGTCCAATAGCTGATACAGGCATTGCAGCCACGGCTTTGCGCATCAGAGCTACTGACCAGTTAAATGGAGTGATCGACCAGTTCAATGGCTTGGTATCTACACTCGTTCCAACATGGAATGGCAGCAACTGGACAGGTGCGTCTCAATCTTCAAACCCAGCTGCAATATTCAGGTACATCCTGACGGGTGCGCCCAATGCGAAAGCGGTCGGGGCGGCCAAGATCAATGATGCGCAACTCGGCGCATGGTATGATTTTTGCGTGACAAAAGGTTTCGCGTATGAGCGTGTGATCGATTACCGGACAAACATTCGGGATCTTCTGACGGAAGTTGCCGCGGCGGGGATGGCATCGCCAGAGCTCCTCGACGGTAAGTGGTCCGTACTTATTGATGATGTCAAAAGCACCGTTATCCAGCATTTCACGGCGCGAAACAGTTGGGATTTTTCGTCTCAGATCATGTTTGTTGAGGTGCCGCATGGATTGCGTGTTCGGTTCAACAACCGCGATGCTGGGTATGAGGAAGACGAGCGTGTCGTATATGACGACGGATACACATCTGCGAACGCCACAATCTTCCAGACATTGGATCTTCCGGGCATAACAGAGCCGGATAACGTGTTTCAGATTGCGCGACGTCGACTGGCTGAGATGCGTCTGCGGCCAGAGGTGTTCACCTTTACTGTCGACATGGAGAACCTGGTTGCCACACGCGGGGACCGCATTTACTTCTCACATGACGTACCGCTGATCGGGCAAGCCTCCGGCAGAATTAGTGCCATCAGTGGTACGCTGGTGACACTTGACGAACCAGTGGTCATGTCGACGGGGACGTCTTACGGCCTGCGGGTACGCGCATCCGATGGTACCTCATACTTGAAAACAGTCACGACAGTTGATGGCACATACACAGCGATAACGGTCAATAACACCACAGGGATCGCCGTGGGAGACCTGTTCTCTTTCGGCATAAGTGGAGAAGAGGTTCTGGATCTGCTTATCAAGTCGATCGAGGGACTGGATGATCTGAATGCACAAATCACTGCCATTCCTTACAATGAAGCGATTTACTCTTCTGCCGATTCAATTCCGGCATATACGTCGATTATCAGTATCCCGATCTCTCCATCCTTTAATGGCCCCCCAAATCCGGTGATAGAAAAGCTGCAGTCGGATGAGTCTGCTTTGACCCGAACATCTGTGGGTGACATCGAGCCTGGCATTCTGGCTTTCGTCAAAGGTGGTGCATCTCTTGCGCTCAATAATCGTCTGACACGGTCTCAATATTTTCAGGCACGTTTCAGGTCATCTGACCCTGCGGCGGCATATGATGCATATTCCTACACACCTTTGGTCGAAGTGGATGGCGCGGGTGGCGGCATTCTTTTGACACCTGTCGAGCTGAATGAGTCCTATTCGGTTGGCGTCCGTGCCGTGGGGCCAAACGGGGAGACATCCGGGTGGACAACGGAAGACCACACCGTTGTGGGGAACGCCGCAGCACCTGCCAATGTGGACACGTTCACGATGAACGTAATCGGGGACCATGCTTATCTGGAATGGACATATGCGAACCCGCCGACAGACCACACGGGTTTTGAAATTCGGTATGCTACCAATCAGAATGTGACTGACTGGAACACGATGATTGTTATCGCGATCCAGGTGACGCGCAGAGACAGATCAATCACCATTCCTGCACGGTACGGATCTTACGCCATCAAAACCATTGACTATTTTGGCACGTATTCGACCACAGCAAAATTCATCAATGCTTCGCAGGAAGACCCGCCCGCCACAAACAACATCGCGTCAAGCGTTGAGCATCCGTCGTTCAGTGGGACCAAAACCAACCTTGTAGTGGACACGCTGAACACGATGTCCATCGATCTGGGTGGTGGAGCCTTGAGCGGAACCTATGAGTTTGGTGAGGTAGATCTTGGTGCCGTATATACGGCACGACACACATATGTAGCTTCTGTAACTTCAGAAAACACACAGTCCACGATGAGTACATGGACGACATTGGCGTCCGTAGCGAACCTGTCAGGCACGAACACGGCATCTGATGGAACACAGGTCCGCATGGAGATTGCGTACTCGATGGATGATGTTGGAACAGGGCAAGTCTACACTGACTGGCGGCCATTCATCGTGGGGGATTATACGGCAAGATGGGCGAAATACCGAATGACACTCACGACTGATAGTGCAACGGTTACACCTGTTGTTCTGGAGCTCTCAACCTCGGTTGATGATGCGGACAGAGTGCAGTCGGGCCAAGATATTGTCAGCGGAACATCAACATACGCGGTTACATTCTCTCCGGACTTCCACACTCTCAAAGCGCTGAGTATTGCGCCACAAAACATGGCAACCGGGGACTATTACACAATAACTAGCAAAACTCGATCAGGTTTTAGTATACTGTTCAGAAATAGCGCAGGTTCTGGTGTGAGCCGGACTTTTGATTACACAGCAATCGGCTTCGGGAAAGAACGAGGGACATAATGTCACAAAGCGATTTCGGCACCATCAACCCATCTACGAAAAGCGGAACGGATCTGGCAACGGATCTGAACAATTTTCGAACGGCGCAGAATACCATGCATTCTGGCACAACGGCGCCAACATATATTGCTACAGGGATGATCTGGGCGAACAGCACAACAAGCAACTTGATCTACAATGCGTATGACGGCACAGACAGCATCCCGGTGTTCGTTCTGGACGCGACGAACAATGTCGCCCGTGTGGCGTTGGATGCGGATCGGGACACTTACATCGCGAGTGCAACAGATGATGTAATGGCTTTTATTGTGGGCGGATCTGTTCGATATAACTTGAGCAGCACACTGGGGAATTTCTTAGTAAACACAAGACACAACGACAGTGTTTATGCCTACTTCGGTACGGGCAGTGACATGCTTGTGGTTCACACTGGAAGCAGCGGGCTTATCAGGAACACTACGGGCACTCTTGGTGTTGGTGCATCACTTGTCCAAATTCAAAACGCAAGTGGTACAGAGACACAAGCTCTTTTTGCCCAAAATGGTGCTGTGACTCTGTACTATGACAACTCGGTAAAAGCGCAGACCACCTCCTCTGGGTTTAGTGTCACCGGAAACGTGATTGGGTCAGGAAACACCCAAGGTTTCAGCCTCATTGCAGAAGGCGGGGGTGTATATATTGATGATAGCACAAACCCCAGCTTGTATTTCCGTAACGACGCTAACCAGTTACAAAGTCTACTCTACCACAATACCGGCTCCAACCTGACGATGATGAACCTGTACAACACGGACGGGTCCAACGCTCGGAACGTTGCGATTTTCGCCGATCAGGGAACGGCTGCGACGGATCCACGAACCTTGATGACCCGCGAGAAAGGTGACTATAGGTACGCAGGAGACGCACAAACAGGTCTTGGACTTGGCACAGGGGGTGTTACTTTTGCCTCTATAGATGGCGCAACGGTAATCGACCTTGTGTTTGATGCTGTGAGTCTAAGCAGCACACAAGACTGGTTTGTACGAATTGGAAACGGCGCTATCGTAACTTCTGGTTACACAAGTGGTAGTTCTGACAGAGGTTCGACAATCGGTTTCATTATCCGAGCGGGGAACGCAGCGTCACAATATAGCGGTATAGTCCGGCTTGAGCGGCGCAGTGGCGCAAACCGTTGGTATGCCTCCCACACGGTTGGTGAAAGTGTGCTAGGTCGCGGGGCAGCGGGGGGTGGATACCTCAACTTGCCTGGTTCGCTGGACAGGGTTCAAATCCTGCCAAACGGCGGAACCTTCACAAGCGGAAACGTTGGCATTAGATGGTGGAGAAACTAAACATGCAACATACAATAATTGACTCCAAAACAGGAGAGGTCGTGGAAGTAGTTGAGATGGAAACTCAACCAGACCCGACAACGGAGGAGTTTGCGGAAGAAGAAACCGTTAGATTTATTGAAACCGATGTTAAATATAAAGCATTGGCTCTTCTTCTGGCTGAAATAGTCGAGAAGGTGTACAACGTGACGCCAGCAGTCGCTAGGCAACAAGTCCGTGCGCGGATCAAAGCAAATATCAAATCACTACTCTGATCAGCCACTTGATGGTATAAAAGCTAAAAGCCTCTGGAGTTAAGCCGCATGAATGCACGTCATATCGAAGCAAACGAGAGAGGCATAACGCTGTCGAAATCCCTCGCCTGGACCTTGATTGTTGGCCTTGTGACAGGTGGTTTCTGGATGGGAAGCTCCCTTACATCACTGCAAACCACGGTGAATCACCTGACGGACAAAGTGCTTCTTGTTCAGGCTGACAGGGTCGAATCACGGACGCAGACACGGAATGAACTGCAAAACCTTCAGGCACGTATGAACGCAATGGAAATCCAGAGTGTTCGATCGATTGAAGCACTCAGCGCACTCACCAAATCGCTGGCGCG
>Ga0102814_10003054_pt1 | contig 11061 bp, 9 predicted proteins | sample ColrivemetaGS741_FD_79112 | JGI IMG/M metagenome (GOLD analysis project Ga0102814, IMG submission 79112) | Estuarine microbial communities from the Columbia River estuary - Flood tide ETM metaG S.741 | ecosystem: Environmental > Aquatic > Marine > Intertidal zone > Estuary | place: USA: Columbia... | reverse complement strand
CGATCATAGAACTGGAAAGCGACAATCGCACTCATCACTTCGCTTTGAATGATACGCGCAGAATCGGCGATTTCGTTGCCTACCCCTGCATCCAGCGCGGTAACTCGATCAATAATTAGCTGAGTGTGGTCGGCCATTCGGGTAAAGCTTGCCGTAAGGGAATTAATTGAATTGTTGCCTTCCACTAAGGACGTATCTATTTGCGCGACGGCGAGCGCCAGCATTGCCAGCGTTTCGTGGATTTGACTCCAGTCTAGTTGGTCGGGGGCTGCAGTATGCCCCTCTAGAGTGTGACGCAGCGTTTGGTTCATGGTGATTCACTCAAGCTATTCTTTAATTAGCATAGATGAGTTTGTGTCAGTGGGATGCTTAGGCGTGATGGGTGTCAGGTTAGCCCGCTGATTTTCTCTTTTGTAGGCGTAGGAGTAGGGCAGAGGTATCGCAGTGCCCTAACTGGTCGGCTTGTAGGTCGGCATAAAATCCACTGACTGCTCGTGTTGCGGGTAGTTCGATCTTTAATTCAGATGCCTCTTGCAAGCAGATGGCCAAGTCTTTTTGCATTAAATCAACGGCAAAGCCGTGTTCATACTCACCCGCGATCATAGTTTTATGACGATTAACGAGTTGCCAGCTACTGGCCGCCCCTTGAGAAACCACGTCCATTACTTTCTGGGTATCTAAACCAGCTCGTTCAGCGAAGAAAAGACCTTCAGCTAGAGCCTCGATCAGTCCTGCTACACAAATTTGGTTAACCATTTTGGTTTTTTGTCCGCTCCCAACGGGGCCCATATGTACAATAGCCTTTGTATACGGTGCTGTTGCAGTTTGGACTTGTTTAAACACCTCCGCTGGGCAGCCCACCATAAGGCTGAGTTGGCCATTAATTGCGCCTTGCTGACCACCAGAAACGGGAGCGTCGACATAGAAACAACCGTACTCGGAGGCTGCACTGGCCATTTCGATGGCTAATTGGGCGCTGGTTGTTGAGTGATCAATGATGACGGTATTGGCTGATAATTTGAATATTATACCGTTATCTCCAGTAAGCAATTCGCGCACATCTTCGTCTTTACTGACACACAGAATAACCACATTAGAGCTTTCGATATTGGCCGTTGGTATGGATAGGGCGGTTCCCGAAAAATTCTCTAGCCAGTTGGAGGATTTACTCGGAGTACGATTAAACACACTGACATTAAACCCTGCATTAGCAAGGTGGCCTGCCATCGGAAATCCCATATTGCCTAAGCCAATAAAATGAATTTTGTCTGTGGTTTTTATCATTGAAAGCTCCTTGTAACTGACAGGGTTTGAATACAAAAAAGCCGCTCAATGAGCGGCTTTTTTGTTATGCCTTTCGGCATGATAGTGATCTACCCAGCTTATTTATTCGGGTAATCACGCATGGTGTGACCAGTGTACAACTGACGCGGACGACCGATACGGTAATCGCTGCTGATCATCTCGTTCCAATGTGCGATCCAGCCTGGAGTACGGCCGGTTGCGAAGATAACGGTGAACATTTCAGTTGGGATACCGATGGCTTTCAGGATGATACCTGAATAGAAATCGACGTTTGGATACAAGCCACGCTTAACGAAGTATTCATCTTCGGTAGCGATTTTTTCCAGTTTCATAGCAATTTTCAGCAATGGATCATCTTCCATGCCGAGCTCTGCCAATACTTCATCGCACGTTTGCTTCATTACTTTGGCGCGTGGATCGAAGTTTTTGTAAACGCGGTGACCAAAGCCCATTAGGCGGAATGGATCATCTTTGTCTTTTGCTTTGGCAACGAAGGCGTCGATGTTGGATTCATCACCGATTTCATTCAACATTTTCAACACAGCTTCGTTGGCACCACCGTGAGCAGGGCCCCACAATGCCGCAATACCAGAAGCGATACATGCGAATGGGTTAGCACCCGTTGAGCCAGCCAAACGCACAGTAGACGTTGAAGCGTTTTGCTCGTGGTCAGCATGCAATAAGAAAATACGATCCATTGCTTTTGCTAGAACAGGGCTGATCTTGGTGTCTTCACATGGGGTGTTGAACATCATGTGTAAGAAGTTTTCTGAGTAGCTCAATTCGTTCTTTGGATACATGAACGGCTGGCCAATAGAATACTTGTATACCATTGCTGCCAATGTTGGCATTTTTGCGATCAAGCGATGCGCAGATACCATGCGGTGGTGTTCATCATGGATATCTAACGAGTCGTGATAGAACGCAGAAAGTGCTCCAACAACACCACACATAACTGCCATTGGGTGAGCATCACGACGGAAGCCATTGAAGAAATGGCTCAATTGCTCGTGCACCATGGTGTGGTTTTTGATGGTGTCTACGAAGGTTTGCTTTTCTGCTGCAGTCGGTAGTTCACCGTGCAATAGTAAAAAACAAGTTTCTAGGTAATCAGACTTCTCAGCAAGCTGATCAATAGGGTAACCGCGGTGCAATAAAATACCTGCGTTACCATCGATATAAGTGATCTTAGATTCAGTCGCGGCGGTCGATACAAAGCCAGGATCGTAGGTAAATAGACCTTTACCAGTCAGACTACGAACGTCAACAACATCTGGCCCTACAGTGCCTTCATACACTGGTAATTCCAATGCTTCTTCAATGCCATCAACCTTCAGTATTGCTTTTTTGTCAGCCATGGATAGGCCTCCTACTGTTCTAATTTAAACCTTAAGGAGTCTCTGCAAGCACTCCGGGAATCTCAGTTGTAACAAGCTAATTAGTTGCTATGGCTGAGCCTTCTCTGGAATCAAACGATTATTCTCAGACGACTATTCAGAGCACCTTAATTAAAGGCGTTACTTCAAAATAAGGGGGACAACTATAGGTTCTGAACTTTGTTTGTCAATTACCTGTCACGTTTCTCAGTATCCTACATTACAGTCAAGTATAGATGGTTCTGTTTGTAACCTTCCTTCGCCTAAGGTCTTAGTTTGTATAGATATAGCGTCAGTTTGGTTTGTAAAACATCGCCGCGGTGACTATAATTTGTCGCAGCCCAAAAGTTGTGCAAAACTTGTACAGCGATTTGAGCAATCTTCTTGAGCCTGTGCTTAGCTCTGAATTTTCAGAAGTCTGAGCCCATATGAGAGTGAATAAGAGCCGTGAATAGCAATAGACCTACAAATTTAGATCTGACTACTATTGACCTCCCACTTCCTGCTAAGGCGTCCATCATTCACCGTGTGTCTGGGTTTATCCTGTTTTTCGCTGTAGCTTTCATGCTACGCGCACTAGCAGCTTCTCTAGAATCAGAACAGTCTTTTGCTGATCTGAAAGCGGGTTTTGATAACGGTTTGGTTAAGTTCATCACTTGGGGCATTTTATCTGCTCTTGGTTACCATTTGGTGGCAGGTGTTAAGCACTTGTTGATGGATATGGGAATTGGTGAAACCAAAGAAGGCGGACGTACTGGTGCCATCATCACCTTGGTGTTGGGCACAATCGTGATCGTTTTGGCGGGAGTCTGGGTATGGTAGCAAGTGTCACAAACTTAGGTCGTAGTGGCCTATACGATTGGGTGGTTCAGCGTCTTACTGCCGTAATTCTCGCTCTATACACTCTGTTCCTGCTTGGCTTTGTGATCGCCTCTCCGGATCTGCAATACGCAGAATGGCAAGGATTGTTCGCTCAGACTTGGATGAAAGTCTTCAGTTTGGCAACTCTGATTTCCATTTGCGCGCACGCTTGGGTTGGTATGTGGACTATCTCTACTGACTACCTAAAAGCAGCCGCAGTTCGTTTTACTTTCCAACTAGTGACCGCGGCGTTTTTATTCGCATACCTAGTTTGGGGCATCGACATTCTCTGGAGTGTGTAAGTCATGACAAAAATCAGAACAATGTCTTTTGACGCTATCGTTATCGGTGGCGGCGGTGCGGGTATGCGTGCAGCACTTCAGTTGACTGAAGCTGGCATCAAAACCGCGTGTGTGACTAAAGTTTTCCCAACTCGCTCACACACTGTGTCGGCGCAGGGTGGTATTACTTGTGCTATCGCTTCCAATGATCCGAATGATGATTGGCGCTGGCACATGTACGACACGGTTAAAGGTTCCGATTACATCGGTGACCAAGACGCTATTGAATATATGTGTTCAGTAGGTCCACAAGCCGTGTTCGAACTAGAGCATATGGGCTTGCCGTTTTCTCGTACTGAAGAAGGTCGTATTTATCAGCGTCCTTTCGGCGGTCAATCTAAGGGTCCAAACGATCCTACTCAGGCAGCTCGTACTTGTGCTGCTGCTGACCGTACAGGTCACGCACTATTACACGCCCTGTATCAGGGTAACTTGAAAGGCGGTACTACATTCTTAAACGAATGGTATGCCGTTGATCTAGTGAAAAACTCTAAAGGTCAGGTTGCTGGTGTTATCGCGATTGACATCGAATCTGGTGAAACGAGCTACATCAAAGCTAAGGCAACTGTTTTAGCGACAGGTGGTGCTGGTCGTATTTATCAGTCTACGACAAACGCATTGATCAACACCGGTGACGGCGTTGGTATGGCGTTGCGTGCTGGTGTACCAATGCAAGATATGGAAATGTGGCAGTTCCACCCAACGGGTATTGCTGGCGCAGGTACATTGGTAACTGAAGGTTGTCGTGGTGAAGGTGGTTACCTGATCAACAAAGACGGCGAACGTTTCATGGAGCGTTATGCTCCAAACGCGAAAGACCTTGCTGGTCGTGACGTTGTTGCTCGCTCTATGGTTCTAGAAATTCTAGAAGGCCGTGGTTGTGGGGAAGACGGCGATCACGTGTTCCTGAAACTGGATCATCTTGGCGAAGAAACTCTTAATGCTAAGTTGCCTGGTATTCTTGAGCTATCTCGTACGTTTGCGCACGTAGATCCTGTGAAAGAACCAATCCCTGTTGTTCCTACCTGTCACTACATGATGGGCGGTGTGCCGACTAACATCGGTGGTCAAGCGCTGACTGTTGATGCTGAGGGCAATGACGTTGTGGTTGAGGGCTTATACGCTGCTGGCGAAATCGCTTGTGTATCGGTTCACGGTGCAAACCGTTTGGGTGGTAACTCATTGCTTGATTTGGTCGTGTTCGGTCGTGCCGTTGGTTTACGCGTTGAACAAAGCTTTAAAGATGGTTTTGAGACATCTGACGTATCTGACGAAGATATCGAACGCGCAATGGCTCGTTTGAATCGTCTGAATACTTCGACGACTGGCGAGAAAGTGGCGACAGTGCGTGCGGATCTTCAAAAGACTATGCAATTGTACTTCGGCGTATTCCGCGACGGTCCAAGCATGGAAAAAGGTTTGAAAATGCTGGATGAAATCGGTGAGCGCGTTAAGAAAACTGTGCTTGAAGATAAGAGCCAAGCGTTTAACACCGCCCGTATCGAAGCACTTGAGTTGGATAATCTGTTCGAAACAGCTTATGCAACTGCGGTAGCAGCGGTTGAGCGTAAAGAGTCTCGCGGAGCGCATGCTCGTAATGACTTTACTGAGCGCGATGACGAGAACTGGTTATGCCATTCTTTGTATATTCCTCAGACTAAGACCATCGGCAAGCGCGCGGTGAACTTTGCTCCCAAAACCATGGAAGCGTTCCAACCGAAAATCCGTACCTATTAATCGGGGAGTGTTGTTATGTTAGTTAGTATCTATCGCTACAACCCTGAAAAGGATGCAGCGCCGTTCATGCAAGACTATGAGATTGCTCTCCCTGCGGGAAAAGATCTTATGGTTCTGGATGTTCTGAACTTAGTAAAAGAGAAGGACGTATCGGTCTCATACCGCCGTTCTTGCCGTGAGGGCGTATGTGGCTCCGATGGCATGAACATTAATGGTAAGAACGGTTTGGCTTGTATTACGCCAATCTCTGAAGCAACAAAAGGCAAAATGGACAAGCTAGTGCTGCGTCCATTACCTGGTATGCCAGTTATTCGTGACTTGGTTATCGACATGTCTTTGTTCTACAAGCAGTACGAAAAGATCAAGCCTTACTTGGTGAACAATACACCAGCTCCGGCTATCGAACGTCTGCAAACTCCAGAAGAGCGTGAGAAGTTAGACGGTTTGTACGAGTGTATTCTGTGTGCATGCTGCTCAACCTCTTGCCCATCTTTCTGGTGGAACCCAGATAAGTTTGTTGGTCCTGCTGGCTTGTTGCAGGCATACCGTTTCTTAGCGGATAGCCGTGACACGATGACACAAGAACGATTGGCGGAATTGAGCGATCCATTCAGTGTTTTCCGTTGCCGTGGCATTATGAACTGTGTCAATGTGTGCCCTAAGGGTTTGAACCCAACTCGCGCCATTGGTCACATTCGTAATATGTTGCTTTCTCAGCAGCTGTAAAACGATATCACAGACCTTCTAGTGGTATTAGACGTAAGTTGGGCTGGACATACAGCCCACTTACGTTAACATTTTTTAAAAATAGAACTCACAAAGTCCTATTTTTGACTAAGCTAAATCTTTAGTTGAGGGAACGGGGCATCCCCGGTCATCTCAGAGGCCTCGCGATCTATCCGGTCGGCCCTCTATCTCGCCTTGCGCTAGAGTCGGTGCGTACACTCTGTGGGTGATTCCCTCGTTTATGTATTAAACAGGGTGGTCGTAAATGCACGAGCATACAATGGAGCAACTATGGAGTACTTCCCAGCTATCGGGAGGGAACGTTGCCTATATAGAAGAACTCTTCGAAACTTACCTTAGGGATCCTAATGAAGTGCCGGAAGAGTGGCGTAACTATTTTGATCAGTTACCCAGAGTTGATGAATCAACTTCAGTCGACACGCCCCATAAGCCCATTCGGGAACAATTTTTACTTCTTTCAAAAAATCAACACCGCTCTCGTCCAGCTTCACAAGGGTCGGTAAGTAGTGATTTCGAACGGAAGCAAGTTCAAGTTCTACAATTAATTAATGCGTATCGTGGCCGTGGTCACCAGCACGCTAAACTCGATCCATTAGGATTAATGGTTCGTGAATCTGTACCCGATTTAGATTTGCAGTTTCATGGGTTGTCCCGCGCAGATTTAGACACGGTATATCAGACTGGCTCATTGTTTATTGGTCAGGCTGAAGCTCCTCTTAAAGACATCGTTGATGCATTAGAGCGCACCTACTGCAGTACCGTTGGCTCTGAATACATGCACATCGTTAACACTGTTGAGCAACGTTGGTTTCAACAACGTTTAGAAAGTGTACGTGCACACCCTAAATACGGTGAAGAAGTAAAATTACATTTACTTGAGCGCCTAACCGCAGCCGAAGGCTTAGAGAAATATTTAGGTTCACGTTACCCAGGTGTTAAGCGTTTTGGTTTAGAAGGCGGCGAAAGTTTAATTCCGTTAATGGATGAATTAATCCAACGTAGCGGAACTTACGGTGCTAAAGAAATTGTTATCGGTATGGCGCACCGTGGTCGTTTAAATACCTTGATTAACACCTTAGGTAAGAAAACGTCTGATTTATTCGATGAGTTTGATGGTAAGGCATCTTATCAATCTCATGGCGACGTTAAATACCATCAAGGCTTCTCTTCAAACGTAATGACGTCTGGCGGCGAAGTTCATTTGGCGTTGGCATTTAACCCATCGCATTTGGAAATCGTATCCCCAGTTGTTGAAGGTTCTGTTCGTGCGCGTCAAGATCGTCGTAAAGACAAAACTGGCGAAAAAGTTGTTCCCGTATTAATCCACGGTGATGCCGCTTTTGCTGGTCAGGGCGTTGTAATGGAAACCTTCCAGTTATCGCAAACACGTGCATACAAAACGGGTGGTACGATTCACATCGTAATCAACAACCAAGTTGGTTTTACCACGTCCAAACGTGAAGATGTTCGTTCCACGGAATATTGCACCGACGTAGCAAAAATCGTAGAAGCGCCAATTCTTCATGTTAATGGCGATGACCCTGAAGCAGTATTATTTGTGACTCAATTAGCGGTTGATTATCGCAACGAGTTCAAAAAAGACGTTGTGATTGATTTGGTTTGTTATCGCCGTCGTGGCCATAACGAAGCGGACGAGCCATCAGGCACTCAGCCATTAATGTACGCAAAAATTAAAGCGCAACCGACCACGCGTACTTTGTATGCCGAGCGATTAATTGCTGAAAGTACCCTGACAGAAGAGTACAGCAAGCAGTTGGAAGAAGAGTATCGAACTGCACTGGATAATGGTCAGCATGTGGTTAAGAGTTTGGTTAAAGAACCAAACAGCGAGTTGTTTGTTGATTGGACTCCTTATCTGGGCCATGAATGGACGACTAAAGCTGATACCACGTTCGACGTTAAGCGTTTGCAAGAATTAGCCCATCAGATGCAAGAAATCCCAGACGGATTTCAGGTGCAGCGCCAAGTTGAGAAAATTATGGAAGACCGTCGTCGTATGGCGGCGGGTGCCATGCCAATCAACTGGGGTTTTGCAGAAGTAATGGCTTATGCAACCTTGGTTGATCAAGGTCATGCCGTGCGTATTACTGGTCAGGATGTTGGTCGCGGTACGTTCTCGCATCGCCACGCAATTTTGCACAATCAGAAAGACGGCGTTGCTTATTCTCCAATCGCGAATTTGAGTGCGGACCAAGCCCCTTTTGAATTGTACGATTCGCTTTTATCTGAAGAAGCTGTGTTAGGTTTTGAATATGGCTATGCGACTACAACACCGGGAACATTGGTGATTTGGGAAGCTCAGTTTGGTGACTTTGCGAACGGCGCGCAGGTGGTATTCGACCAATTCATTTCCAGTGGTGAACACAAGTGGGGTCGCTTATGTGGCTTAACCATGTTGTTACCGCACGGTTATGAAGGTCAAGGCCCAGAACACTCTTCAGCTCGCTTAGAGCGCTATTTGCAATTATGTGCGGAACACAATGTTCAGATTTGTGTCCCTTCTACACCAGCTCAGGTTTATCACATGATTCGTCGTCAGGCGATTCGTCCATTGCGTAAGCCGCTAGTGGTTATGTCTCCTAAGAGTTTGTTGCGTCATAAGTTAGCTACAAGCACATTGGAAGAATTAACCGATGGTCGTTTCCGCACCTGTCTGGATGAGATTGATCAGATCGAGCCAGAAAAAGTTGATCGGATTTTAATGTGCTCCGGCAAAGTATATTACGACTTACTAGAACGTCGTCGCGCAGAAGAAATCGACAATATTGCGATTGTACGTATTGAACAGATTTATCCGTTCCCTGCGAAACAATTGACTAAACTACTATCTAAATTTACAAATGCTTCAGAGATTTATTGGGTGCAAGAAGAACCAATGAATATGGGAGCTTGGTTTAGTAGTCAGCATCATATGCGTCGTGTGGCGGAAGATTTAAATCCAAAACTACATTTGAAATACGCTGGTCGCGATTTATCTGCGTCGCCGGCTGCAGGTTATATGGCGCTGCATTTGAAGCAGCAAGAACAATTAATTCGTGACGCCCTAAATTTAGCGGGCTAGGCAAATCAGGAATATTAAGGAAAAACTAATGAGCATCGAAATTAAGGCACCCACTTTTCCTGAGTCAGTTGCGGATGGCACAGTGGCAACTTGGCATAAAAAGCCGGGCGAAGCAGTTCAGCGCGACGAGCTATTGGTCGATATTGAAACTGATAAAGTGGTACTTGAAGTAGTCGCACCTGCCGACGGTATGTTGAAAAACGTACTGAAAGAAGAGGGTGATGTTGTATTAAGTGATGAAGTTCTAGCTATTTTTGTTGAGGGTGCTGTTGAAGCGTCTGCTCCACAAACCTCGGCACCTGCTGCGGCTGCTTCAGCTGCACCGTCCGGCGACGTAATCATGAGTCCTGCGGCACGTAAAATTGCAGAAGAAAACGGTGTTCAGGCTGCTTCTATTGCTGCAACCGGTAAAGACGGCCGTGTCACCAAAGAAGACGTGCTAAATCATCTTAAAACAGGTGATAGTAAACCGGCAGCGCCAGCACCTAGTGCTGCCCCTGCGCCGAAGAAAGAAACACCAGCAGCCCCTGCTTTTGTCTCCGATGGTGAGCGAATTGAAAAACGCGTACCAATGACTCGTTTGCGTGCAACGATTGCTCGTCGTTGAGTCGAAGCGCAACAAACAGCAGCTGTGCTGACAACGTACAACGAAGTGAATATGGCGCCAGTCATGGAGCTGCGTAAAAAGTACAAAGACCAGTTTGAGAAGAAGCACGGCGTTAAGCTTGGCTTTATGTCTTTCTTTGTGAAAGCGGCCACCGAGGCATTGAAGCGCTTCCCTGCGGTCAATGCGTCTATTGACGGCAATGATATGGTATATCACGGCTATCAGGATATTGGCGTTGCGGTATCAACTGAACGTGGTTTAGTTGTGCCTATTTTGCGCGACACCGATGGCATGGGATTAGCTGAAGTTGAAAGTACGATTGCAGATTTCGGCTTACGTGCTCGCGATGGCAAGTTGGGTATTGATGAAATGCAAGGTGGTACATTCACCATTTCTAATGGTGGTACTTTCGGTTCATTAATGTCTACGCCAATCCTAAATCCGCCACAAACGGCGATTATGGGAATGCACAAGATCCAAGAACGCCCAATGGCCGTTAACGGTCAGGTAGTTATTCTACCTATGATGTATTTGGCGCTGTCATATGATCACCGCATGATCGATGGCAAGGAAGCAGTTCAATTTTTGGTTACCATTAAAGACCTTCTGGAAGACCCAGCTCGTTTATTGCTAGACATTTAAGCAACGGGTATTTCAACAGTTAGGTTAAGGAATTACACATGAGCAAGAAGTTTGATGTCGTAGTGATCGGTGGCGGGCCAGCTGGTTACGTTGCGGCTATCCGCTGTGCACAATTAGGTTTAAGCACAGCCTGTATCGATAAATGGTTGAATAAAGAAAATAAGCCTGTATTTGGTGGTACTTGTTTAAACGTGGGTTGTATTCCTTCAAAAGCTTTGTTGGATAGCTCACATAAATACGAAGAAGCTAAAGAAAAATTCAGTTTGCACGGTATTGCTGTTGGCGAAGTGTCGATGGATATCGGCACTATGTTGAAGCGTAAGGATCAGATTGTTAAAAATCTGACCATGGGTGTTGCTACCT
>Ga0102814_10003051_pt1 | contig 11071 bp, 4 predicted proteins | sample ColrivemetaGS741_FD_79112 | JGI IMG/M metagenome (GOLD analysis project Ga0102814, IMG submission 79112) | Estuarine microbial communities from the Columbia River estuary - Flood tide ETM metaG S.741 | ecosystem: Environmental > Aquatic > Marine > Intertidal zone > Estuary | place: USA: Columbia... | reverse complement strand
GATTTTCAATACCTAATTTTAAATAAATGGCTAAGACTCCATTTTTCCCAAAATAATCTAATTGCTTAAAACTCAGATAGGTATTAATTATGGCAATTGAATCAACATTGTTGGGATCAATTTGAAAAATATCTTTCATCTCGAAGCTAGGAATGTCATTAATTAGTATTAATGGAGAATCAGGATAGGTATTTCTTGTCATGTATGGAAAAATGCTCAACTGTGTGACTTTATCTTGTAGATTAATCGTAATGCTTAATTCTGCAACAATTTGTGCTAAGGTTTGATTCATTGTTGAAGGATAGTTGTAATCTTTTAAGCGATAAACTTTGTCAAAATGTAAACTTGCTTTCTCTTTATTCACTGATGAATCGTAAATGGAAGCAATTTGCTTGATTTTCTTTTGTTCTCGAATTGAATTTAAATCAGCCTCAGTAATATCTAATGGCAATTTAATTGCTGGATAACGAACTTTTGTCGATTTCTCCAGACTAATTTTTTCTAAGTGTTTGCGATCTGTATTGAACGAATAGGCAAAAACAGAACTTTTAGAATGAATATGTCTTTTTAAAATTTCATCATAAAATTGAATGGAATCACAAGGAATTTGAACACCTTGCCAAGTTTCATTGACTAAAAAACTCAGAATGTTACCATTATAAGCATTGCAATCAAAATCGTTGACTGTTGGTTCTTGAACATATTGCTGCAAATTAGTTGAAGAGAACACACCTAATGCAACATAAGAATCTAATAAATCACTATCAGAAGATTCCATCGGAAACAAGCTAGCACTTGTAGCTTGAAAAAGGAGTTTATGTTGAAGAGTAGCTGATTTATAATCTCTTTTGTTAATATCAAAAATTTTGATGGCAAGATTTTCGTTTGAAGAAACGGAAGAAACTTCAAAAATAGTAGGGTTTAACTGAGAAACGGTACTTTTCTTGGCAAGCTCAACATGAAAATTAGAAATCATTTGCTCTTGAACAGTTTTTTCTAAACTATCAAGTTGAATAGTTAATAAACCTTGAGGGAATTCATTTCTAGAAAGAGAAATTAAATATGTCTTATTTGCTGAATCTTTGGGGATATCAAAAGATTGGATTTTTAATGCATTTTGATGAATTGAAACCGAATAGGTATTAAAATCTAAACTATCCAATTTACCTAGCAATTGCTTAACTGCTATTTTGATAGAATCTTTTTGTAAAGAAACCTTAAAATGAACAGGTGTTGACTCAGAAACAGCTAAAGTTGTTGATAATTCATTAGTTACAAACTTATATGCTTTACTTTTCGCATTTTGTTTGATACTGGCAATTCCGTTTTTATCAGTCTGAATGAATGTTAAAAGAGAGTCTTTTTCATCAAAAACAGAAACTAAGGAGCTAACACCAACTAAGTTCTCATCAAAAACACGAAGTAAAATAGGTTCATTTCCGTTTTTAACTAATTTCCCAGATTGAGCTTTTGCACGAATAAAGGCAGGAGTGCGCGTGGATACTGAAGTCGATTTGTCAGCATCTTGAAGAGAATAAATCGGAATCGTTAAAACCGTTGGTTTGGTATTTAACGCATTACAAACCACTCTGTAATAAGCAGTTTTTAATTTTTCAGGAATTGGGATCTTTAAAGAGTAAGGACTAGAATAGATATTTTTAGAAAAGATAACTTTCCCAAATGCATCTACTAAATCGATTCGAATAATTTCAGAAAATGGAACGGCTTTTAAACTAGTAGCATCAATGGGCCAAATAGCTAAACTAATCGTTTCACCTGAGTAATAAAAATCATTATCTGTTTGAAGAAACAGTTTGGTTTGTGCAACTGAAGTATGATTTAAACAAACTGCAAAAAGTAAAAGAATAAAAAAATATCTGATTTTCATCGCCACCAACTAGGTTTTTGATTTTTAGGTATTCCATTAGAAACAGCCATACAATTTATACAAACATTGGAGTCGAATGGAGGTGGTCTAGGGTCACAAAACACATTAAACGAGACATTATAGGTAAGTTGATTTGATGTAAACCACCATCTTTGTGAAGACTCCTGATGGACTCCAAAAAAGCCATACACTTCACCATCATGACCTTTAGGTTTAATATTAGTACCTACATTATAAGGCGGTGAATCAAATAAACCTGCTGCAGTTGTTTGATCTTTAATTTCACTCCAAAATTGAAAGGTCTCGTCATTAATAATATGTTGACGAACAAAAAGAGTTAGTTCAAAACCGATTCTTTCATTTCCTGTAGTTTCGATAAACGCAATTTTTTGTTTGTAACCACCTCTAGTGTTTTTAGCTAAAACAAAATCACGTAAGTAGTAAAGTCCTGTTACATAACACGTTTTATATGGGGAAGCTTCAGAAGCATTTGGAGCAATAAACATCCAAGATGGCATAATATCCCAACGATAATTACTTGGATTTTCAGTCTCTGGAATAGTTATAAATACATCAATTCCTGAAACGTTAACTAACTCCAATTCACCCATTATATACTTGGTAGTGGTCATTTCTGTCTCTTCGAATGAAATATCACCCATTGGTTGAGCAGCTTCCATTCCTGTAAAATCAGATTCATAAGTATCACCATTCGCAAGTACGATTTGAATCTTATATTTTTTTCCAATTTCTACATGGAAGTTTCTGTCTTTAAGCAGATATTGGAAAGTTCCATCTACATATTCAGGAGAATAATTCCAATAAAATCCATCCTCAGAAATTAAACGAACCGTTGCATCATAGACAACTTCGTCGTATTTGTTAGTTACAATACTGGTGTATTTTAATTTGACCCCAAAATATCGGGCATCATTTGGTAAAAGGAACGATTCATTATAGGAAACGTCAGAAATGAACCCTTCTACAACAAGCGCAGGTTTCACTTCTGTATTTTTGAAATCAAATTGCTCAATACAAGAAGTAAATAAAATAATTGAGAGGATTAAAACAGCAACTCTTGTCATAATTTAAAATTATAAGAGATAGAAGGGAAGAAGGATCCTAAAACTGACATTTTGTACGCTGTTCCTGTGTCGTTAAAGAAAATACTGTAGACATTTTTTCTACTGTACACATTAAAAATCGAAATGACCCATTCACCATGAATCAATTTGTTTTTTTTCAAATCGTCTTTAAACGTAATTGAAAGATCTAAACGGTGATAATCAGGTATTCTGAATTCATTTCTATTAGAGTAGGTTAGAATGGAGAGCTTTTTATCATAACTGAATTTGGAAACTGGAATCGTAATTGGTCTTCCTGTACTGTAACTAAAATTGCTTGATAGGATTATTCTACCACTTAGTTGGTAACTTAAAACGACAGATAAGTCATGTGGTTTATCGTTATTTGATGGGTAGTAATTACCATTATTCACAGTTAGAATTTCTTTCGAGGAATCAAATTTTCGCAAACTTCGTGAATACGTGTAAGCAATCCAACCATTCAAGGTCCCTGTGTTCTTTTTTAACATAAACTCAGCGCCATAAGCGGTTCCTAAACCTTGAATTAAGTTCGACTCTATGTATTTATTGAACTCAATTTCTGCGCCTTCAATGTAATCAATAGAGTTTTGAACGGTTTTATAAAAAAGCTCACTTGAAAATTCATACATATTATCTTCGGAATTTTTAAAATATCCGATAGAAAACTGATTACCTTTTTGAGGTTCTAACTGTGGTCCGCTTGCCATCCAATAATCTAAAGGGTTAACAGAGACAGAATTAGATATCAAATGATAATATTGATTGATGCGATAATAACTGAATTTTACTGAAGAAGAAGCCGTTAATAAATAACGCATCGATAATCTCGGTTCAATTCCAAAATAGGTTTTAATGATTTCGTTCTTTGCAAAAACAGTAGAGTCTGAAACTACAGGAAAGCGCGCAGGTTCTTGGAATTGATACACTTGTTCAGGACCCAAACGATTAAACAGAGAAAAACGAATGCCTGAAGAAATCGAAAACCTTGTGGTTAAATCAATATCATGCTGAACAAAAAAGGCTGATTCTAATCCATATTGCTTATTGGATTCAAAGGGCTCAGTAACGATGTTTGATGTGGCTGGTTTTAAATATCCTGGATTGTTTTTAGTGTAATTAGCGTCAATTCCAGTTAAAAGCTTATTTGTTTGAGAGAAATTATGCAAAAAATTGACAGATCCTTGCCAATTGGAAATAGCATTTTTGTATTCAAATTGCCTGGCTGTAATATCATCCCAAGTTCCAGAAGTATAATTACTATTAGCAAACTGAAAGGTTAACAAATTGGCTTTGTTAAATAAGTGATCCCACTGAAAGGTGAAATTCTTTGTTTGCCAGCCATTTGTTGTATCTGAAGAAATTCTAAACTTATCGTCAGATAAATAGAAAGAAGTAGTGAATTGGTCTGTGTCGTTAACTTTATGATAATATTTAACATGAGTATCATAAAACTTAGATTCATTCTTTTTGGGGTCAATTCGAGGGAATGCATTTAATAACCATTCTGTATAAGAAGTTCTGCCACTTACCATTAAAGAAGATTTCTTTTTAATAATGGGAACCTCTAATAAAACACGACTAGAAACAATACCAAAACCACCTGAAAATTTTACGTTCTCTAAATCTCCATTTTTGAATTTTAAATTCATAACTGAAGAAATCCGTCCACCATAATTTGCAGGACCGCCACCTTTGTACAAAAGCATATCATTAATCAATTCAGGGTTAAATGCTGAAAAGAAGCCAAACATGTGAGATGGGTTATAAATAATAGCTCCATCTTGAAGAATCAAATTTTGACCTGCTTCACCACCACGAACAATAAAACCTGAGGAAACATCTCCTTGTGTACTAACACCGGGAAGAGCAACCATACTTTTAACAGGATCAATTTCACCTAAAAACGTTGGTAGTTTTTTTATGGTCTCAATATTCATTCTTTCGAGACCTGATACAGAGCCTTTAACATTATTATCAACAGCTTGCGCACTTACAAATACTTCTTCTAACTGAAACGTAGATGCAAATAATTCAACATTCAGACTGCCAGATGAAGTGATTAAAACGGGAAAAACTTTAGTTTCATAACCCACATAAGAAACCTCCATTACAAATCTACCAATAGGCAAACGAACTTGATAATTACCATCTAAATCACTTGTTGAACCGATATTGAGAGATTTGACATAAATTTGTGCACCTAAAAGAGGTTCGTTAAATGCTCCGTCGAGTAATTTACCCTGAATAGTGGCCGTTTCGCCTTTTAGTCCACTATTGTCTCCAATAATTACAAGATCACTTTCGTCACTTTTATACTTTTGTATAGTAGATTTCTTTTCTTGGTTTAGAACTACAATGAGATTATAATAATTTATATAACTCATTTTTGCTTTTTCTAATTCATCATTTAAGAATGATACTAATTTATCACCTTTATATTCTTGGTCAACAGTTAGGGTTTTGAACCAATCTTCTTTATAAATAAACTTGTAGGATAAATTAGAATCTAACTCTTTAAAAACTTGAGTTAATGACTTTCCCTTTGTAGTTGTTTGTACAAGAATAGAGTCAATCTGAGCCTTAACACTGTTGGGGAAACTACATATAAGAAATAGAAAAAGTAGGAGGTTTTTTTTCACAAATACGAATTAAGAAGGGTAGAATGCAGCAAAGATATTGGATAAAGTAGAAAGATATCATTAATTAATAAGCTTGTACTAATCTTTACTTTATTTAACGAAATAAAATATAAGTGGAGAATAAGATACTACGTATTAATTGCTATAAATCAATAGCATATAAACAGGCCAATCTAAATGATAGTTGTAAGAATTATAGCCTTAATAAATATTATCAAAATCGTTAGTGTTTGTAAAAATTAATTGAAATAATTTTAGAATAAAAAAAGGCTATTCTGAATGAACAGAATAGCCTTAAAGAAAGTTCTAAGAATTAAAACTTATCAAAGAATAATTTAGTAGTAACAACGTCACCACCAACAGCTGTAGAAGCTGCATCATATTGAGCTTTGTTTAAGTTTTGTTCTCTAACTGGGTAAGTAAATCTTACAGGAGTTGGAGTATTCGCAGCTGGAGGGACATTTAATGTTGGGAAGTCTAAACGTCTCCAATCAGTCCAAGCTTCAAGACCTTTTAAGTAAGAAGCAAACCATTTTTGATATCCAATTTTTTGCTTATATGTACCAGTAGCAGTAGCATAATCAACTGAAGGCTGAGCAAGATATGTTGCAATATCAGCGGCAGCAACACCCCAGAATTCCATAGAAGCAGTAATACCAGCAGTATAATGACCAGCAGCAGTGCCACCAACATTAAATCCACGAGCAGAAGCTTCAGCTAGAATAAAGTGATATTCAGCAGCATCAAAAAGATTACCAGGGAAATCAGGTTGGTGCATAGCATCACCAACATGTGAGTTAGCATTGTATGGAGATTGTAGACCATACACACCACCTACATAACCACCAGCAGTTACTTCTTCAAAGTAAGCAGCACGACGTGGATCAGAAACGGCATTTAACGCATCGATAAATGTGTTAGCACCAACATAATCTTGACGACCACTTTGAACTAAGTCAACCCATAATGGATTTGTATTTGGAGGAGAGTCTAAGTACATAAATAATGCATTATCAGCATTAGAAGTAATAGCACCTGCATAATTAGCTTCAATGGTTGATTTTGCTAAAGCAGCATCAACATCAGCTAAGATAAGCCCCATTCTTAATTTTAAAGAGTTAGCGAATTTTTTCCATTTAGAAACATCGCCACCAAAAAGAATGTCTGCATCTGCAAAGCTATCAGCACCAGTTTTCATTGAAGTAGTAGCTGCATTTAAGCGAACTAATAAGTCTTTGTAAATGGTTAATGCATCGTCGTATTTAGGTGTAGTATTCGAAAAGTCAAGAGCTTCAGAGTAAGGAATATCTCCGAAAATAACGACTAATTGAGAATAAGAATACACGGTCCACACTTCAATTATAGCTAATTGATTTGCTTTAATATCTGCTGTAAGGGCTCCGTCTGCAGCAATTAATTTTGCGCTTTCATCGAGATCTTTTAATACATCGCGATAAACAGATCCCCAGAAATTATCTGGAATTGCTCTACCTGTAAGGTCATAATTAGCCTCATCTAGGTAAGTAGTTTCGTTCCAGTATTGAGCGTATAATTTGAATACATTCAAATTTACACTTGTACTATTCATGGTGTTAGTCATGTTTTTTAGGGCATTAGAAAATAATGTTTGCCCTTCAACAACCTGTGCACTTTTTGGATTTTTGTTCAAGTCAGTAAGATTATCTGAACATGAAACAAGAATTAGTGCAACTATAGCTAATGAAATGATTTTTCTCATAGTGCTCATCCTTAAAATTTCAATTTAACATTAAGTGCAAACGTACGTGCTGTAGGGTATGCACCGCCTTGATAACCAGATATATTACCAGAACTGAATTGTTCTTCAGGGTCAGCATCTGGAAGATTCTTATCAATAATCCATAAGTTTCTACCTACTAATGTAATATCAATACCGTTTAAGGCTTTGACATTTTTCAACATACTAGCAGGAATAGAATAACCTAGAGTTACTTCACGCAATTTAACATAGCTACCATCGTAAACAAACGCCGCAGCAGGGTTTCTTGCCCATCCGTAAGGACCTGAATATCTATCAGCAGCAACACGTTTAGTGTTTGGAGTACCATCGGCTAATACGCCAGGAAGAATTACACCACCGCCATCAGCTAAGCTGTTACGTTTTGGATTTCCTAGGTCGTTTAAACCAATAGTGTTTTTATACAAACCAGTTCCTTGACCATAATATTGATCAAGAGAGAAAATATCACCACCGCTTCTGATATCAATCAGGAAGCTAGCTGTAAGACTTTTGAATTGGAAACGGTTAGAAATACTTCCAATCCAATCTGGGTTCATATCACCAATGATTTCATTACTTGTAGATGTTCTTACGTAGAAACCGTTTGAACCAACAATTTTGTTACCATTATCGTCGAAAGTAAAGTTACTACCACGAATAGTACCAAAAGCCTCACCTAGAGCAGCGTTAATAGAAACACCACCTTGTAAAGAAGCAATTTGTAAGTTGTCAATACCATCTGCTAAAGAAATAACTTCGTTTGTATTTTTAGACCAGTTAAAGTCTAAGTTCCAAATGAAATCTTTAGTAGCTATAGGTTTAGTAAATACAGAAACCTCAAAACCTTTGTTCTGAACTTCACCTGCATTGATATATTTTGAATTATAACCAGTAGCAGTAGTAATAGATACAGGGATAATCTGATCAATTGTGCTAGATTGGTAATAAGTTACATCAAAGCCAATCATACCTTTTAAGAAAGTAGCTTCTAGACCACCTTCAAAACTTTTTGTTGTTTCAGGTTTTAAAATTGGATTGTTTTTTGTGCCAGGAACTGAGAACAATGGAACTGAACCAAATGGAGTTGGTTTAGTATAATCGTCTAGAATACTATAGATAGGAGCAGAGTTACCTACTTCAGCATAGTTTACACGAATTTTACCATAATCTAAGAAACCAGATGTACCTAATAATTCACTAAATACAAAACCACCAGAAATAGATGGGTAGTAGAACGTATTTTCGCCATCAGGTAAAGTAGAAGACTGATCTTGTCTGATAGTCATGTCTAATACTAAGAAGTTTTTGAAATTTGCAGCAGCTTGGGCAAAATAACCATCTACGCCAACTTCACCTTCAAACTCTGTAGGAGCATTAACTTGATTTAAAGAGTTAGCAATAGAATACAATCTAGGAATAACTAAACCACCGTTTGTAGATGCAAAAATAGAAGTTGTTTTTGTTCTACGAATGTTAGTACCAATTAAACCAGAGATAGATAAATCATCACTAATTTTTTTATTCATGTTTACCAATAAGTCATAGTTGAACTCACGGTAAGATCTGTTATAACGATTGTAGTTAGCAACAGTAACACTACCAACAGCTTGTCGTTCTTCTTGGAACTCATCATATGAATCCAATGCAATACGACCAGTAATACTTAACCAAGATAATGGTTTGTAGTTAACACTGATGTTACTAAAGTAACGGTCACGGTTATCATTCTGGAAGTTCTCGTAACGAGTAAAGTAAGGGTTATCCCAGAAAATTGGATCTGGCATAGCACCAATAGTACCGTTATCGTTCCAGTTCCAAGTAGCATTCAATTTATTGCGGAAGTAAGCATCTTTTTGATCTTTAAAATCAACGTTTGTTTGATGCCATTGACGGAATGTGGTCATTAAGTTTTTGTCATCATAACCAGTTCCATATCTACCTTTACCTTCAATTTTTGACAAATTAACAGAAGCAGAAGCTGTTAATTCTTTGGTAATTTCATAGTTCGCAGAGAAGTTGACCAAGTTTTTAGTTAATTCACTCCCTGGTAAAATTCCGTTTTCACGAACATTGTTATAACCTAATTTGAAGAAACCTTTAGTAGATCCACCATCGATGAATACACTGTTATTCCATGTAGTAGCAGTTTCGAAGAACGTATCTGCACCATTATCAGGAGCAACCCAAGGTGTTTTTTTACCATAGTTTGGAGAAGCAGGATCAAAAGCATCCCATTGATAAACCATTAAACTTTTATCAAATTTCTCACCATAAGAACCATCTTCATAAGTAGGAACAACTAAATCGTCAGTTCCATCACCATCAAGATCAAATTCTTCTAAACCAGGATGATCACCACCACTATAATATGGACCGTAACCAGCACCATATTCATTTTGGTAATCAATAAAGGTAGATTTGTCAATCATACCAACTTGTAGTCCAGAGTTAACTGTAACACCAATTGCTTGACCTTTTTTACCTTTTTTAGTTGTAATAACAACAACACCGTTTGCAGCTCTAGAACCATAAAGAGCAGAAGCAGCAGGGCCTTTTAAGACGTTGATAGATGCAATGTCTTCAGGGTTAATATCAGCAGCAGCACTACCGTAATCGTAACCACCACGACCTGTTTGCTGTCCACCACCGTTTGTATTCGAGTTGTCGAATGGAACACCATCAACAACGAATAAAGCCTGGTTGTTACCAGTAAGTGATTTGTAACCACGAATTACAATATTTGTGGAACCACCCATACTGTTACCTTGCTTAATGTCAACACCGGCAACACGGCCAGATAAGACATTCATAAAGTTTCCAGTAGCAGCTTGAGCTATTTCATTTCCATCTACTTTTTGAGCAGCATAGGATAACTCATTTTTTGTTTTTTCTATACCATAAGCGGTTACATAAACCTCTTCTAGTCCTAGAAAGTCAGGAATTAGGGTAATATCAATAACGACATCAACTGAACCAACTGTAACTGACGCAGAATATTTTTTATATCCAACGAAAGAAACTTCTAGTGAATACGAACCGGAAGGAACGTTTTTGATTTCGTAATTACCATCAATATCTGATGATGCTCCCAAACTAACTTCAGATAGTACGACATTCGCACCAGGAAGAAGTTCGCCTGTAGAACCATCAGTAATTTTACCTCTTACATTGGCTCCTTGTGCAAATACACTCAAAGGCAACATGAGAACGCAAAACAAACTTAAAGTCAATAACTTTTTGACCATAGATAACCTCATAATTGTTCATGTTTTTTTTTGTTCATGAAGCATATGGGTAAAATAATCATAGAATGCCCTTTTACAGGATTCAGAAAATTTTACGTCATAACACAAATAATAAAGGTCGAACCTCGCTATTCTTAGCTTCAAGAGAATAATTTAGGTAATTCTAAGTAGTAACACAATTAATTGAGTCAAAAAATCTAATCTAATTTTAATTTGTGTAAACGAAGGATTTACATTTTTAGTATCAAATGAGGTTTAGTAGTCTTTATACAGTTGGTAATAATAATTAATGCCATTCAGTTTTAAAAATTATTTTTTAAAAGTTGTAATCCCTTAGTCTTCAATAGTTAAACGCAGATGCTGAATTAGCAATTTGCGTTTTTGTTCGTTCATTAAAGCCTAAATTTGTTTAATAACTAGCCAAAAGTGATAGT
>Ga0102814_10003044_pt1 | contig 11097 bp, 9 predicted proteins | sample ColrivemetaGS741_FD_79112 | JGI IMG/M metagenome (GOLD analysis project Ga0102814, IMG submission 79112) | Estuarine microbial communities from the Columbia River estuary - Flood tide ETM metaG S.741 | ecosystem: Environmental > Aquatic > Marine > Intertidal zone > Estuary | place: USA: Columbia... | reverse complement strand
CATCACACCGCTACGACCATTTACCTTTGCTGCGTTCCCGCCCTGGAGGATTCAACAGGAGCTGGTTGTGTAGGACTTGCCGGCTGCAAAGATACAACCTTTTAATATTTTCACAATTATTTTCTTAACTGAATTTAAATAAATAAATTGTCGGAAATTTAAACAATCTATGACACTTGTTAAGTTCTTCTATATTACTTTGTTAAGTATTGCCTTTGTTTCTTGCGGAAATAATCCAAGTGGTAAAATTGATTTTACTATCAACACAAATGCTGTTAATAATAAAATTTTAAACAATGAATCTTTAAAACTATCCATCGATAATCCTAAAAACCTAATTATTGATTCTGTTTCTTACTTTATAAATAACAAGCCTTCCAAAGAAATTTTTGAATTAAAAGATTCAAAATTAGGAGATGTTAATATTTCAGCAAAAATATATGCAGAAGGTGAAAAAAGAGAATTAAAATCAACAATAACAGTCTTAAGCAGTTCTTCACCTAAAGTTTATACCTATAAAATAATTAATGAGTATCCTCACGATATTAAATCATACACACAAGGTTTAGAGTTTTATAAAAGTGAACTTTATGAAAGTACTGGGCAAAAAGGTGAATCTAAATTAAGAAAAGTAGACTACAAGACAGGTAAAGTATTAAAAAACATAGACTTAGATCCTAATTATTTTGGTGAAGGACTTACAATATTTAACAACCAGATTTATCAACTGACTTGGCAAAGCCGAATAGGTTTTGTTTATAATATTGATTCGTTTGAGCGTATTAGTAGTTTTAAATATAATAAAAGTGTAGAAGGTTGGGGAATTTGTAATGATGGTAAAACACTTTATAAAAGCGACGGAACAGAAAAAATATGGACTTTAAACAGTTCTACTCTAGTTGAAGAAGAATTTATTCAGGCCTATACCAACAAAGGTAAAGTTATTGGGCTTAATGAACTTGAATGGATTAATGGAAAAATATATGCCAATCGTTATCAAAAAGATGGTGTAGCAATTATCAATCCTAAAAATGGTGCAATAGAAGGTGTTATAGATTTTTCTCCATTAAAGAAAAAAGTAACACAGCACAAAAATCTGGATGTTTTAAATGGTTTAGCTTGGAATCCTGATACAAACACACTGTTTGTAACAGGAAAACGATGGGACAAGTTATTTGAGGTTGAAATAATTGAAAAGTAGTTATTATGGCTATTTATACTAAACTAATAACTGTAACCAAAGCACATTTAGATGAACTAAATCATGTAAACAATGTGCAATATGTGCAATGGATTCAAGACATTGCGAAGGAACATTGGTTTAAAAAGTCTAGTTCTGAAATGAACAACAACTATTACTGGGTTGTTTTAAGTCATCATATCGATTATAAAAGTTCAGCTATTTTAAATGATGAAATTACTCTTAAAACATACATAACAAATTCTGAAGGAGTCACATCAACTCGAATAGTTGAAATGTATAATTCTAAAACAAATAAGCTTATAGTAAAAGCAGAAACAAAATGGTGTTTAATAAATGCAGTAACCCATAAACCATCAAGAATTAGTTCTTAAATAGCTACTTTATTTAATTAAATAATAATATTATACTATTTCATCATTTCAAAAGTTTTAAATTTACCGAAACAAACATCTATTAATGAAACGTTTTATTTACTTCTTATTTAGTTTAATTATTCTTGTAACATGGAGCTCGTGTCGTAAAGACTTTAGCTTCACTCCTAGTGCTGGAAATTTAGAATTTTCTAAAGACACAGTATATTTAGACACTGTATTTACAAATATTGGCTCAAGCACTTATAATTTAAAGGTTTACAACAGAAGTAATGAAGATATTGTTATTCCTACACTTCGTTTAGCACGAGGTCAGAATTCTATGTATCGTTTAAATGTAGATGGATTAACTGGTTCTGGTGTAACTACAGGTAAAGAATTCGAAAATGTTGAACTTCTTGCAAAAGACAGTATGTATATTTTTGTTGAATCTACAATTGATATACAAACAATAGTATCAAATCAAACTCAGTTTTTATATACAGATGCTATTGAATTTGATTCAGGTGGTAATTTACAGGAAGTAGAATTAGTAACTTTAGTTAAAGATGCCGTGTTTATCTATCCGCAACGCTTTGTAGATAACCAAACAGGCGAAACAATTGTTGAAACCCTAACTTTTGATGTCGATGGAGATGGAAATGACGATGAAACTACCATACAAGGAAGATTTTTAGAAGACAATGAATTAATATTCACAAATGGAAAACCTTATGTAATTTATGGTTATGCTGCAGTAAATGATAGTAAAACACTAACTATTGAAGCTGGAGCACGAGTTCATTTTCATGCTAATTCTGGTTTATTAGTAACACATGGTGGTTCTTTAAAAGTTAATGGGCAACCAAGTTTGGATCAAGAACTTCTAGAAGGTGAAGTTATTTTTGAAGGCGATAGATTAGAACCTTTGTACGAAAACATTCCTGGGCAATGGCAAACTATTTGGCTTTTTGAAGGTAGTGTAGATAATGAAATTAATCATGCTACAATTAAAAACAGTACAGTTGGAATTTTAAGTGATGGTAACCAAAATAATCCTGACAAACTAAACATTACAAACACTCAGATTTACAATTCTAGTAATTTTGGTATTCTAGGTCGAGGAACGTCTATACATACAGAAAACCTAGTAATAAACAGAAGTGGACAAAGTTCTTTTGCTGGAACCTATGGTGGTTCATATAATTTTGTGCATTCTACTTTAGCAAATTATTGGTCAAACAGTTTTAGACAATTTCCTTCTGTTTACTTAAATAATTATATAGTAGATATAGATAATAATGTCTTTACAAACCCCTTAGACCAAGCAAACTTTACCAATTGTATAATTTATGGTAATGACAATCCAGAATTCATAGTTGATAAAGAGGATAGCGAAGTATTCAACTTTAAATTCTCAAACTGTTTAATTAGGTTTAGTGATACAAATAATAATTTTACTGGACCTTTGTACGATTTTAACGATTCTACACTTTATGAAAATATAATTTTTAATGAAGATCCAGAATTTTTAGATCCATTATTAAACTTATTACTAATACCTAATAATTCTCCTGCAGATGGTACAGCTTCTGTATTTGGATCACTTTCTACAGATATTATTGGCACAAATAGAGGGACTCCTCCAGATTTAGGTGCTTATGAAAGTATACTATTCCCTGAAGAAGAGGAATAAATAAAAAAGCCTACAACTGCAGGCTTTTTTATTATCATATATTTATTTAATTACACAAATAAAGGCCTTCCAGACATCATAGCATTTACTTTTACGGCTATTTCTGCAAGTTTTGCTTCGTCTTCGTAGTTATTAATAACTTCATCTATAAGTTCAACTATAGCTTCCATATCATCTTCAACTAATCCTCTAGTTGTAATTGCAGCTGTACCTACTCTAATTCCTGAAGTTACAAACGGACTTTTATCATCAAAAGGTACCATGTTTTTATTTACTGTAATATCTGCTTTTACTAAAGCTTGTTCTGCATCTTTACCAGTAATTCCTTTATTTCTTAAGTCAATAAGCATCATATGGTTATCTGTACCTCCTGAAATTATATTATAATCTCGTTTAACTAATGCTTCTGCCATTGCATTCGCATTTTTCTTAACCTGTAAGATATAATGCAAAAACTGATCTGTTAATGCTTCTCCAAAAGCAATAGCTTTTGCTGCAATAATATGTTCTAATGGTCCTCCTTGGTTTCCTGGAAATACTGCAGAATCTAATAAAGAAGACATCATTCTTACTTTTCCAGATTTTAAAGTAATTCCAAAAGGATTTTCAAAATCTTGTCCCATCATTATCATTCCACCTCTTGGTCCTCTTAATGTTTTATGAGTTGTTGTAGTTACAACATGACAATGCGGTAATGGATCGTTTAATATTCCTTTTGCTATTAATCCAGCTGGATGCGAAATATCTGCCATTAATATTGCTCCTACACTATCTGCAATTGCTCGAAAACGTTTAAAATCTAAATCTCTAGAATATGCAGATGCTCCAGCAATAATTAATTTAGGATGCTCTTTCTTAGCAATTTCTTCAATTATATCATAATTCAAAACTCCAGTTTCTTTTTCTACTCCATAAAATACAGGATTGTATAATTTTCCTGAGAAGTTTACGGGAGAACCATGAGTTAAATGTCCACCATGAGACAAATCGAAACCTAAGATTTTATCACCAGGATTTAAACAAGCATGATATACAGCAGTATTTGCCTGACTACCAGAATGTGGTTGTACATTTACATAAGCAGCTCCAAATAATGCTTTTGCTCTATCTATTGCTATTTGCTCTACCTCGTCTACTACTTCACAACCTCCATAGTAACGCTTCCCTGGATAGCCTTCTGCATATTTGTTTGTTAAAACTGATCCTGCTGCTTCCATTACTTGGTCGCTTACAAAATTTTCTGAAGCTATTAATTCTAGTCCTTCTAATTGGCGTTCCTTTTCAGCTTGTATTAACTCGAAGATTTGTTCGTCTCGTTGCATAAAATTTAGTTATAGTTAAATTCGAATCAAAAATAATAAATACATTAGTTTAATTAAGTAAAAAACATATATTTGATGTATAATTTATTAAAAACTAATCAACAATTAATATGACTTTGTCTGCAAATAATCCTGATAGAACTTCGTGGTTACACGTCGATAAAAATTCAGATTTTCCTATTCAGAATATACCTTTTGGAGTTTTCTTAACAAGAGACGACATAATTACAATAGGTACTCGTATAGGAGATACAGCTATTGATTTAGGTGCATTACATCAACTTGGTTATTTTGATGGTATTCCTCTTACTGACGATATTTTCTTACAAGATACTTTAAACGACTTTATAGCTGATGGTAGAAAAACATGGAGATCTGTAAGAAAACGTATTGCTGAAATTTTTGACGACAATAACGATAGTCTTAAACATAATTTAAAACATAAAGAGATTGTTTTATTTAGATTAGACGAAATTGAAATGCAATTACCAGTTCAAGTTGGTGATTATACAGATTTTTATTCTAGTAAAGAACATGCAACAAATGTTGGTAAAATGTTCAGAGGTGAAGAAAACGCTCTTTTACCTAATTGGTTACACATTCCAGTTGGTTATCATGGTAGAAGTTCTTCAATAATTCCTTCTGGTATTCCAATACACAGACCTCAAGGGCAAATCTTACCTAATGGAAAATCGAAACCAGTTTTTGGACCATCTAAATTAGTAGATTTTGAACTTGAAATGGCTTTTATAACTACAGATGCTAACGATTTAGGAGAACCAATACCTATTGAAGAAGCAGAAGAGTATATTTTTGGATTAGTTTTATTAAACGATTGGAGTGCTCGAGACATTCAAAAATGGGAATATGTTCCATTAGGACCTTTCTTAGGAAAGAATTTTGCGACATCAATTTCTCCATGGATAGTAACTTTAGACGCCTTAGAACCATTTAGAGTTTTAACACCTCAACAAAAACCTAAACCTCTACAATACCTACAAATTGAAGGAAAAAATAGTTTTGATATTAATCTTGAAGCGGCTATAAAACCTATAGGAGCTAAAGAAACTGTAGTTTCAAAATCTAATTTTAAGTATATGTACTGGAATATGGCTCAACAATTAGCACATCATACTGTTAATGGTTGTCCTGTTAATTCTGGTGATATGATGGGAAGCGGAACAATTTCTGGACCAACTGAAGATTCTTATGGTTCTATGCTAGAATTAACATGGAATGGAGAAAAACCAATTAAGATGAAAGATGGAACAAAACGTAAATTCATTAATGATAACGATACAGTTATCATGAGAGCATATAGTCAAAATGATGATGTTCGCATTGGATTTGGTGTTGTTAAAACAGAACTTAAACCTATTTACACAAAAAATAAATAGCTGTTCACCAATTAGTTATACTTATTTTAAAAGTTTTTTATTTACTTTTGTGTTACTATTTAGTTAGTACCCAAACACTAAACTTTTAACCTATGAAAAGATTAATACTATTAACAGTTGTTTTTTCTTTATTAATAGCTTGCAGCTCAAAAAAAGCAGTTGAAAAAGCTGTTAATACTGGTAATTATGATTTAGCAATTACCACTGCACTAAACAAACTTAAAACCAATAAAGACAAAAAAAGTAAGTCTGAATACGTTTTAATGCTTCAAGATGCTTTCTACAAGGTTGTTGAACGTGATTTAAAAACAATAGATCATCTTAAAAAGGATAATAATCCAGAATTATATCGCAATATTTTCGAGTTGTATCAAGACTTAAACACGAGGCAAGAAAAAATAAAACCTATTTTACCCTTGAGTGTTAATGGTGAAAATATTCGGTTCATTTTTACTGATTACAACAATGACATCTTAGAAACTAAATCTAAACTTTCAGATTATTTATACGAAAAAGGTATCGATTTACTAGAATCAGATGATAAGCCAACCATAAGGGAAGCTTATAATACATTGGATTACCTAGACCAAATTAATCCTAATTACAAAACAACACAAGAACTTTTAAACGAAGCACATCAAAGAGGTATTTATTACGTATTGGTTTCTATTATTAATGAAACACAGCAAGTTATTCCTAAGCGTTTAGAAGACGATTTACTAAACTTTGATACCTATGGCTTGAATCAGTTCTGGACTGTATATCACGCAACTCCTAGTAATGATATTGTGTACGATTATACAATGCAATTACAATTGAAGCAAATAAACATATCTCCCGAAAGAATAAAAGAAAGTGAGTTTGTAAAAGAAAAAGAAGTTGTTGATGGTTGGGAATATGAACTTGACAGCGATGGAAACGTCGTAAAAGACAGTTTAGGAAATGACATTAAAATTGATAAAATTGTTAACGTTAAAGCACGATACAACGAGTTTCAACAAATAAAATCTACAGAGATAATTGCTGATGTTGTGTATGTTGACATGATATCAAATCAATTAATTGATAAGTTCACTTTTGATAGTGGATTTGTGTTTGAAAACTACTTTGCGAGATTTAGAGGCGACAAAAGAGCTTTAAACAAAAAAGATAGACGTTTATTAGACCACAGAGAAATCCCTTTCCCAAGTAACGAACAAATGGTTTTTGATACAGGAGAAGACCTGAAAATGAAACTCAAAAAAATTATCTCCGAACAAAGATTTAACTGATAAAAAAACTCCCAATGTACATTGGGAGTTTTTTTATACTTTAATTTATGAATCGCTAAACTTTTATGTATAAGATTAGTCCGGTTTTATGTGCGTGGATTTTCTTCCATAATGAATTATAGTCATTGTTTGCAAATTTTTATACTTATCATAATTTTTTATTATTCATTATTAAAAAGTTTTCGAATCACTTTAGGCGAATCAAATCTATACCCAAAATAAATTTTAGCATAAAACTTGTCATCTTCAATGTTTGTTGTTTTATCCTCATTATACCAATTTCCATCAAAATTTAGATTTAATCCGAATATAAACTTATCAGAACTAAAACCTAATTGTAAACCACAATCTAAAGTTTTAATAAAATGCTGATTTTTATTTTCTAAAGTCACTCCATTTTCCACTTCCATACTTTTTGAAAAACGCATACCTATTGCGGGCGATAAAAAAGCAGAAACAAACCAATTTCTATGCATCACCAATGTATAGTAGTAACTTGGAGCTATTTTTATGTCAAAAGCATTTTCAATAGACTTTAAATCATTTATTTTGTTCGAGAATCTATTAAAGTTATAAGCTAATTTTGGTATAAAACTGCCAGCACTTTTTCTTTGCCACTCTGTTTGGTATACTATGTTTCTAAAAGAAAAACGTTCATTTAATATATATGAAGTAGACCCTCCCCATTGTATCGCTTTTAAATCTGGAAATTGAAGATAAGGATCTTTATTTTCTTCCCAACCTGGAAAAAAATCTTGTGTGTTTTCAATATAATAACCTTGAATATTGCTATAGATAAGCTCCTGAGTCCAATTTCCTAGAAAGAAACGAAAACCATAATCTGTGAATGAAGACTTTCCTTTTAAATCATCGTCATCGTTTCCTGGCAGAAATTTAGGGGAAAAACCGATACTTACACCTATAAATTCATAATCAAGAGACAACGAAAATCTTAAACTATTATTAGGGGTTACTACTAGGTTTGTATTCGCTAATTTATCATTTATTAAGTAAGTGTTTGATTGAGTATCTATATTAAGTTTTACCACAAGTTTATCACCATACGAGAGAATTGAAGTTGAATCTAGTGTTGTTGAATTTTGACTAAAAGAATTAATACTGAATATAACTTGTAACAAGAGTATACTAATTTTAATCAAAAATAAGTTGTTATTTTTCAAGCTATTCTTATAATATATTAGTTCAAATTATATACTCTTTATCGTTTATGTTTGATTGTCTGTTTAGTGAGATACATAAAATATGATTTTATAAGCATCTTGAATTTGCCAAAAAGAATCGTATACTTTTTTAAAAAGTTATCACCTTTGTCACTATAAAGACGTTATGCTAATTTAGATTTTTCTTAACTAATAATCAATAGCTCTAAGCAGAAGGAACTAATTATTTTTAAACAAAAGTATTCAAGTCAATACTATTAATTCCACTATGCGAAGCATGAGCCACTACAACTGCATTTCTTATAACCAGTAATTGTGGAGATTCATGAATTACTTGAAAGGTATAGCCTACTTCATTAGAGACCTCTCTATTATTTAAAATGTCTAAAAAATATAAATCGAAATCACTTTCAGTAAAATTATAATTATCTATAAATTGATTAATAACCATTCTACTAATTCCACATCGTGAAGAGTGCTTAAATATTAGTTGTGTTTTGGTTTGAGATTTTGTAGCTATTAACTCTAATTGTGTTAAAGTATTTAAAGGAATCCAAGGTAAAACCTTTTCTTCTTTAGCTTCTTTTGTTCCACCAAATAATTTAAAAAATTTCATAAAGATAAAGTCGTTTATATTTTTAATACTTACAACTATTTAATTTTTAATAAATTTAAAAGAATTTGTAGTACCATTATTAAAATTCAATTTTATAAAATACAAACCAGAATTCAATGCTGCTGTACTGTAACTAATTTTATTGTCTTTTATTAAATGTTGGTTATTATAAATTGTGCGACCACAAATATCAACAATTTGTAATTCTACTTCTTGATTAGAAATATTACCAAGGTTGATGTTTAATTTATTTTTTACTGGGTTTGGGTAAAATTTTATCTTATTAGAATTTGCTTCTTCAGAAACAGCTAAAACACTTTCTTGATAAACTCTTACATAATCTATTTCCATTGCACTTTGTGTAAAGGACTGCTCAATACTAGGTTGTATAGCGATGTTTAGCAAAAGATATTGTTCTGAATCGAAAGGCCATGTATCCGAATCTTTTGTTGATGGATTATAAGTGTAATGCACAACATCATTAACACTAAAAACCATTTTTTCTGAAGACCATTCTAAAGTATATACGTGAAATTCATTGGAAACACTTGGTATTGTCTGTCCTCCATGATTTAAAGTACCTCCATAACTAGAAGGTGTATGCATAGCACTTTGCACATAGTTTTGATTATGTCCCCAATGTTCCATTATATCTATTTCACCACAAGCAGGCCAATTTAAATTTCCAAACCCTTGATTATCCCAATAACCTCCGTCTTCATTAATATTCTTTCCCAACATCCATATTGCTGGCCATGTTCCAACTCCTGTTGGTAATTTTGCTCTAACCTCTACTCTACCATAAGTAAATGCAAATTTAGAATTCAATCTTGCAGAAGTATATTGCTTTGTATAGCCTTGATTGTGAAATGTTTCTTTTTTAGCAATAATATGCATTAACCCATTGTCCAAATACGAATTATCTTCTCGATTAGTGTAATGTTGCACCTCTCCATTATACCAGCTACCTCCAGCTGGTAATTGAGTTTGATGAAACCAATTCGCAGAATTAATTGCGCCACTACCATCAAATTCGTCAGACCATACTAAATCATCAAATACAGGTTCTACTGGCACATCAATAATGCCATCGTAAAGAAAGTCGTCAATATATGCGATTACAGAATCATTATTGTTTTCTCCATTTACTTGCAATACAACTCTATTAAAATCTGTCCTAGTTATTGGATCTGGTGAAGCTGGCAAATAGGCATCAGATCCAAAACTAAATGTTATTTCTTGCCATTGATTCAAAACAACTGGCTTAATAATTTCAGTTTGAGTTACCCAAGGTTCTCCTAATGAACCATCTTGAAGTTTAAGAGAAATTTGATTCGTCTGATTTCCTGAAATACCATTTGAGGGAATATAAATTTTTAAACTAAATGTATTATGTGCTGATAAATCAAAGTTTGCTGGAGTGTTAAATCTTATATTAGCATATGGTGCACTTCCATCATCATCGTATTTTAAAACAGTAGATGAATTATTAATCCCATTTTGGAATGGATTAGAAAAGTTAACATCAATCATTATTATTTGAGTTGGATCTAACTGCCAGGATATAGTTCCGTTGCCTTCAAAATTATCTTCAACTGTTTGTGCAGAATAGAAGTAGGGAATTAAAAATAATATTGTGAAAAAAATTGTACGCACCATAAATAAAAATTAAAAACTCAAAAATAAGGCTTGTTGTATAAGACACCTAAAATTCCACCAATACATAACCCATACAACTATAAATCATTTCAATAAGAACTATCAAAACTGACTAAAAGTCACTTGTATACAGATACTTAGAGACATTTTGTCTTACAACTGCTATTGGTAAGATTATTGACAAAATTAAATTGAAAAGAAAAATATACGACTATGAATTTTAATAACTATACAATTAAATCACAAGAAGCTATTCAGCAAGCACAACAACTTGCTCAAAGTTTTGGTCATCAACAAATTGAAAACGAACATATTTTCAAAGCAATTTTTGAAGTTGATGAAAATGTTTTACCATTCATTTTAAAAAAATTGAATGTTAACATATCTATGTTGCAACAAAT
>Ga0102814_10003042_pt1 | contig 11100 bp, 11 predicted proteins | sample ColrivemetaGS741_FD_79112 | JGI IMG/M metagenome (GOLD analysis project Ga0102814, IMG submission 79112) | Estuarine microbial communities from the Columbia River estuary - Flood tide ETM metaG S.741 | ecosystem: Environmental > Aquatic > Marine > Intertidal zone > Estuary | place: USA... | reverse complement strand
GATGATTTAATAGCCTTGGCGTATACAATGATTAAAAAAGGATTTTTAAAACAGTCAAATTTTGAAGCTGTGGTTATTGATACAACAATCAAAGGTTTATTAGAAAAAATGAATAATTATAAGGCGTTATCATTTCCAAAGTGGTTAAATAAGGAACAAATTTAATAATGAGTATAAAACAGCAGATAGATCAACTTAGAAAAGAATTAAACGAGCATAATTACAACTATTATGTGCTCGATAATGCAACGATTTCAGATTATGAATTCGATATAAAATTAAAAGAACTTCAGGATTTAGAATCAAAACATCCAGAGTTTTTTGATGCCAATTCACCAACACAACGTGTAGGAGGTGAGGTTGTTAAGAATTTTGAAACCATTCCACATGAGCAACGTATGTACTCGTTGGATAATTCATATTCAAAAGAGGATTTACTAGATTGGGAAACTCGCATTAAGAAGTTGATTGATGGCAATATACAGTACACTTGTGAATTAAAATACGATGGTGCTTCTATTAGTTTGACCTATGAAAATGGGTTGTTGATAAAAGCAGTAACCAGGGGCGATGGGTTTCAAGGAGATAATGTGACAACCAATATTAGAACTATTAAATCGATTCCTCTTAAATTAAAAGGGGATTTTCCAGAGAAGTTTGACATACGTGGCGAAATTGTCTTGCCTTTTGAAGGATTTAATAAAATGAACGAGGATCGTATTGAAATTGGAGAAGAACCTTATAGAAATCCTAGAAATACCGCTTCTGGAAGTTTAAAATTGCAAGACAGCGCCGAAGTTGCCAAACGCCCACTGGAATGCTTGCTTTATACAGTAATAGGCCCTAATCTTGGAATTAACTCTCAATTCGAAAGTTTAGAAAAAGCTCGAAGTTGGGGATTTAAAGTGCCGGATGCTGCGAAACTTACTAATTCTATTAACGAAGTTTTAGAGTTTATTGATTATTGGAATATTCACCGACATAAATTGCCCTACGAAACAGACGGAGTAGTTATAAAGGTTAATAGTTTACAGCAACAGGAAGAATTGGGGTATACTGCCAAAGCACCTCGTTGGGCTATGGCTTATAAGTTTAAAGCGGAACGGGTTTCAACAAAATTAAACAGTATTACTTATCAGGTGGGTCGAACTGGCGCTATTACACCAGTTGCCAATTTAGAACCTGTTGAATTAGCAGGAACAACAGTAAAACGTGCGTCTTTGCATAATGCAGATCAAATTGAAAAATTAGATATTCGTGTAGAAGATGAAGTGTATGTCGAAAAAGGGGGGGAGATTATCCCTAAAATATTGGGTGTCGATTTAAGTAAACGCTCATCAAATTCCAAACCTACAGTATATATAACTCATTGTCCAGAATGTAAGACCGAATTGGTTAGACAAGAGGGTGAAGCGCAGCATTATTGTCCAAATTATAATGGCTGCAATCCTCAAATTATTGGCCGCATACAGCATTTTATATCCAGGAAAGCTATGGATATTGAAGGTTTGGGTGGAGAAACAGTAGCGCTTCTGGTAAATGAAGGGTTAATTACTAATTATTCTGATTTATATGAATTAACTAAAGAACAGGTCATTCCTTTAGAGCGTATGGCTGAAAAAAGCGCGGATAATTTAATTCAGGGAATTGAGCAATCAAAAAACATTCCTTTTGAGCGGGTGTTATTTGCCCTTGGTATTAGATATGTTGGAGAAACGGTGGCTAAAAAATTGGCTAAGCATTATAAAAGTATAGAGGCTATTGCTCATGCAACGGAAGAGGAGTTAATAAATGTAGATGAAATTGGAGTTAAAATAGCCGAAAGTGTTAAAGCGTTTTTTGCTTCTGAAGAAAATATACTCACAGTTGAAAGATTAAAAGCATTTGGAGTACAATTAGAGATATCTGCAGAACAGCTGATTGGGCAAACCGATAAATTAAAAGGACAGAGTATTGTTATTTCAGGTGTTTTTGAGTCACTATCTCGAGATGAACTTAAAAAATTAATTGAAGATAATGGTGGTAAAGTCAGTAGTTCAATTTCATCGAAAACAAGTTTTATTGTTGCTGGCGATAATATGGGGCCGAGTAAAAAGAAAAAAGCAGATGATTTGAATATTTCTTTGATAAATGAATATGATTTCTTACAAAAAATTAAATAATCAATAATTTCATCGATAAAATGTATATATTTATCGTTTAATTGTAATATTTTTTTATATTTGTACTTTAACCTATCTTATTATTATGTACAAGTCAAAGATTTTAATGGGTTTAGTACTTATAGTTTATGTGCTATCCGTGTTGTTTCAGTTTGGTAATGATAGTAGTATTGCGAATTCTCTGAAATCATTCATAATACCTATATTTACTTTATTATATTTTGTAACAGTTAAAAAGAAATCTTTATTCTTTTTACTTTTTTTAGTACTCTATGCAGTCTCAGACTTATTGCTGTTTATAGCACCTTATATTTCAAATAAGGTTAATTATTACATGGGTAATTCCTTATATATTCTTGCTTATACCTTTTTATTGCTTGAGGTTTGTAAATCTGTTTGTGTTTTGTATGTTTTAAAAAATTATAAAATTCATTTGTTAGTTCTAACCATTTTAAATATTTATATAATTTATGTTTTGCATGTCATAGTCGCCCCATATGTCGCAAAAACGAACGAATTTTATGTAGAATTAGTGTATAATATTGTTATGCTATTAGTTTTATCCTTAACGCTGGTAAACTACTTTTACAGAGATAATGTAAAGTCTCTCTATTTATTTTTAGGTGCTATGTGCATTGTGTTCAGCGAAGTAATCTGGATAGCTTATGGATATATATCGGCCAGTACGTTTCTTAATATAGTATCGACTTCGTTATACATGCTTTCATTTTATTTCTTTTATATACAATCTAAATTAGTCTATGAGGAAAGAGAGGAAGAGGTAGAAATTTTAATTAACTAGTTTTATTTTTAAGGAATTGCCGTTATTTTAAAAGTGAAATCATAAAACTAAGAAAAAGTTAATGTTGCTTTAAAACACAGTTAGTCTTCATCAGTATTTATTGATATTCGAAGTTTTATTAAGTGAATTATTATTGCAACTCTAGTAATACCTAAAGTTAGTGAGGTTCCTGTCTAAATCTTTGTCAGTAATAAAATTTCATACAAAAATCTTTAATGCAAAGTTATAGGATATCTTACCTTTTAAATAATTATGTCCGATAAACGATACATATTTTTACACTTCATCGATAAAAAGCATTATTTTACCGTTGAAATTAAAATTTATTTATATATTTGATTCAACCTACTTATTAAAATATTGTGGACAATCATAATAAACTTACTTATAACAATGTGTTTTTAGCCGCATTATTACTGTTAATTGGTATTAATGTTTTCGGATCTGTAACGGATAATTCGTTATTAATGAAAACTACGATGCCTTTGTTTATACCCGTGTTTTTAATTTTCTACTTTGTAAAGTATAATTCCTTAAAAATCGTTTTCATATCATTTCTTTTATTCTCGTTTTTAGGTGATACATCTTCTATGTTTTTTTCAGAAGACTCAATAATTCAGACTTCAAGTATTCTTTATTTATTAAGTTATTTATACTTAATTATTATTGTGGCACCAAATTTTAAAATAATTGAACTGAATAAATTAATTGGAGCTTACTTGTTAGTTGTTTTTGTTATTACGTTGTATTTCTTGTATGTTATTTATAGCATCATGCAAACTGTAGTAGCAAATGACACTGAAGTGCTGTTATTTGGAATAAAAAGTTTAAGCCTTATAGTTCTTGCCTTCATTTCTTTTGGGGTTTATTTAAATACACAGACAAAACAATCGGTACTTTTTTTGACAGCTGTAATTTTCTTTGGGCTATCGGTAATAATGAATTACATTAATCTTTATTATTTATACGATTGGAGTTTTGTATTGTTACAACGAGTATTGTATGCAATTGGAATATATGTATTATTTAAATTTATTATGGAAGTGCATATTATTAAAAAGACTGAGCCAATAAAGTTAAATGAAAGCTATTCTTCTGATAATATATTAGCTTAAACAATTATGGACGTTCCGTTAACAGATTTGTTTTTGTTTTCATCAAAATAAAAATCGATTCTTCCAAGATTTATACCGTAGCAACCCACCTGGTTTATTAACATATTCTTATCTTCCATATTTTTAACTATGGTCGGTTTAGATAAAAATGTATGGGTATGTCCGCCAATAATTAAGTCAATATCTTTTGTTAACGATGCAAGTTTTAGGTCGCTAATTTTATTCGGATTTGTTTTGTAATTATACCCTAAATGCGATAAGCAAATTATCAAATCGCAACGCTCGTCTGTTTTTAAAACACGAGTCATTTCTTGGGACATTTCTACTGGGTCTAAATATTTTGTTTCCTTGTACATTGCTGGATCCACTAAACCATCTAACTCAATACCTAGTCCAAAAACCCCAATTTTAATTCCATCTTTTATAAAGATTTTATAAGGTTTAACGTGGGTATTCATAATAGTATTTGAGAAATCGTAATTAGCAGTTATAAATTCAAATTCTGCATGCGGTAGTTGCGCATATAAACCATCAATAGCATTATCAAAATCATGATTGCCTATTGTAGCCGCATCATACTTTAATTTACTCATTAATTTAAATTCTAATTCACCACCATAATAATTAAAATAAGGTGTTCCTTGAAAAATATCACCGGCATCTAATAATAAAGTATGTGGATTTTCATTTCTTATAGATTCAATTAAAGTCGCTCTTCTGGCAACCCCACCCATATTAGCATTTCTTCCATCTTCCGGTCCAAATGGGTCGATATGACTATGAACATCATTAGTATGTAAAATAGTTATTTTTGATGCTTTTGGTGCTGATGAAAACGACTGAAGTCCAAAACCACCAAGAGTTACTAATGCGGTTGTAGCTGTTGTTTGTTGTATAAATAATCTACGCTTCATAACGTTTATTTAATTTGTATAAATCTATCGTCTCTTATTGGGTTTATGGTATCAACTTCTTTAAAATTATCAATTAAAGCATTTCTAATTTTATAGTCTAAAACGTAAAGCCCTTCATTAGGTTTAAAAAAATACATATCATCACCACCATTATATAAATAATCGTTGGTGGCCACATAATAAATTCTGTAAGGATCAATTCTTTCACCTTTAATAGAAGCGTCAACAACTTTAAAATTTTTATTTATAACCAATTTTAGTTTAGAAATAGGATGTGCTTGTTTTGCTCGACTTAAATAATTTGTTAAACTATCTATTTGAGTACCTTTTATAGCTACAACAACAATGCTATTCTCAAAAGGCATAATCTCATAGGCAGTACGCGTGGTAATATTTCCTTTTGAAATAATAGAACGAATCCCACCATGATTTAAAATAACCATATCTATATTATTCCCTGTTCTACTTTTAAATATGGGATTTGCTTCATCGTAAACAACGTCTGCCATAAAATTACCAATGGCCGTATTAAATGCGCCATCAGATTTGGAATAGGTATCCATAGAATAAGCCAAAACACTGTCTAAATCTTTTTCAATGTGTTCTCTATATGGTTTAATAAATGCTTCAATCTGAGAATCGGAAGCTAAAGTATCTGCGATGTGAATTTGTTTGCCTTCAATTTTTGAAAGATATACCTTTGGATGTTTACAATTAAATGCTAAAAATGTAATGACTGCTACTATTAGATATTTAAATCTCATTAATTTAAACTTATAATTTTTGATAAATATTTGAATGTACTTTTGTTACCTTTGCGCAAAGCATAAAGATAAATGATTTTAAAGGGTTTTAGAGAAAAATCTATTAAAAAGTATATAAACAAATTATTATCTAAAGAACGTGAAAATGTTTCAGATAGTAAGATTGTAAGTATAGGTGTTATTTTAAATATTGATGAAATTGATGATTTTGAATGGTTTAAGGAACTAGCGAATTCATTAAATGTGCATGAAAATAAATTGAAAATTATAGCGTTTTCAACACAAAAGAACGATACACTTAAATCATGGGATGATTGTTACCATCCTATTGATATTGGTTGGAGAGGAGCAATAAAAAATGGTGGACTACAATCTTTTTTAGACACTAAATTTGATGCACTTATAAGTTATTACGAATCAGACGTTACTGAATTAAAGTTGCTTACAGCCTCATCTCAGGCGCAATTTAAAATAGGCATCTTACAATCAGATGAGCGTATTAACGACTTAATTATACACACTAGATTAAAAGATTTTAATGTATTTAAAAAGGAAATATTTAAATACCTAACTGTATTAAATAAAATTAAAAATGAATAGTAAGTTTTTAGGAACTGGAGTTGCTTTAGTTACACCTTTTAAATCAGATTTAAATGTAGATCATGATGCATTGGCAACTATTGTTAATTTCAATATTGAAAATGGTGTAGAATATCTTGTTATTTGTGGCACCACAGGAGAAAGTGTTACTATTACAAAACAAGAGAAATTGGAAATTATAGCTACTATTTCTAAAACAAATAAAGGCCGTGTACCTATGGTTTTAGGTATTGGTGGCAATAATACAGCGCAGGTTATAGAAGAAATCAAAACAACCGATTTAAGTAATATAGATGCTATTTTATCGGTATCTCCTTATTATAGTAAACCAACACAAGAAGGAATTTATCAGCATTTTAAGGCTATTGCAGAAGCGTCACCTATTGATATTATTTTATACAATGTTCCTGGTCGTACTTCTAGAAATATAGAAACAGAAACAACTTTAAGGTTAGCAAACGATTTTAAAAATGTAATAGCAGTTAAAGAAGCAGGAAATAATGTGGCTCAGTATTTACAGTTAATTAAAAACAAACCTGAAGATTTTTTAATTATTTCTGGCGACGACGATTTAGCTTTAGGTATTGTTTTAGCAGGCGGAGCAGGGGTGATTTCTGTAATTGGTCAAGCATTTCCTCAAGAATTTTCAGATATGATTCGTTTAGGATTGAATGGTAAAGCAAAGGATGCTTACAAACTTCACTATCGATTAATGGATGTTATCGGTTATATTTTTGAAGAGAACAATCCTGCAGGGATTAAAGGTGTTTTTGAAGCTCTGGGATTATGTAGAGATACCGTGAGATTACCATTAGTACCGGCATCTAATCCGCTAAAAGAAAAAATTAAATCATTTGTAAATAAGTTCTAGTACTGTTAAAAATTACTTAAACGTTATGGTTGCTGTGTTTAAGCCGTTAATTTAGCCGTGAAATAATATTTTTAAAATCCATATTAAAGACTTAATTTTGCATCTTGTTTAAAATTTATGAAACATTTTATTTACATATTAATTTTACTTTTAACTTTAAGTTCATGTAGCGAATATCAAAAGGCTTTAAAGTCTGAAGATATAGCTGCAAAATTTACGTTAGGAGATTCGCTTTATAATCAAGGTAAATTTGCAAAAGCAAATAAGCTTTTTGCGCAAATAGTGCCAGATTACAGAGGAAAACCTCAAGCTGAAAAATTGATGTATCTGTATTCTAATTCATTTTTTAAAATGAAAGAGTATTATACGGCAGGTTATCAGTTTGAACGTTTTGTATCGAGTTACCCTAAAAGTGAAAAACTGGAAGAAGCATCTTATTTAGCAGCGAAGAGTTCTTATATGTTATCACCTGTATACACTAAAGACCAAAAAGAAACAAAAGTGGCTATTGAAAAGTTGCAAAACTTTATTAATTTATTTCAAGAATCGGAGTATTTACCAGAAGCAAATAAGTTAATAAAAGAGTTAGATTTTAAATTAGAAAAAAAGGCATATAGTATTGCAAAACAATATAATACTATATCTGACTATCCTGCGTCTGTAAAGTCGTTCGATAATTTTATTATAGACTTTCCTGGTTCTTCATTACGTGAAGAAGCGTTATTTATAAGATTTGATTCTGCCTATAAACTTGCCGTTAATAGTGTGGAATTAAAAAAGACACCAAATGGAATTGTTAATCTTAAAAAAGATCGATTAAATCAGGCAAAAGAATATTATATTTCATTTAAAAAATCGTTTAAAAATTCGAATCATATTGAAGAATTAGATAAAATGGCGGTTACTTTAGATGAAGAGTTAGAAAAATACAGCACTAAAAGTTAAATTACTATGACAATGGACTTAAAGAAAACCAACGCACCTGTTAACACTATTACGTACGACAGAAATCAAATTGACGAGCCAACAGAGAATATCTACGAGTCAATTTCTATTATCGCTAGACGTGCAGAACAAATTAACACTCAGATTAAAAAAGAACTTATCGATAAGTTAGAAGAGTTTGCTACTTACAACGATAGTTTAGAAGAAATCTTTGAAAACAAAGAACAAATTGAGGTTTCTAAATTTTACGAAAAATTACCAAAACCACATGCTTTAGCTGTTCAGGAATGGTTAACAGATAAAATTTATTTTAGAAATACTGAGGAGGATAATCAGGAATAAATTCTAAAATTTCAATGAAATTAATTAAACTCCAAAGCGATATTATTATGTGGTTTTGGAGTTTAATTCGTATTAATCATAAGAATTCTGAAAGCTATTTTTTATGAGTATTTTAAGCGGAAAAAATATATTATTAGGTATTACTGCTGGTATTGCCGCATATAAAACTGCTTCATTAGTAAGGTTGTTTATAAAATCGGGCGCTAACGTAAAAGTAGTTATGACGCCGGCCTCAAAAGAATTTATTACACCTTTAACCTTATCAACTCTTTCAAAAAATCCTGTCTATTCTTCTTTTGTAAATGAAGATGATGACAATGCTGTGTGGAACAGTCATGTAGATTTAGGTCTATGGGCAGACTTGTTTATTATTGCTCCAGCTACCGCAAATACATTAGCGAAGATGGCAAATGGTGTTTGCGATAATTTGTTGTTAGCCACTTATTTATCGGCTAAATGTCCAGTGTACTTTGCACCAGCCATGGATTTAGACATGTACATTCACCCAAGTACATTGCATTCTTTTAATGTTTTAGATAGTTTTGGAAATATTATGGTTCCTGCTACCAGTGGCGAATTAGCCAGTGGTTTGGTAGGCGAGGGCAGAATGGCAGAACCGGAAGATATTGTATCATTTATTGAAAATGATATTTTAGATAAACTCCCGTTGAAAGGAAAAAAAGTGTTGATTACTGCGGGCCCAACATACGAAGCCATTGATCCCGTTCGTTTTATAGGGAACCACTCCAGTGGTAAAATGGGTTTTGAAATTGCTAAAGCTTCAGCGAATTTAGGTGCTGAGGTTATTTTAATTACAGGACCAACTCATGAAAAAGTATCTTTTAGTCATATAAAAGTGATTCCTGTAATTAGTGCTTCAGATATGTATAATGAAGTTCATAAATATTTTGAATTTGTTGATATTGCCATACTTTCTGCTGCCGTGGCCGATTATAAACCAAAAGAAGTTTCTAATCAGAAAATAAAAAAGAAAGATGCTGCGTTAACTTTAGAGTTAGAAAAAACACAAGATATTTTAGCGTCTTTAGGAAAAATTAAAACTAAGCAGTTTTTAGTAGGTTTTGCATTAGAAACGAACGATGAACTTGAAAACGCAAAAGGAAAACTGAAAAGCAAGAATTTAAATTTAATTGTTTTAAATTCGTTAAATGATAAAGGTGCTGGTTTTAAAAGTGATACTAATAAAGTAACTTTTATCGACGACGAGGAGACAGTAACAGAATATCAATTAAAATCGAAAGCAGATGTTGCTAGCGATTTACTAAATAAAATTTTACAACAAATTAATGCGTAATATCCTTATAGTTTTATTGTTTGGTTTTGGGATAATAGGATTTTCCCAGGAATTAAATTGTACGGTGGTTGTAAATGCACAACAAACCGGTAATGAGAATTTACCCATATTTAAAACTTTAGAGAAGCAGTTAAAAGAATTTGTTAATAATACGAAGTGGACCAGTAAAAATTTTGCCTCCCAAGAGCGCATTGATTGCAGTATGATAATTAATGTGGTTAATTACAGTGGCGAAGCGTTTCAGGCATCTTTGCAGGTACAATCCTCAAGACCTGTTTATGGATCATCTTTTACTTCGCCAGTTTACAATTTTAATGATAAAGATTTTAATTTTAGATATTTAAAATTTCAGAATTTAATTTTTAATCCTACGCAGTACGAATCTAATTTAGTGTCAGTTTTGGCGTTTCATGTAAATATGATTTTGGGCTTAGATGCTGAATCTTTTTCTGAAAATGGAGGCGATGTTTATTTTAAGCAAGCACAAACAATTGTTAACTATTCGCAACAAGACGCTTCTTTTAAAGGATGGAAATTGGCAGATGGGTTACAAAGCAGATTTGCACTTATAGATAATTTATTGTCACCTACTTTTAAGGAATACAAACAAGTTATATACAATTATCACCGAAAAGGTCTAGACGTAATGAGTGGTAATGTTAAAGAAGGAAAAGAGCAAATTGCAGAATCGCTAAAGTTATTTCAGGCTATGAATAGTCGTCGACCAAATTCTTTTTTGCTGCGTACTTTTTTTGACGCCAAGGCTGATGAAATTGAACAAATTTTTAGCGATGGTCCTAACGTAAATATTGCCAGTGTTAAAGAAACACTTCAAAAAGTAGCGCCTATGCATAGTAGCAAATGGCAAAATATTAAGTTTTAAGTAGAGTACTATTTAAAACGCTTTCATTATATTTAGTTTCAGAATTTAAAAGCCAAAAAAGTCTTGTTAACATCACTTTCAATAAAAAACTACGCCTTAATTGATAATCTTCAAGTAGATTTTAATGATGGGTTTTCAATAATTACTGGTGAAACCGGAGCGGGAAAATCTATTCTTTTAGGTGGTTTATCATTAATTCTAGGTAAGCGCGCCGATTTGAGTAGTTTAAAAAATACCGATGAAAAATGTGTTATTGAAGCAGTCTTTAATATTTCAAATTATAAACTGCAAGCACTTTTTAAAGCTGAAGATTTCGAATACGAAGCACAAACTATTATCCGCAGAGAGATATTACCGTCAGGAAAATCAAGGGCTTTTGTAAACGAT
>Ga0102814_10003040_pt1 | contig 11105 bp, 5 predicted proteins | sample ColrivemetaGS741_FD_79112 | JGI IMG/M metagenome (GOLD analysis project Ga0102814, IMG submission 79112) | Estuarine microbial communities from the Columbia River estuary - Flood tide ETM metaG S.741 | ecosystem: Environmental > Aquatic > Marine > Intertidal zone > Estuary | place: USA: Columbia... | reverse complement strand
TAGAAAGTTTCCAGTTTACTAAATTATTTTCAATAATCTCATCAATTTTCTCAACATTATCAAAAACACCTATTACTGATTCGTCTACATAAGTATAATCAGTACCAAGTGTTGAATTTTCTTTATTTATGTCGCATTCATATAATCTTTGGATAATTAATTCTCTTTGTTCTTTTCTGCTTAAATTATCATTATTTTCCATATTATTACCTCTATATATATTTCATATATAAAATATACCATACAATAGCCAAAATATAAAGTAAAAACCACTAAAACAAGATAAAAACGATTACACAAAATTTAATATCTGTATATATATTGACCAAATAAAAAAGCAACTACATTTTGTAGTTGCTTTATAATTAATATTTTACTCAGTTCTTAAATAAGATTGAGCGATTAAATTATCATATTGCATTTGCATAATCAACAGTTTTTCTGTATTAAATGTTTCAAATACAGGATTTGAATCCAACATGTTTTGTAAATCAAGAACGCTAGTTCCCCATGTAGAAACGTATTGATCAAACACTGGTTTATAGTACCTGTTAATAGCTTCTGTTAAACTATCAGGTATTGTAACTGTACTAGATTCACCAGCTAACGCAGGAATTGTCATACTGTGGTAAATATCAATTTGAGCTTGGCTTAAAAGATGACTATCATTAACAGTTCCTTCAGGATAAACAGGTTCTAAAGGATTTTCCTCAGCGAATTCAGCCGTTGGTTTTTCAAATTGACTAGGTTTAGAAGCTTTTATTAAATGAACTCCGAATGCTGATGTAGTTAGTTTAGTATCTACTAATTCATCTACATTTTCATTTTCAGGTCTATTCAATGCTTCGTTTAAAGTAACTAGTGAATCGACAAACTCATCGTCGAAATAATCAACAGTATTATTACCAAGAACGTTTAATTGTTCATGTTTGATTTTGAATCCATATTGTTTCAATGGAGCCCATGGGTTTTCTATATCGTCAATTAAACCATTTTTATATTCTGACTCAATTTGGTTAAAAGATAACCCTTCATCAAGTTTTTGGAATAATAATGTTTCATATAATAATTTTAGTGCAGTAAGCTCATCTACTTCTAAAGCAGTAAGTCCATCTACATATTCTTGATAATCATCAGGTACAAAGTCATTATCAAGATCTAAGTATATAAGTACATGTTCAACTGATAAACTGAAGAATTCATTATATTCAAGTTCAAAGTGAACCAATAGTTCTTCATAAGTAGGAAGATTCCCTACTGCATATTCAACTTGTAAGTTAGGAAGTATAAATACATTCATAACAACATCGTCTAATGTATAATGCCCAAATCCTAAGAATAGAAATTCTCTAAAACTTAAAGTTTGAGGATCAAAACCATAACTAACGTAAGCTCCTGTATAGAAGTTAGCAGATACAGAATCCATTTGTGTATAATAGTCAACTATTTTTTGGTTATCACTTTCAGATAAATTTTGATTTGAACCATAATAATCAATAAATATATCTGAGTCGATCAATGCTTTTTTCTCATAAATATCAGTTGCGATATTAATTCCTAATCTGTATTCTATGAAATTAAATAACTCATCTGCAGTTATTTCAATATCTCCATAAACTCCAACAATAGTTTCGCTATTTAAAACGGCAACTTCTGTATTGTTTTCGAATTCAAATATCATTCTAAATGTTGGCTCATATAATTGAAGTTCTGTTTCTTGTAATAATATTCCTGTAATACTTGCGATTACTTCATTCACTGTCATTAAGTCGATAAAATCAGTTTTTAACTCGGCTAATTCAAGAGTAGTCAATGTATCAAACGCAGGCACAACTTCTTCTGATACTTTGTATGATACAACAAAGTCACCACTGATGTTTTGATGAGTATATGAGAATCTAGAAGTGTTCTCTCCATCAACTTTAAGTGTATCAAATACTAAAGCAGCATATAAAGCAATTGGGTGTGCATTATAATTTATATTACCTAATAAATCATCGTAGTTCAATACAGATATATCAGCGTAGTTAGAACATAGTTCAGCTTCTGTAATATTTTCTGGTAACTGTTCTAGGTTTGGATTCATATAATTATAAAGTAATACAAACTTGCTAAATACTTGCTCATCAGTTAACTGAGTTGTGTTTGTTTCATCAAATAAATCACTTGATAATTGCTCAATTGGTGTAGTACCAAAATACTCACCGTATCCAAAGTTATAATTGTCTACTAAATTGAATTCATCTAACACTGAGTCAAATTCTTTTGTACTACTAAATTCAACTGTCAATACACAAACATCACCAATGTTTGATTCAGCATAGAATGCTTCTAATTGTGTAGGTGTCACATAAAATCCATCTTCCTCAGTTGCATTTTGTAAGTACTCTTTAGTATAGTTTCCTTTAGCAATATCTAATGCTAGAAAGGCTTCAATATCACCCTCAAGATCGGGGTTATATCCTGTGAACAATAAAGACTCTTCAAATGTACTTAACAGTTGAGCATAATAGTCTTCATCTTCCATCATTTCAGCAATCATATCAGCATCATTTGTTCCAAACATGATTTTGTTTTTTCCTTCTAAGATTTCTTCTGGTGTTAATGCAGTTATATAGTCTTCAAATAAGATTTCCTCAACATAACGTTGCATCATTCCCATTCCATAAACCTTAACCATTTCATTCCACATTTCAGATCTAGTTATCGTTATATCCCCAAATGAAGCATAAACTCCATCAGGGTTAGAAACCATTGGTGTAATCGTTTCAGATACCGTAACTGTTATTGTAAATGTAGATTCTTTTCCTTTAGAATCTTCTACTGTATATTTAACAGTAAATTCTCCAGCCTTCGTAAGATCCACATTTGATAAATTTACATTGGTAGCATCTAGTACAATCGGACCATCTTCAGTATCATTAACTGTTACTAATGATAACCAATTAGGTTCTCCTTCTCCTACTTCAATGCTTAGCGTTGCTTCTCCAGTAAATACTGGTGCTTCATTTCCATCATCTTTATTGTCTTTTTTACATCCTGATAGTACAAATACAGATGTTAAAAGCAATAAGATTACTAATAATTTTTTCATAATTTCATCCTCTCAAATATATACATATTTAATTTGCTTATTCCATTATATTACAAACGAGCGAATTTTACTATAATTCTTCACAATATTCTCACATTTGCACCTAAAAAGCCAGCATCCGCTGGCTATTTTCAGTTAAACAAAAAGTTGATTATATCTGGAAATCTTTTTTCCCAGTCTATCTCATTATGGATTGCATCTTTTGCGATAACAAACTTAATGTTTTTATGATCAATTTTATCTTTTAAGATATTGTACATCTTTTTATTAGAATCAATATATTTTTGATTATCGATATCATTTGAAGTTTCTTTAGTTCCAACATCCATATAAAACTTATTTACACCTTTAAGATTGTTTGATTTTGCAAAATTTTCTAGTTGATTTTGAATGACATAATATGCATTTGATACACATCCAAATTTCGAAAAATATTCTGTGTATTTTAGCGCAGCATATGTTGCACACACTCCTCCAAAAGATGACCCCATAATTCCCGTATTCAAAGGGTTTATAAGTGTTCTATATTTTGTGTCGATTATGGGTTTTAATGTTTTAGTGATGAAGGCAATATAATTGTCAGTATTCCCACCATATAACACTTCACTATCTGAAAATTTAAATGTAAAAGGAACCAAATCATTACTTCGGTATTCACCTTCATTATCAATCCCAACAATGATTAATTCAGTCAAATCAGGATTATTTTCAAATGCTTCAATAATACCCCAACTTTTTCCATATGTAGCTAAATTGTCATCAAAGAGATTTATCCCGTCATTCATATATAAAACAGGATAGCTCTTGTCACCTTCATTATAACTTTTTGGAAGCATCATAAATATTTTTATTTCTCTGTTTAGTTCTTGAGAAAAAACACTGAATTCTTGATATTTTTTCATATCATCACTCCTATTTTTTAATATAAACAAGACTTTCATATGGTAAAAGCTTTATACCAGTAGACAATTCCTTTTCCTCATAATTAGTAAGTAATAACTCAAACCCATCAATCTTGATATCTAGATTCACAGTAACCCTAGAATTAGTAAAATTAGAAATTGATAAAATCTCTGCAGTAGGTGTTTTATTAATATAAATAAAAGTCTTATTATCATCAATATTTAAAAACTTAATAGTCCCATCACTGATTTTCAATTCTTTTCTTAAGCTGAATATTTTTTTGTAACATGTGTATATCGAATTTGGATCTTCAAGTTGTTGTTCAAGGTTGATTTCATTGTAGTTACGGTTTACATTTATCCAAGGTGTATTGTTTGAAAACCCAGCGTTTTGACTAGAATCCCACTGATAAGGTGATCTAGCATTATCTCTTGCGCGATCTCTTAAAGCTTGCATAGCTACGTCATGCGTCGCTCCAAAACTCATAAAATTATCATACTCAGTAAAAACCTCAACATCTCTGAAGTCGTTTAACTTTTCATAATCTACGTTTGTCATACCAATTTCTTCACCTTGGTACACAATTGGTGTTCCAGGCATTAAATATAAGGATTGACATAGCATTTTCCCTGATTGATTATGTAATTCAGAATCATCACCATAGTGAGAAATAACACGTGGTTGATCGTGATTATGCCAGTATATAAGATTCCATCCTTGATTCTTTAACATTTCAAACCATTTATAAAAACTTTCCTTAATATTGCTTACATTGATAGATCCTTTTGCCCATTTTCCAGGTGTTAATTCATTTTTATCATCACAATCTTGCCAGCAATGTCCGAAATGAATCAACATGTCGAATTCTTTGCTATCAAATCCGCAGTATTTTAAAGCTTCTTCTTTCGTTGCTCCTCCAGCTTCCCCCATCGTCATAACGTCTCTCGGACCAAATACTTCAGTACCAAACTCCTCTAAATAATCATGATGTTTTGGTAAACTTGAAAAATACTCATATCCAGGATGCCCCTCGGGAAAATCCCAATCTTTTTCAAGATGATTAGATGCATCGACTCTAAATCCATCAGCACCTAGATCAATCCAAAAATTAGTTGCTTTTTTTAAATCATCTTTCATATCTTGATTACGCCAGTTTAAATCAGGCATCTTTTTACTGAAAATATGTAAATAATATTCATTTGTTGCTTCATTAAATTCCCAAACAGGTCCACCAAACCAGCTTCGCCAATTTGTTGGCATTTTTCTATTACCGTCTTTGTCAAATTTTGGTTTTTGCCAAATATAATAATCATGGTATTTTTTATGATCTTTATGGTTTGGATCTTTTGCTGCTAAAAACCAAGGATTTTCATCTGATGTATGATTAAGTACCAAATCAAAAATGACCTTAATATCTAAAGCATGAGCTTTATCAATAAAGTTCTTAACATCTTCCATTGTCCCATAATCTTCGCTAACTTTATAAAAATCAGAGATGTCATATCCATTATCATCCATTGGTGATTCATAATGAGGACTAATCCAAACAGCATTAACACCAAGATCTTTTAAATACTCTAACTTTTCTACAACACCATTAAAATCACCAATACCATCATTATTGGAGTCGTTAAAGCTTCTAATATATATCTGATAAATTATTGCGTCTTGCCACCATTTTCTTTCCATGTAAACAACTCCTTAAAAATTATCAGTAATTTATTTATTATATCTTATTTTCATTATACTACATTGTTTACCTAATTACTCAAATAACTAAAAAGCTGAAACCGCTACCATACAGTTATTTAGCTATTATATGGTATAATAAATTTAAATTAGTAAATAGATAGCCATAACGAATGGCAATTTGAATGGAGATAAAAAAATGTTAGATATTACATTGCTTCATGAAGCGAAAAGCAAGTTTGCATATCTGTATGATAAAGATACTATTCATATAAAATTAGCAGCCACAAAAAACAAAGTAAATAGTATTGAAGTTATTTATGGAGACCCTTTTTACTGGGGCCATTCAATAGATGAATCAAATAAGTGGGAATGGAAAAAAGAATCGAACTCAAAAACACTAATGGTTAAGGAATATGAGACAGATATTTACGATCACTTTTTCATAGCTTTAAAACCAGAATTCAAGAGAATGAAATATGCATTTATTATAAATAATCAATACTTATTTGGTTGTAGAGAAACAATTGATTTAATAAAAAGACCAGAGTTAAAAACAAACTTATTCAATTATTTTAACTTCCCATATATCAATGAAGAGGACTTGTTTGATGCACCTTCATGGATTGAGGATCAGGTATGGTATTCAATCTTTCCTGAAAGATTTTCCAATGGTGATAAAACGATAAACAAAGAAAATACATTGGAATGGGGCAACACTAATAACTATTCAAACGAACTCCGTTTTGGTGGGGATTTACAAGGTATCATTGACAGACTAGATTATATAAAAGGAATCGGTTTTACAGGAATATATATGACTCCAATTTTTAAAGCTGATTCAACCCATAAATATGATACAACTGATTATTATAATATTGATGAAGCATTTGGAAACAATGAAAAACTAGGCGAATTAGTAGAAAAAGCACATAGTATGGGGATTAAAGTAATGCTTGACGCAGTTTTTAACCACTGCGGTTTTAGACACCCTTATTTTCAAGACGTTATTAAAAATGGTAAAGATTCAAAATATTATGATTGCTTCTACATAATTGACAAAGCAAAAAAAGTTATCGATTACCCTCTTGATAAGAACAATATGTTAGATCGTAAATATGCGAAGGATTTTCATAAAAATCCTCAGCTACTAAATTATCGAACTTTTGCTTTTACTCCATATATGCCTAAATTAAATACCAACAACAAACTTATGAAGAAACATTTATTTGATGTTGCTGAATTTTGGATTAATAAATACGATATCGATGGATGGAGACTAGATGTAAGTAATGAAGTAAGTCATAAATTCTGGAGAGATTTTAGATCACATGTTAAAACTTTAAAAAGTGATGCATATATATTAGGTGAGAACTGGGATAACTCATCTCCTTGGCTGCAAGGAGATCAGTATGATAGTGTTATGAATTATGAATTATTGTTCCCTATTTGGAATTATTTCGGAACAAATATTGATCATAAACAATATACAAGTACAGAGTTTATGTATAGAGTAAATAAAGTATTGACTGATTATCCTAAAAATGTATTGAAGGGGATGTATAACTTGGTTGATAGTCATGATACAACAAGAATCCTTGAAATATGTGGGAATAACGAAGAATTGGTAAAACTACCCTATCTATTCCTGTTTACACTACCAGGAGCACCATCTATATACTATGGTGGTGAAGTAGGATTAACTGGAAAACATGATCCTGATAACCGAAGATGTATGATTTGGAATGAGGATAAACAAAATAATAATATTCTCAACCACATTCAAACTCTAATAAAACTACGAAAAGAATATAAAGAGTTTAAATCAACTGAAATTAGATGGTTAGTTACAAACGATGAAGATGAATACATAATTTTCAAAAAGAATAAAATGTATTTTATAATATCAAATAGCTCAAAAGAACTAACAATAAAATTACCAAAGGAATTAAGCAATAAAGAGCTCAAAGACATTTATAAAAACGAAGATATTAGTCTAAAAAACAGTCTTTTACTTGATAGTTATGCTTTTTATATTTTAAAATAAATTAATTACTATTATAAACATTTAAATTATATATATTTGTGAGAGCCGTTACACCTACTAAACTATTTACATTGCTTTAATACACTGATAAGATTGGAGCATGAAGGAGTGATACTATGTCATTATTATCTGCAAAATTACTTGATTCAAAAACTATTAAATTACAAGTAAGTAATAACTTTTATGGTGGAATTACTAACTTGGTATATCTTAGATCTGAAAATATTATGACCGAATTAACAATTAATAAAAAAAAGAAGAGAAAAGACTATACAGAATATTTTATTGAATTAAATACAGAAATTTGTTTATCAAAAGAATATGAAATTGTTATTGACCGTTCTATGAGAACAACATTAAATATAGAAGACATTGTATTTAATGATACCTTTGATAATACATATTATTACGATGGTCCATTGGGTAGTTTTTATACAAAAGAAAAGACAACTTTCTATGTATGGGCTCCAACTGCTACTACTGTTAAATTAGATATTATAAAGAGTGACGGTACTTCCATTATGAAAACAATGGAACGAATTGATAAAGGTGTTTGGACAACAGTTATATTTGACGATTTAGAATCTGCTAGCTACGTTTATTTACCAAAAATAAGTGGTACATACAACGAAGCGTTTGATCCATATGCTTATTCTTCAACACCAAATTCAAAAAGAAGCGTAATCATCGACCTAGAAAAAGTGAATGATAAAGTAGATAAAAAGAATCTTCCTACATACGAATCTTTTACAGACTATATCATTTATGAAACAAGTGTTCGTGATTTTACAATTAGTGCTCATAACATTAATAACAAAGCTAAATTTAAAGGTTTAACAGAATCAAATGTTCTTTCAAAAGAAGGAAATACTGTCGGTCTTGATTATATTGAAGAACTAGGTATAACACACCTTCAATTAATGCCATTTTATGATTTTGGAAGTATCTTAGAAGAAGAACCTACATTATTTTATAACTGGGGTTATGATCCTGTGAACTATAATGTCCCAGAAGGTGGATACATCACAGATGTCTTTGATCCATATAAAAGAATTTTGGAATTAAAAGAAATGATCCAATCAATAAACAATAAGGGTATATATGTTAATATGGATGTTGTATATAACCATATGTTTGATGTATACACTAGTTGTTTCCATAATTTAGTACCTAACTACTACTTCCGTTACGATAAAAATAAAAAACCATCAAACGGTTCTTTTTGTGGAAACGATACAGAAAGTCTTCATTTAATGATGAGAAGATTTATTGTTGACTCAGTTCTAAGATGGGTAACAATGTATGGTGTAGATGGTTTCCGTTTTGATTTAATGGGAATCCATGATATCGATACAATGAACATCATAAGAGAAAAACTAGATGAAATAAATCCAATGATTATTGTATATGGTGAAGGATGGCATATGCCATCAACACTAAAAGATTCACTAAAAGCATCAATCGTGAATCAAAAGAAAGTACCAAATATTGCAATGTTCAATGATAGATTTAGAGATACTTTAAAAGGACCACATAGCAATCCAAAAGAGCGAGGATTCTTGTGTGGAGACAAAACAAAAAGCGATATGGCTGCTTCGTGTTATACTGGTACTGTACTAGGATACAAAGATGTTAAAAGTTATATGCTAAAACCAACGACAACAATTAACTATGCTTCATGTCATGACAATTATACAATATTTGACCAGTATATGATTAAATATAAGGTTCCATCAAAAGTCAGAGAATTACAATCGTTCAATTTAGCTAACCTATTTTTAACTCAAGGGATTATTTTCTTCCATAGTGGTTCAGAGTTTTTTAGAACAAAGCTTGGAGAAGAAAATTCATATAATACATCAGATGATGCCAATCAAATAGATTGGGATTTGCGTGACACATATGCCAATCATATTGACTTTATAAAAGAAATAATTAAAATACGAAAATCCTTTAAAGGATATCGTTTAAGTACTAAACAATTGATCAAGAAACACGTTGTAGTTACAGTCCTCAAGCAAGGAATTATTGAATATATTATTAATTACAATAATGAAACATATAGTCATTACATAAATGCAACAAACAAACCATTTACAAAAAAACTTAAGCAAAAAAGTAAACTACTAATCAACAAATATGAAGCAAGTGTTTCTGGTTTGATTGATGTAAAAGAAATAACTGTAGAGCCCTTCTCATTGGTTGCTCTAAAATCAATAAAATAAATTTGAAATGAAGTGATTGAATGAAAAAATTATTAGTCTTATTATTCGTGTTATTATTAACACTGACCGCATGTACAAAACCAACAATTGAATCAACAATAATTTTTAGTATTGAAAATAATCATGAAATAGATATGTATCAATTTGAAGATGAAATTGATCTTTCTGGAATCACAGCTTTTAGTGATGACGGAATGAACTATACACCATTTATTGAAGTAACTGGTACATATGATCTAGATGTAATAGGAAATTATAATTTAGTGCTAGAAGTTACAGAAAATAATGGTGCATTTGCATCAATATCTGTTGTCTTAAACATTATTGATAAATCATGTGAAATTGATCCGTTGCAAGATAAGTGTATTAAACATGTAACCGAAATTTCATTTGATAGTTCGAGTGTTCTTATTACAAGAATTTATATTGACGATTTTGCTAAACTTACTTGGGAGATTTCACCAAGTGATGCTGACAATACTAATGTAACTCTTTCTTCAAGTGATGATTCCATTGCTACAATAAATGAATATGGTTATATATTTGGTCATAAAGAAGGTTCTGTTACTTTCACAATAACTACGCAAGATGGAAACTTTTCAATACAAAAAGTCGTTAGTGTATTAGAAAAAAACTGCACAGTTGATCCAACTCAAGACAAATGCGCAGATGCAATGTTACTCGATTACTCTAGAGTCGTTTCACTACCAGATGAGAACGTTAGTGGAACAGACTATAATTTAATATATGTAAACAACAAAATTTATTATGAGATATTCGTTAGAAAATTTGCTGATGGTGACGATGATTACATTGGTGACTTCCAAGGTATTATAGACAACCTTGCATACTTAAAAAAACTAGGTGTTGGAGGAATTTGGTTAATGCCAATTATGGATTCAAGAAGTGATCATGGCTATGAAACAGATAATTATTATGATGTTAACAGCGATTATGGGACTATGGCAGACTTTAAAGAAATGGTTGCTGCTGCACATGGTATGGGGATTGACGTAATTATTGATTTAGTCGTTAACCATATGGGCGCAAGAAATGCGATTTTCCAAGATGTGCTTATAAACGGTGTTAATAGTGATTATTACGACTGGTTCACATGGATTGATTCAAGTGATCCAAGATTTGGTAC
>Ga0102814_10003037_pt1 | contig 11110 bp, 12 predicted proteins | sample ColrivemetaGS741_FD_79112 | JGI IMG/M metagenome (GOLD analysis project Ga0102814, IMG submission 79112) | Estuarine microbial communities from the Columbia River estuary - Flood tide ETM metaG S.741 | ecosystem: Environmental > Aquatic > Marine > Intertidal zone > Estuary | place: USA... | reverse complement strand
ATTGTCAAATTGCGATAGCAGCATGAGTCGTCAAAAAACAAGTTTGGGCTCGATCCCGGTCGGGTACCCCGAGATGGATACAAAGTCGTCACATGATCATCAGAGAATTTAAATTTGCGATAATCACATGAGTCATCAAAAAACAAGTTTGGGCCCGATCCCGGTCGGGTACCCCGAGATGGATACAAAGTCGTCACATGATCATCAGGAATGTACGTGTCGTCACCGGCGATAACGGCATGAGTCGTCAAAAAACAAGTTTGGGCCCGATCCCGGTCGGGTACCCCGAGATGGATACAAAGTCGTCACATGATCATCAGGAATGAACGCGTCGTCACCGGCGATAACGGTATGAGTCGTCAAAGAAGTGATCATTCGAATCTAATTTGACAAATAAATATTATATATAGAAATACACACACATCGGTAATTAAAAAAAATGTCTTTTGTTAAATTAGTAGTATCATTATTGATTGTTACTCAAACAATTGGTCAATTGATTGAGACATCACATACTGTTATTGAATCTGATCTTAATACAGAAGCAGATCGGTTTGGGTCGGCTATCAGCATTGATGGAGATTGGTTGGCCATTGCTGAATATGGAGATGAAACTGGGACGGCATCTCCAGCAGATGATGGTTCCGTACATTTGTACAAGCGGGAGGGTAGTGCAAGTTCCCCATGGGTACACAAATTTAAAATTGGAAACGACTTGTTACGTGATGGTGATTCCACGGCAAAGTTTGGGTGGGGAAAATCGGTGTCTATATCTGGGGATACTGTCGCTATTGGTGATGCATCTGTAGATAACACTGGGAACGCGTTAGCTGATGAAGGTAGGGTGTATATTTTCAAACGTTCAACTGATACGAGTTGGTTGTTGGAACAAACGTTATCACCAGACAACCCTGATGTGAGTGTCGGTGCTTTCGGTCATGCATTGGAATTGATCGGTGACCACCTGATCGTTGGTGACCCATATGATGATGTGGGTGGAACGAATTCGGGAACTGTGTATTACTTTACACGTAGTGGAACGACTTGGACGAAACAACAAATCCTTCTCCACGACGGTACCAACGTGGCACAAGAAAATTTCGGTATTGTAATTGCTATGAATGGAGATTCCGAAATGTTTATAACTTCTACGAGACCTTCTGGGGGTACGTACACATATGAAGGTGTTGTGTCACGTTGGACACGTGTTGGTTCAACATGGACACAACAAGAAAACATATATGCCCCTGCGGGGGAAATTACTGGGAATTCTTTTACTTTTGGTAAAAATGCAGTATGTGCATCTAATGATTTGTTGTGTGTTTCTAGTTACAAGACCGGTATAAACCACATGTATTGTTATGCGCGTAATGGTAATACGTTTGATTTAAAATCCACTTTGGATGTCAGCAATGCGTCTATTTCGAAAGCTGCCGGTTCAGTGTTAGAGGATTGTGTTATCGTTGATGATGCGTATTTAGTAATTGGTAACACGAGGGGTGAAGATATTTCAACTGGTACTGCTAATTCTGGTCAAATTGTACTCTTCACTAGGAATATTGATGATACGTGGACGTACAATTCTGTAATTTCGGAAGTACCCACGTCGGCTCAAGCAATGTTTGGCGGTCAGGTTGCGAGTGGTGGTCTAACGTTAATTGTCAGTGCGCAGGGTGTCGACAGTTATTCTGGTGTCGTATATTCGTACGACATGGTGACCCCCCCACCCAATTGTAATGTGACTACAGACTGTGTTACTAACGCGTACTGTCCTACTACATCAAGGTGTAAAAAGAAGACTTGTTCAGTACATGGTGATTGTTTTGGACTTTTCCATGCGGGTCGTATACCGTCGTGTTACAATGGTTATTGTGTGGACAGATACGCTGGAACGTGTAACACTATACCACACTGTTCGTCAGAATTGAAAAAGAAAGTAACCGCGGCAAAAGGGCTAACTAGTGTCAGCGTGACATTGGGTGGTACAACTGGGGAAGTACGTAAGAACGCGACAACAGAGTTAATTTCACGTATAGCTCCCACGTTCTCCCCCACTGTAGCGTCTCAGATACTCGTCAGTAGCACTGAAACGGGTACATTTAGCTATGCTGTGATTGACCAAGTTGGTGAATCGGCGTTCCTAGCAGGCGTAGAGTTACAAGTATGTGGTGCTGACTACAGTGCGGCTTGTACTGCCAGTATTGTTGAAACTGGTCGTAGACTGGACGAGCGTGATCTACTTTCGGTGGCGGTAGTAACGATCACGTATGAAGTGGATGATACAGCGTATAACACCATTACTGGGAATGGGTTGGACAGTGGTGGATTTGAAGGTAACCTGGCTGCATTGTTGGGTATTGGGGCTGGGAACGTTACTGTGTCTGGTGTGGATGGGAATTTGGTTGTGAGTATTACCATTGTCGAGGAGGGTGATGGTGTAACGCCCGTGGGTGATGAAATTCTAACTGAAATTGCGGCCATTAACGCGCAGTTAACGACAATTACCAATGATTTGGTTGCTGAAATCGATGGCTTGGAGTCGGGTGACATTGATCAAGGTACCGTTGATTTGTGTGCATTGCGTACATGCAACGGACGTGGTGATGGTACGGCACCAGATACGACTGCCGCTGGATGTAACACTGTCACGGGAGAGTGTGTTTGTTTGGGTGACTATTGGGGTATCAACTGTGAAACTGCATGTACATGTGAAAATGGTCGTGAGTGTGTACATGCTGTATGTCAGTGTCTATACCCTGAGTGGGGTTTGCGGTGCGAAGAAACAAAAGAATGTACATGCTAAACGGACTCTATATAATTAAATGTAAATATCTTTAATAAAGTAATGTCTTCTATATTCATATTGTTAGCCTTGGTCAGTGAATGGATCTACAATCAGGAAATGAGCACCATTCCATGGGATCTCCAACCGCTTCACATGTCGACGCGCGTCGGTGTACTACATGATGGTAACACGTGTGTAGTTGCGTTCAGGGGTACCGATTCAATAACAGATTTGTTCGATGATTTGATGTCACAGGCATACCAATCATGTGACAGTGCCGGTGTGTTGTCCGTGTTTATGGAATCATATAATGAACTTGATATGGACGCTATTCGTCACTCTGTAATGACAAGTGGATGTAAAAAATTGTATGTAACAGGACATTCGTTGGGAGGAGCCATGGCTGAAATATCATCAAGTTTGGATGAATTCAGCCCACTATCACCAACCGTAGTCACGTTTGGTGGTCCTCGTACATGTTGTGGTAATAAAAACATAGAACAACGAACGACAAGGGTAGTCAATGGACGTGATCCCATTCCGTCGTTACCTGAACGTGTTGGAACGCATACTATTGGACATTGTTCAAGTTTCGCGATAGAGTTACCATCGTTTAAAAGTCATAACGATATTTATTGGCCATCTCTATCTGAAAATTATAATATATTTGATCATGAAATTTCAAGATACATAAATGAATTAACTAGCTATATAAACCAAAAGGATTACTAGCTGACGACAAAGAATATGCGTGTTATTGAGGAGGAACCACAATTTTCACTTGATTTAGAGTTGGTGTCGCTGATTGCTGTCCCTTTGTGTTTCGTCGTCGTTTCCTACATCGTCTATAGGAATGTTTTAAGGCCTGTTGTTCCAGTAACGAAGTGTGAATAAGTTCGTCAATCCGCGTCCTGGCGGCAGTACTTGTTTCATTCATCATGTTGGCTATATATAACAGTTGGTTATTTTGCTGCTGGTCAACATCTAAAACAATGGGTAGCGGTTTGGCAGAATGGGTATCGTCGACATTTCTCGGTGGTGCCGCAATAACGGTCGAATCTGTAGTAAAAGAACTCGACCACACAATGCCGGACGTATCGTCGATACTGTCGTCGTTGTCTGAATCTGAATTGGTTTGGATACTTGTGTATGACATTATTGAGAATAAAAAATACAATGTAGAAATTCTAAGCAGACAACAAAAATTGTTTATTTTCCAAGCCCAAAAGGGGTTTGCTTCAATTCCATTTGAAATCAAGGATGATCTTTTTGAGTTGTGGGAAAAAAGTGGATGTATGAAAAAAATTAATATATAATAATAATAACAAATTTTTAACTAAGGTTCTTCGTCACTTTCATCGTAAGGAAAATCGTTAACATCAACGTATTCGTCACCGTCGTCGTCTGCGGGGGACACCTTTAGTTCTTTATTAATTGTTGGAATTACAATTTCACGTAACACGCGTTTGTTGAATGATGCCATATTTTCAGACTGGTCGTACTTAATGTTATCCATTGTGTTTTTTTGAACAAGAATAAAATCTTTTATTCTTAGGTCACGCTTAGTCATTTTTTTATATGTCATATATTCTCGTCCCCAAAACCTTTTCTTCTGAATAAGAATAAGGGTAACTTGACGGTTTGACTTATCGATGACTAACATACGTTTTAGTAAATAATTAAGCGAATTGAGTTCATTACCAGCCCATTTTTCGACTTGTTTGCGTCTTTCATCATCGTCAATCAGATGAAGTGGGGTAAAACTTGCGTCGTATTCGGGGTTAATCTCTTTAAATATGTTATGCTGCTCTTTGAAGTCATCACTCTGTCGCGCGTAGTTAACTATGTCTGCAGATAATGTGCGTTTATCAGGGGGTGCGAGTTTTTTCATCCGTGTATATGTCTCCGAGTAGTTGGTAGCACGAAAAGCTTCTTCACCTTTAAACATCTCTATAATAACACACGCTGCCGCCCATATATCTACACTCTTGTCGTATATAACTGACCCCATGAGTACCTCTGGTGATCTGTACTGTATGGTCCCTGGGTTTAATTGAGGATGCAGGTTTTCTTCACTACTACAACAAGCGTCTCCAAAGTCAATAATTGTGAGAACGTTACCTTCCGATATCATTAGGTTGTCAGGTTTGATATCTCTATGCATGATATCCAAGTTAGAAAGCGCAGCCAATCCACTTAGTAACTGGGCTGAAAAGAATTTGATTGTGTCATAGTCTAATCCGTTATTTGGTCTGTAGATAACGTCTTTCAATGATACTTTGAACATTGGCATTACGACACCCAAAGTAAGTATGTTTTTCATGTCTCCATTAATATAAATATCTTGTATTGAGGCTAAGTGGGGGTTAATATCATTGTTCCTCATAATAGATAACTCCATCACAATCCTCATACTTATTTGTTGTTTATGTCGTTCATTCTCCTCCCTTGTTGGTTTATTCTTATTATAACTTGTTAATTTGTTGTTATTAAAATCTTTGACCATTTCTTTCAGGGCGAACTGTTTGTCTCCTTCTATTTCCTTAATGGAATAAACTTTCCCATATGTCCCAGATCCCAATAATTCCTTGTGATCATAATCGTATTTCTTTTTTAATTCTTCCATTGTTTTCTAATATATCACATATATAATAATTTCAATATATATACGAGTATCTAGTATCGAAAAGATAAGAAAAAAAATGGATATAGATGATGACGAAACACCGAGTGACATTCTAGTGTACGGATGCGCGTACACACCTCTATATGGAGACGACGAACCTTCAACTATTTTCAAGGACGTGGACATGAATAATGAATTTGCGGAAACGGTAAAGGGTTTACCTGTCTACATAGAACATGACACTACTAAACAGATAGGAGAAGTGTATGATGCATTCATCAACGAAAAAAGACAATTGATGACGTTGTTACACCTCAACAACAATCCGATTGCAAACAAACTTTTACCTCCTACGTTATACAAAGATCCGAACAACAATGAGCGCTACTATAACGCGTTGTCGTTGGGCAATGATGCTCGGATTTTCAAGAGGGACGAGTATGCTCCCCCTGAAATGGGTCAAAATACTCCGGCGGAGGTATCGCTTGTAATGGCTGGCAACAGGCCGATGACAGAGATAGATGACTATTGGTTGTTACCGAAACAGATGCCCATTGATCAATTTATGAAAGACAACGTTTATCCATCTATAGTAAAACATTACTAGTACAAAAATAGTAACGTTTGTTGCGTCTCCGCCACCGACAAGCAAATCCCTAATATGACACACATAGCGAGTATTTCAGGTCACTTAATTAACATCAAGGAGCGTGTATTTGGTATGAAAGAAGTAATACTAGATTGTAACTATTCAAAACAACCATTGACGGTAGAAAATATTAAAACAGCTTATCAAAACCGGTTTGGAAAGGAGCTAAAGGGGCGGTGTATTGGACATTGGATCTCTATCCCTGATAGAGGTGCGCATTGGACGTTCCGTAACGAAATCGAATTCCATCCATCGTGTAATCATTTAGAATTCAAGTATAGCTCTGAAATAGACGACGTGGGTGGGGGTAGACGGTGGTCTAGATATTTTTTTATATAACTAATATCGTTTATTCAATTAACGAAAATGGGTAATTTTTTATGCTATGATAGAGAATGTTGTTTTGGTATGTGTGTAGACGTGGATGAGAAACAATCAAGTAAATTAACAATGTTAATTGAGGAACCATACGAGTATAAAATTTCATCATTTAACTTTGAGCCTCTTTAAATATGTTCCATCGTAAGAATCTTCACCGTATTCAAATTGAACAATTTGTTTGGTCATGTTGTTTATTACTGCCACTGTCCCGTCCCCATAATCCTTGGTTATCAATGGTTCCATTACTTTTATCAACCTCCTAGACTGTGCTCCTGTCTCTGAAGTCTTGCATGCAGTGTCGATCAACCCAATACGACCACCCATGGCATGCATGAAGAATTCGTGTGGTTTTATTCCGTTGATAAACGAATTTTTAACAAGTCCCCTCGATCCAGCCGACATGTCATACTTTAAGAAATGTGGCAACGTGCGTGTACCGTCGTTCATTCTTTTTGACACGCGCCCCTCTGCTTCTATTTGTTGACCGACGACGCGAGTAATCTGGTTAAAATTTGACATTGATCCTTTGGCGCCACTGAATATCATGTCGAGTAATCGGTTGTCGTCGCTTACATTCGGTGGTGCCTCCAGTTTAGTTAATTCTGATAGCGCTTCTGTCAGTTCATCCTCGTCCTCTCCAGACCATTGCCCGCCCCTCTTGAAAAAATCATCATTCAGATGTTTCTCTAGACCCTTGAAATTAATAGGTTCGTGATCGACGATACAATCCGACACCCCTACAGAAAATCCCCTAATGTCTAGGTATGTATATGCTGCTATTTGAATGAGATGAATAAACTTGGCGGCCTTTACGTGACCGACTGTGAGAAAAATATGATGTATGATAGAATTATCTGCCTTTCCGACAATGTTTTTGTCCAACAGACCATATTGTATGACGTTGTCTATCAACAGGAACCTGTCAGATGGTTCGTAACGTCTCAAATGCATACCTATATGTTCTAGAGCAATAGTAATGAATCTAGTTCCTTTCACCGTTGGGGTGGTGGTGGTGCCGTCAAAGATAGGATCGTCTAATCCCATTTCGTATAAAATCGCCATGTAATCGTTGATGGGTAACTCGTCGACCTTTGACAGTAGGTAGCACCCCAGTAACGAATCTTGTGTACAACCGATAAGTGGTTTGGATGACTGAGACGACACTATGTTTGTTGACGCCAACATGAGTTGTTCTAGTTCTGCCCTTGACTCTATATCCTGCGGAACGTGCATGTTTACTTCGTCTCCATCGGTGTCGGCATTAAGTGTGATCATTGTGCTATAGTTTAACCTCAACGTAAGACAGTCGAAAATCCGCACGTAACACGCCACGATAGAACCTCTATGTAGAGTAGGTTGTCTGTTGATGGCTACTATATCGCCGTTCACTAAACACCGTTCTACTGTATCACCAAACTCTATCATGGTATTTTTTGCCACCCCGAGATCATATCGCTTTCCATCTTTTTTTATCAAGTACTTTAGTTTAAAACTATAAATAATATGTGCGTTGTATCTATTCACGACCACGGGGATAGTAAGGTTTTCTGCTATCCTGCGTGGTACACCAACTTCATTTATCCCCAACTTAGGATCCCCGGATAGAACAGTACGTGCACTAAAATTCGTACGTTTACCCATCAAATTGGTCCGTAAACGGCCCTCTTTACCATCAATTCGTTGACGTAACCCACCGTTTTCTAATACTTTTACCCGCAGGTTATTGTTTGTTTGTGTGATATCAAACAATATGTCGATTGCACACTGGAGTTGGTTGTGATACTCTTCGATGAGGGTGGGTATAACAACGTCCTTTTTCATTATCAAGTTAATGTTTTTCTTTAACACTGCAATGTACAACCGTGAGAGGTGGTCAGTTTTCCATTCACCATTCATCATGTTGGGTGGTCTACTGGTTGTAGGCAACACCAACAGATAGTGAATGAATGGACCCTCTGTGATAGACTTGAAATTTTTAAAGTTTGGGTATTTATCGATGTATTCATGTCGTGGTATCTTGTGCATAAGATCATACACTTCTTTGATGGTCAAGTGTGAATTATCTTTGGCGTGTGCCCATTTAAATGTATACTTTAACCCTTGTAAAAACCTGTTATCGCCACCACCGTTGGCCACTTTTATTATTTTAATTATTTTCGGCTGTCGGTGACGGCGTTTTTTGTCGACACCGACGTCGTCAGTACAGTCACACCGTTGTACTCTCTTGAAACACCCCATACAGAACGACGATAAGATTGATCTTAGGATAGTGCCACTGAACCTAATGTTAATACATGGGTACGTTAACTTTATTCTACCATGATGTCCCGGACATTCTCTACACGTTCCTTTGCACGTTCCACAACGAACGTTCATGAATGCACCCATTCGTGTATCGAATAAAGTGTTGTTCATAGCAAATTCTACTGTCGTCATAGGGTTTGTAATATCGACTACAGACAAGTTTTTTTTAATTTCATCGACACTTGGAATGGTAAATTTTATAGAGGACAGCTCACGTAAATCCATCGTTACTATATTTTTCGGTGTTGAGGTAATTATATACAAAACAACCAAACACCAAACCATGTCGGACGAATTACAATACATAGCACTAGTCGAGCGTATTTTGACCGATGTCAAGCCATTGGTTACCGGGAGGGGTGGTTCTAAGACGAAAAGTATTTTTGGTCACACGTCACGTTACTCGTTAAAGAATGGAACGTTACCCATCCTTACGACAAAAAAACTGTTTACTAGGGGTATTATTGAGGAACTATTATGGATGTTAAGGGGTTCTACCGATGCTACCGAATTGTCAAACAAGCGAGTTCACATTTGGGACGGACATACTTCACGTGAACATTTGGATGCCGTTGGACTTGAGCATTTACGTGAAGGTGACACGGGGCCGTTATACGGGTTCCAATTTCGACACAGCGGTGCTGAATATAAAGGATGTGACGTCGATTACACCGGATGTGGCGTTGATCAGATTGCAAACGTAATCGCTTCCCTGAAAAACGACCCTGGGAGTAGACGACATGTGGTATGTGCGTGGAATGCGTCGCAAAGCAATCAAATGGCGCTGACCCCGTGTCACTGCATGTTTCAATTTTACGTCGACGTCAACGGCCTGTCGTGTCAAATGTATCAACGGTCGGCAGATGTTGCGTTGGGCGTTCCGTTCAATATTGCTTCTTATGCGCTGCTGACACATATTATCGCCAAGGTCATTGGTATACCCGCGTACGAATTCATTCACGTGTTGGGTGATGCGCATATCTACGAACCCCATTTGGTTCAAATACAAGAACAGACACTTCGTACGCCACTATTCCCATTTCCAACGGTTGAAATAAACAAGGATATTCACACAATGGAGGATATAGAAGCATTGACCGTTGATGATTTTACAGTGAGTGGGTACCGGTCACATCCAAGAATTAAAATGAGTCTAGTTATATAAGATAATTTCAATATCGTATATTAAGTAGTGGAATGTATGTAACGCCATATACAGTAACCACAATAGTTTCTTCAGCGTACACTCTATACAAAATACATCCATTCGTACCATACAAGTTGATTTGGGAAAGTGCAGTGGTACCCATTGTTTGTATGGCATTGGGTACCATGAAAAAGCGCGTGTCGGCGACGGAATATAACAATGTAGAATTATATGAAATAATAACAAAATCAGATGACTTTGGTATAGTTACAAAACACTTGATTTTTGAGGATGAACCACAATTTACGTTTTTAGGTGTTGAATACGTTGAAAAAGACGACGTGGGGCGTGGCGACCCGGTTTTTTTATAACGCATGCATGACCACACCACCCCACGCATCCAAGAAAATATGCAAGCGTGGTTTTACGATAGCCATTCTATCACGCAAGTGTCGATGTCCAGTGCTACTTATAAGTGTGATTAAAATATCAATGTCGTTTGGGATGTCGTTCCACCGGTTCGTGTATCCCGGTGTACCATAAATTTTAAATCCATTAATCACGATACTCCTATCGACCAAGAAATGTACCTGATGACTATACTTTATAATAACACTTCTAGCGTAATTTATTTTATTTAATGAATTTTTTATTGATCGTTCTAGTCCAATTTTATAACGTGCGTTATTCATTAATTCAACGTTACGTTTAAATTCATTACACAACGTCATTTCATGTTCACCAGGAACGACAATTTTATGTCGATGTGGTAACGAAACAAACCATTCGAAAAACGACTCAATGTCGGTGGTGAAATTACCCACGTAAATAATCATGTCACCCATTGGAACGAACGTATTGTGAGCGTTGGTGATACAAACTATTTTCATATTTAACCAAGTGGGTGGTTGTCAATAGGTTAAATAATGGACATCACCGCCATCAATGCGACAGAACACTTTCATACAGTAATGGCAATGCAGCCGATGCGTCGTTTTTTAACATTGTCCATGGTATTGGAACGATCACCGTCACTATGGTACACCCCGTACGGTAAGGAGTTCACACGTTTAGGTGGCGGGTCGCCTCCGTTCGAACGTCCCACCCAACATAATTACATCGTCGTGATATATAATCGGTACGAACGTGACACCATATGACACACGGTATGGTATATCATCAGTATACAAATTCAGCAGATTTAGAGGTCGGTCCTAT
>Ga0102814_10003032_pt1 | contig 11118 bp, 5 predicted proteins | sample ColrivemetaGS741_FD_79112 | JGI IMG/M metagenome (GOLD analysis project Ga0102814, IMG submission 79112) | Estuarine microbial communities from the Columbia River estuary - Flood tide ETM metaG S.741 | ecosystem: Environmental > Aquatic > Marine > Intertidal zone > Estuary | place: USA: Columbia... | reverse complement strand
TTTCATGATTTTTTGTTTTTTTTTATTTATGTTAAAGTTGTTTTGATATTTTTTTATTTATTGAGAGCCTAATTAGAAATACTATGAACAATGAAAATTTGGTTTAACTAAAGGTGATTTATTGGTTCAATGGTTTAAATACAATCTCAAAAGATTTATAATCGGTTAAAACCCTATTGGCAATATCTTGTATGTCTTTTGTGGTAATTGAGTTTATAATGTCTTCAAAATTTTCAGGCAGCTCTATGTTGTAGCCTTCTAACACATAGTTCTTAATTGCAGCCATATCATAGCCGTTAAAGTTTTTGCTATCTTTTCTCTCTTTTAAAAAATTGGTGGTGGTTTTATCTAAATCTTCCTGCAAAACAATACCATTTTTGATATTGTCCATTTCTTTATAAACAATAGCTATCAATTTTTCAGCTAATTCTGGATTACAGTCAAATTTTACAGAAATATACGCGCGAGATTTGGGCTCTTTAATCAAATAGCCTGAAACACTTGCTCCATAAGTTCCACCTTCTTGTTCTCTTAAAGATTCCGTGTACCGTAATTTAAGGATACTGCCCAAAGTTTTCATTAAAAATTGATCCTTGAGGTTAAATGGTATATCCTTTTTAACAGCAATATTTATAGTACTCTTTGCATCCTGCATGGATAGATAAATATCCTTATCCGTATTTTTTTGAGACCATTCTGCTAAATTATATTTCCAATTTTCCTTAACATTCGTAGCGGGTAAACTGGCAATATACTTTGCTAATAGCGGTTCTATGTTGTTTTCTGAAACATCGCCAACAATAAAGAAAGTAAAATCTGAAGCATCTGAAAATCGATCATGATAGATGCTCTTTACTTTATCCAAACTCATTTCTGCTACAAATTCTTCATTAAACAGCCGTTTAGTGGGGTGATTATTTCCATACAACGTTGTTATAATACTATCGTTCATTTTCGCTTTTAAATCTTGACTTTTACCAATCACGTAATTGTCTATATTTTGCATTAAAAGATCATAACCCGTAGTGTCTAAACGAGGGTTTGTGAATCGTAGATTTACCAATTGCAGCATTGTTTCTACATCTTGAGTAGAGGACGATCCACTAACAGATTCTGTTAAACTACCAATATTTAAATTTGTAGAAGCTGTTTTTCCTGTCAACACTTTCGGTAATTCTGTTGCTGAAAATGCTCCTAACCCTGATGATTGAGCTACTCCAAAAACAATTTCTACAGATGGTATATCTTCATTTTTAATTAATGATTTACCGCCATCACTTATAGCCTGAAGAGTTACCGTATTTTTGTTTTTATCTACAAATTTATAATGTACATGAATGCCATTACTCAGTGTATAAGTGGTGAAACCAAGATCTTCATTTTTCTTTTCTGAAACGATAGATCCAGAGGTTAAAGTTACGCCAGTCATTAAAGTTAGCACTTCTTTTTCCTCATCATAAGGTTGTAAGGATGTATTGTTTTCTGCAGTAGCAATGATCTCTTTAGTTTGGGCTTCTGTTAAATTATTGTTACCATCAACACCCGTTACAACAACACTTCTGTTCTTTTTTGTATAGATATTTTGTAGGCTGTTTAACAAATCACTATTCGTAATTTCATTGAAAAAAACTTTTGCTAATTCATATTCTTTAGCCAAATCAGAAAGATTGCTGTTTTCCAGGTAATTTGATTGTATCCCTCTGATGATTCGCTTATGAGAACGGTCATCTATTTTAACAATTTGATTTTCGTAAGAACTATTATAAACTGCAATAATTCTTTTTATTTCTGAATTTGTAAAACCAAATTTAACGGCTCTGTTTAGTTCAGTCATAGCAAGCTTAAATGATTCTTGCTGCATATTTGGTTTTGGTATAATTTGAATCCCAAAGCTTTTATGCAAACGAGATAATTTACCATAATTTACACCTATTCTAATAAAAGGAGCATCGGGGTCTTGTGTTAGTTCTGTAAAACGAGTGTTTAAAATGCCAACGAGCATACTGTTCAATAAATCTTCCTTAAAATTAAAAATCGTTTCAGTTTCTAATGATTTATCATGGCGAATCCCAAAGGAAATTCTTGATGTTGAAATTTCTTTATCCATGGCTATAGTATAAGCCAGTGAATCATTGTCCTCAATTTTCACAACAAATCGCTTTGGAGGATTTTGAACTCCTGGAATTGATGAAAACTTAGCTACAATAGTTGTTTCCATTTTATCTACATCAAAATCACCAATAATAGCAATGGCCTGTAAATCTGTTCTGTACCAATCGTGATAAAAATCGCGAAGTGCTTTATATTTAAAGTTTTCAACTACATCCATTTGCCCAATTGGTAAACGGTTGGCGTATTTTGAATTGCCATATTTAGTACCAATGGTATTTTGTAGTATACGCATACCCCCATTTTGTCGGGTACGCCATTCTTCTTTAATAACCCCGCGTTCTGCATCAATTTCTGCATCAGTTAACAATAAATAATTAGACCAATCGTATAAAATTTGTAAAGCTGTATCAGTTAAATCTTGAGTTGTTGGCACATCATCAATATTATATACGGTTTCATCAAATGAAGTATAAGCATTAATATCTTTACCAAACACCAAACCGTTCTCTTGAAGTTTATTTAAAAATGCCTTTCCGGGAAACGATTCCGTTCCATTAAATGCCATATGCTCCAGAAAATGCGCCAATCCTTGTTGATTGTCATTTTCTAAAATAGAACCTACATTTTGAATAATATAATAAGACGCAACATTTTTGGTTACATCTGTAGGATGCAAATAATAGGTCATCCCATTTTTTAAAACCCCTTTTCTAATACTGTTGTCTTGCGGTAAAGGCGAGTTTAAGTCTAAAGTTTGGGCATTCGCTTTAACACATATAGCAAGAAGGAATACAAGTAATAATTTATGCTTCATTTTATGTTGTTGATACTTAATTTAGGCTGGTTTTAAAATAGATTCCCTAATAAAGATTAAAAAAAGCCTCAATAATTATGGATAAAAAATAACTACAGCCCTTAAACATCGGTTTCCTGGTTAAAGGCTGTAGTTTTGTTTAGATCAATTTTTAGATTAATCTTATTGTACTAATTTATTTAATTATAATTTTTTTAGTAATTGAACTAAGGTCTGTTTTTACTTTGAATAAATATAAACCGCTGTTTAAATTTAAATCAATTTTCTCCGAAGTAATAATCCCTTCTTTTACGGATTTTCCAGTAACATCATAAATGGTATATGGTGCATTTAATAAACGATTCGGTACCATAATATAGTCTGAAGTTGGATTAGGATATACACGAAGAAGTTCTGCTACATTGTCTTCAGTTGATAGGGTTGTTGGGTCAAAACTAAAAAGTTCGTTGCCATTGCTTCCAGTTCCAGAAAACATCAATTTACCGTCTCTTATTATTATTTCATTTACATTTATTGGGTCTTCACTAGTACCAAATAATGAAGCTACTAATACTGTTCCACCACTTGTTCCGTCTGTCATCCATAATTTTACTCCAGTTCCATCATCAGCGGAAAAGTAAACCATACCATCAAGAGATATAAAATTATCTGGTGCTGAATCACCAGCAGTATTGATGTCTTTTACCATTGATGCTGTTGAGCCATCATATTTCCAAAGTTCAATACCATTTGTGCCATTTGTAGCTGCAAAATATAACGTAGTTCCATCCGAATATAAATTACTTACTGCGCCATCTCCTCCCGAATTCATATCTGAAACCAATACAGTACCAACTACAGTGCCATCTGATTTCCATAATTGGTAACCATTAGCATCACTACTTGCAAAAAACATTTCACCTTGATGCGCTGCTAAATAATCTGGATCTCCATTACCGGCTGGGTTTGTATCTGCTAATTGAAAAGTACCAATAGCTGTGCCATCACTAACCCAAATTTCATCATCGCCATTAATGGGATCTGCTTCAAAAAACAATTTATTTCCTAATACTGCTATGTTTTTTTCATCAGTTGAAACCAACATGCCCGCAGCTGTTCCTGGTCTAATATCTAAAATTTCTGTTGCATCACCAGTACCATCAAAAAATGCTGGTTCATTTCCATTACCGTTATTCATTCTCATATAAACACCAGACCCGATAATTTGTGGGTAGGCGTGTCCAGCATAAGAACCAGAGTTATTTGCAGTGACTTTTATAGGGGTTCCGTTATTTAAACGCCATATTTGCGTACTTGATCCATCAAGAGCTGTAAAATACATTTCCCCATTAAACACAAAAACTGGATTGGGGTTGCTACTACCAGTACTTGAATTTATATCTGCAACTAACGATGTGTTTACACCTGTACCATCGGTCTCCCATAATTCTGTACCATTAACTCCATCGAAAGCTCTAAAATATATTTTACTTCCAAATTCAGTAAAATTATTTGGGTTTGAATTAGCACCAGTAGCAGTTGTATTAATATCAATCAATGTTGTTGTGGATCCATCGTATACATATAATTCATTGCCATCAGTACCATTGTCCGCTTGGAAAAATAATCTGTTTGATGAATCTACGTAAAAAGTGTCTGGATTGGAATCTCCAACAGCATTTATGTCTACAACTTCGTTGATTTGACCGATAGCAGCTAATGGTAATAAGGCTGCTAATAATAGTAATTGTTTTTTCATAATTTCTTGGTTTTAAAAAGTTAATAAATTAATTAGGTAATTTTGGTAATAATATACGCCTTGTAGGCGTGGTTAATGTTTCTATAAATGCGAGTAAAGCATCTATTTCCGTTTTATCTAGATTTAATTTTCTTGATAAAGGCGAGGGGGCTGGTATTAAAGAATCACGAGCAGTCCCTAAATACTTTTTCTGTATAGGTGCAGGGTTTCCTAAGTTATAAAATTCTACAACATCTAAAAGCGAAGGGAAGTGACCGTTGTGCATCCAAGGGCCTGTTCTTGCAACTTCTCTAATGGTAGGGGTTCTAAACTTTCCAAGGTCTTCTTTGTTTTTGGTGACCTTATAACGTCCAAAGTCTTCATTTTTAGTTCCAAATAAGGTTTGCCCATCATTATGAAACTGGTTATCGCTAAAATAAGGTGTATTATGACAATTAATGCATTGTGCTTTGGTTCTAAACAAATGCAAACCCAATACTTCTTCGTCACTAAATTCGTCCGATTTTCCGCTAATAAATCTGTCAAATTTACTTTTAGGACTCTTAATCGTTCTTTCAAAAGTAGCAATGGCATACTGAATGTGTTTTAAAGATACGGAATCATTTCCAAATGCAGCTTTGAAAAGTGGTTTGTAACCTTCAATTTCAGCTATTTTGTCAACTGCTATGTTTAAGTTTTCATTCATTTCTAAAGGATCTCCGATAGGAAATTGCGCCTGGTCTTCTAAACTAGAAGCACGACCATCCCAAAATAAAGTGTGTGCATAACCGGAATTTAATATCGTCATAGAATTGCGACCTCCCGTTTGACGGTCATGTCCAAAACTGCGTGTTAAATTATCGGTCCAGCCCAATTCTGGGTTATGACACGAAGCACAAGCTATTTGTCCGCTAACCGAAAGTCTAGGGTCAAAGAACAGGGTTTTTCCTAATGTTACCTTTTCTTTGGAATAAGCATTGTTTTCAGGATATTTAATAGCTGGAAGTATGCCAATATCTTCAAACGAACTTTTATCAATAAGACTATCTAAGTTAGGAGTTGGCCATGTGGTAGCATCACCACTGGAATATACTTGTCTTAAATCGTCAATACTTGTATATGCATCCTGCTTTTCATTTTTACAAGACGACAACAGGCATGCGAGTGTTACAAATGGTATAAGGTGTTTAATTTTCATATTTTATTATAAGTCTGTTTCTGTGACACAGTTATTAGTTGTTAAAGGATCAGGTTCTGTATAGGAATTGTTATTATACAATCTGTATTCAGAAGTAATGGTGCCGCCAAATAGCGTATCATTGGTAAGGGTTAATGTTAATATAATTTCAAATAATCCTGAGCTTATTTCACTGTAGGTTCCTTCACCAGCTATAGCGATGTTATAACTATTTCCATTGGTACCAGTAATGGTTAGGTATTGTGGAATTATAAGCGATCTTCCTTTTGTAGTACTAGTTCCATTTTCTGGGAAAAATTCTATGGCCGGAAAAACGTCAAAACCAGGAGAATTGTCATATGATGTAGATTCATTTGTGAAATAGCGTTTTAAATTAAATGAATTTGTAGTTGTAGTAGATTTAGTACTTCTAAATCCAATTTGAAAGGCGTGGTGGTAAACATCATCTGAGGGATCATTATTTCCCTTATCATCAAAAAGTATGGCGTTAGGATTATCTGCTGCTACAACCACAGGGTATGAAAACGCAAAAAATGATTGCCAAACACAAATACCATCGTTGTTAAAGTCGTTCCAATGTTCACCATAGGTTCTATGGAAGGCATCTGATAAATCATAAAAATTTGCTGCTGTATTAACGGCTAAATCTCTATCTGTTTTTATTGGTTTTACTAGTTGTAAAATTTTGTTTCCTACAGGTAAATATAAGTCAGTATCTAATAAAGTTATGGTAGACTGATATAGAACGTCATCATTTTGTATGTCTTCATTTAGCGTAATTTTATATGAAATACTGATATCGTTTTGTTCTATTTTGGATACGCTATAATCAAATCCATTTAAAAACTCAAAAATTGAATTTTCATCAACTTCATTTTCAAAATAGCCTAATGGGAAATTCACTTTAAATAATACTTCTTCTCCTTGTATTCCATTAATTTCAATTCTGTTCTTTTCGAAAGTATATTGTAAAGAAGGTTCTAAAAAAGCTATGAGTAATTCATTGTTTGGCTCTAGGTTGTTTTGGATGCCAATGTTTATTGTAGGATCACTTACACCGGTAAGTTTTAGTTTTAATTTTTGTACTTGTGTAAAATCCCAGCGGCTTTTTACCTTTACATAAATGGTGTCTATCAATTTATTTGAAGAAAAATGAAGTGTTTCCTGAGGTGTGATATCCAAATCAATATCGCCAATAATGCTTGTTTCAAAAGTAGCTGTTGTATTTCCTGCCAATGCTGCAGATGTAATTGCTACAGGTATTTTAAGGGTTTTTACATTGCTTTTTTCATAAGAAGAAACAGCCGTAAGACCGCCGTTTATTTCTGGATATTCTAAGGCTTCTTTATTGGAGTCTACCAATAGAAAGAACCTTATAAATTGTCCATCGCTATTGCTAAATAGTTTGCTGTCGTCGCTATTGCTGCACGATAAAATAAGGGATATACAAATAAGTGTTAATAGTTTAGTAGCCTTCATTTTGTTGCATGTTTTCGTTTAAATTTGTACTGGTAGCTGGGATTGGTAATACAAAGAAATTTGATGGGTAACTAAGGTTGCAGGTATTAGCAATACAGCCCAAGTTTCTATTAACATCTTTTTTATATCGTGCTATGTCAAATAGCAGATGCCCTTCAAAAGCAAGTTCCCTTCGGCGTTCTAAAAAGATACTTTCTAATACATTTTCATTTGTATCTAAAGGAAGTAAATTAGAGCGCTCTCTAATGGTATTTAAGTCTATTAAGGCGTTAGCGGTATTTGCTAATCTCGCATTGGCTTCAGCTCTAATTAAATACATTTCTGAAAGGCGAATAAAACTTGTGCCCGCGTCTCCTTGAAATTTTTTGGTGAAATAATAGGGTAAATCTTGTTCAATGTTATTAATAATTGTAGGAAGTGGTACTTCTATAAACATATTGGCTCTGATATCGTTGGGTTCATAGAGGTTTAGCAAATCACCGGAGGCTACGTATTTTCCGTAATTATTAGGCGAGTTGTAAATAAAATGACTCGATATACTTGAAGATACATCACCTTCTGAGGTTCTTGGTGCCGAAAATTCTAGTAGAATTTCGCTAATAGGATCTTCGTTTAACGCCCATTCAGCAACATAATTTTCTTTAGAAGTAAGTGAAATTCCAGAAGTGGTTATTACCTTATCGGAATAATTCAATGCTTGTTCCCAATCGTTCATTTGCAACGCTATTCTTGCATAGAGTGCTTGTGTGGTGGTGGTATTAAAATAAGAATGGCTTGGGCCTCCTAATATTTGTGTATTTGTATACTGCGCTAAGGCTTTATTTAAATCGGATGTGATAAAATTATAAGTTTCTTTTAGCGTTGATCTTGAAGGATAGTCGACGCCTGCAATCAACGTTTTTGTATTGTAGACCACTCCTAAATGAGACGCTTCTGTTGTAAAATGATATGGCTGTGCGTAATGAATGGCTATTTGGTAATGTGCAAAGGCCCTAATGCTTAGTAGTTCTGCTTGTAATTGATTTTGTTCATCTTGGGTAAAGAATGAAAAGCCTTCAGATTTTGATAAAATAAGGTTTGCCTGATTTATAATATCATATAATTCTTTGTAATAGTTGGCATAATCAGACTCATCTTCTTTGTCAGAAAACGCATAACTTTTTTCAATGACAGAAGGGGTTTCAATGAATTTGTTGTTAGTTGCTGGCGTAAAACTGATATTACCACCTTGTACATCAGCATAAATAATCTCTCTGGAAGAAAATAGAGCTTCTAGATCTCTGTATATCCCATTAAGAGCCATTAAAACACCTTCTTTATTAGCAAGTTGCTCATTAATAGATATTTGTTGATCTGGTTCCTGATCTAAAAAATCACTGCAGGCATAACACGTCATGCATAGTACCAGTAAATATAGTGTTGTTTTTTTCATAGTTTAAAATGTTGTTTTAATTCCAAGTGTAACAGAGCGCATTTCCGGGTATTGGTTTCTAAATTCAGCAACGCCATTTTTTCCATCAGGGCTCTTTTCTTTAAACCAATAATGTAAATTGGATCCGTTAAGAACAAAATTTAATGATTTTAATGGAAGCTTATATTTGTTTACAGGAAGGTTATAACTCAAACTAACCGATTTCAATTTAATGTGTGATTCGTCAAAAAGGTATTTACTAGAATTTGAAATAAGACGGTTATTATTAGCAATTATAGGGTGTATAGCATTGTCGCCGACATTAAACCATGCATCTTCAAAAACATTTACGCTTATATTTCTATTGCTTAAAATACGGTAGTTGTCGTAAAGTGTGCGGTCCACTAAAAAATCTGATCCGTAGGTGTAGGACATAATAATATTTAAATTAAAACCTTTGTATGAAAAATTATTGATAAATCCTCCATAATAATCTGGTTGAGAGTCTCCAATAGGTGCCCAGTTTGAAGAATCAAATTCACTGGCAACTGTTGCCGAGTCATAGATTTGATTGTCTAGATTAAATAATTCACGTCCTGTTGCAGGATCTATACCTATAAAGTTATACCCCCAAATTGCTGAGGTTGGATAACCAATTGTTTGAGAACGAGCAGATTCTGCACTTGAAAAATCTGATCCTAAACCTGTTAGAGAAGTTATCTTGTTTTTAATTTTAGTATAATTAAAATTGGTTTTCCATGAAAATTTTTCATTATTAAACCATTGTAACTGTAAACTAAACTCTATACCTTGATTATACATTTCGGCGCCATTAATTTGAGCCGATCCAAAACCAGACTCTACAATTACATCTCTAGTTACAATTTGATCTATGATATTGTCTCTAAAAAAATCAGTAGTGAATTTAAATTTGTTTAAAAAGTTGAAATCAATCCCTACGTTAAATTTTATATTAGTTTCCCACCCTAAGTTTGGGTTTGGAGCCGATGTTAAATTGGCGTAATTTAATCCATTATAACCTGTGCCAGTATCACTTACGGTATATAAGCCTAATGCACGGTACGATCCTATTCTAGAATTTCCTGTTGTACCATAACTAGTTCTAAGGCTTAAAAAATCTACAAATTCACTGTTTTCTAAAAAGGATTCATTACTAATATTCCAGCTGACACCTAAACCACCGTTATAAGCGGTGTTGTTATCAGATCCAAAAGCAGAACTTTGGTCTATTCTAAAGTTTACCAATAAAAAATATCTTTGATCAAAATTATAATTTAACTGAGTAAAAAACGATCTGCCCGTGTTTTCAGAGCTATCGCTTTCATAATCTTGTTTTTCTGCAGTTTCAACTGGCTGAGGAGTCGTGTAATTATCAAACCCATCGCCTCTGGCATAGGAGAAGTCTACTTTTTCTTGACGTGTTTCAATACCAATTAAGGCATCAAATACGTGATTTTTATTAAATGTAGTGTCGTAAAATAGGGAAGCATTCCAATTCCAGCGTTGTGTGTCTCTATCTCTTAGAAAGCGCCTGCCCAAGGAACCGTCATTAAAAATTCCGGAGCCATTTAAACCTGAAAAGAACTTATCTTCATCTTTATTAGAAAAATCCATTCCAAAGAGCGTTGAGAATTTTAAATGATCTAAAATGTTATAGTCTAATTTAAGGCTTCCTAAAATAGCAAAGGTTTTAGATTCTGATTTGTTTTGAGTAGCCACAGCCAAGGGATTCCCATAAGTGTCAAAACTTGTAAAATCACCATTTTCATCATAAGGTGCAATATTTGGAGGCAAAGCAAAGGCATACAGCTTGTTAGGGTCATTTTTAATGGCTAAGGAAGGAGCGAAACGAATGCTTGCATTGAATTTAGTATTTCTATAATCTAATGATAAGGATGAGTTCAGTTTTTCATAAGTGTTTTCTTTTTGAGCTTCGTCGTTAATTTGGTAACCTATATTAGCTCTATATCCCCAATGGCTCGAACCACCGGATGCACCAAAATTATACCGATGAAAACTACCGGTTTCATTTAATAGATCATACCAATCTGTATCAACGCCGTTCCAGTCTTTTACATTGTTTAAATCGCCGTTATTTGTGTGATATGCGTTTAAAACGGTTTGGTATTGTTCTCCATTTAAATATTTTAGACCATTAAAGGCTGTTGTGAATCCAGCTTGTGCTGAAGCATTATAGCGAATTCGTCCTTTTTTCCCAGATTTGGTTGTGATAATAATAACGCCATTGGCAGCATCTGCACCGTACAGTCCTACCGCTGCGGCATCTTTTAAAATATTAAAACTTTCAATATCTTCTACTCCAACACGCGAAAGAGGGTTTAGCAAGTTTTCTTCAAGATTACCTT
>Ga0102814_10003031_pt1 | contig 11126 bp, 8 predicted proteins | sample ColrivemetaGS741_FD_79112 | JGI IMG/M metagenome (GOLD analysis project Ga0102814, IMG submission 79112) | Estuarine microbial communities from the Columbia River estuary - Flood tide ETM metaG S.741 | ecosystem: Environmental > Aquatic > Marine > Intertidal zone > Estuary | place: USA: Columbia... | reverse complement strand
GGCATCACCAGGGAAACACCTGACCCCGGGCCTGGCGCCTATTACGAACAAGACAGCAATGGTGACCTGAGCGGCTTTATCGCAGAAGGCCGCGCAGCCATGCCACTGCTCAAGGAACTCAAGTCGCCCTGGGGACTATTTGACCGATACGCGTCGGTACTCGACGAGTTACAGGCCAATGGCTTCACCTCGGTTGCCTCGCTGGGCTACAACGTGCCGCCGTTGATGGCACGCTTCGTGGCTTCAAAAAATCTGCAGCCGCGGATACGCCAGTTTTTCTATCTGGTGGAAGACGAGAGCAACTACCTGCCTGCCAAGCCTGAAACTGACAATGACTACTTTCGCATCCTTGGGATAAAACTTTGGCATGACGGCTCGCCCTATACCGGCAGCATGTTCACCAGCTCGCCCTATCTGGATAGCCCACTGGCCAAAACACTGGGCATTCCGCCGGGCAGCCACGGCGAAGCGATGATCAGCCCCCTGGACTTGCAGGCAAAGCTTCGACAATACACGGCAGACGGCTGGCAGGTGGCTATACATAGCCAGGGGGATGCATCGATGCGCGCCGTGGTGCAGGCAATTTCTGCAGTCGAACCGCTACCCGGACAGCTGCCGGTGGTACGCATCGAGCATGCAGTTGAACTACCGGTTGATCGGCTGCCGGCCCTGGCCAGGTCCCGGGTAACGGTGTCCTTCCACATCAATCACATTCTTTACTACGGCGATGCCCTGGAGGACTCGATAATCGGCAAGCACATGGCACAACAGGCTTTACCGGTAAGCAGTGCCTTTGCCAACGGCTTGCGCCCTACCCTTCACGCAGACAGCCCGATGTTTCCGCCGGAGCCATTCAGTCTGATGCAGACGGCCATGACCCGCCAGACCAGCTCGGGCAAGCTGCTCAACCAGCAGCAAGCCATCGATATTCGTCAGGCACTGCGAGCGATGACCATCAATGGTGCCTATCAGCTACGCATCGAAGACCAGGCTGGCAGCCTTGAACCGGGCAAGTGGGCAGATTTGCTTATCGTCGACCGCAACCCCTACACAACACCTGCAGCTGAACTCGATCAGCTACAGGTACAAGCGGTCTATCTGGCCGGCAGACAACAGTTCGACCGGACCAAGGGTAACTAGTCGTCTGCCTTCGACACTGCTGGAGAGCTTTCCTGCCTGCCCGGCGGCAGGGACAGTTGCAGGAATCGGCCGATCTCTTCAAATGCCTGTCGCGCTTCGGTCAGTTGCGGATAGAACATCTGCCAGACGTGCACCGCATGCCGCCAGGTCTGAAGCTGTACCGGCGAACCCGAAGCCAGCGCCTTGTTGACATAACGCTGGGCGTCATCCAGCAGCATTTCGTCTTCACTGGCATGGATCAGTAGCGGTGGCAGGTTACCCAGATAGCCATGTACCGGCGAAATATCCGGATCACAAGGGCGTATCCGGTTCAGCCACCAGCTCGCCCACAACAGCAGCGAATGCGGTATGCGGGTTAGCCTGCCGAACTGTGCACCGAGCATGACATCGGTCGCCAGGTTGGTTTTCAGGGTCCTGCCGCTCATTGTGCCATCGGTGGCCGGTGACAATGCGACAGCGGCATCGGCAGCTCGCAGGCCCTGATCACGGGCCCAGGCAATAGTGGTCAACGTCAGGTTACCACCTGCCGAATCGCCCGCCACCACCAGTGCCGAGACGGGCTCAGGGCCATCCGGACCATTGTCGAGAATCCAGCGATAGGCCGTGCGACTGTCTTCGATGCTGGCCTTGCGTGGATTTTCCGGCATCAGGCGATAATCAATTGCCAGCACGGCACCGCCAGTCAGCTCGGAAAATTTGCTGGTGATCACCCGATGGCTTAACGGACTGCCCATGGCCCAGGCGCCACCGTGGATATACAGAGTGCGGCGACTGCTATCGGAACCGGGTGCTACTACCCACTCTGCCTTCACACCGCCAGCATCTACCGGAATAAATCTGGCGGTAAATTCATGTCCATCACTCAGGCTGTCCATGAAGCGGCGCAGATGCCCAAGGTGCTGTTTCAATGGAGTCCGTTTCATTTGTGTTGCCAGATCGGCCAGCAGCTTGATTACCTGGCGATGCTCCGCATTCAGGCTGTCGCCGGTCGAGAAACTTTGCCGCCGCGCCTCGGCAGCCTTGGCCGGCGCATCCAGCGAGCGCAGGTCAGCGCCAGAGAGATAGCGAGCAACCGCGAACCAGATGACCAGCAGGATCAACAGTGTCAGCAGGATGGATCCGATCAAAAGTAAACCCTCGGTGACTGGCGCGAAGCCAGGTTATTTGATGGCAAAAAGAAACCCGTTGTGCCGGGCCGGATCAGCACAATCCTTGCGGCATAACGGGCGTTCAGTAGCGACTTAGCTTGGCTTCTTCGCCGCAGCGGCCGGCTTGCGCGCCACAGGTTTTGCCGCAGCTTTTTTAGTAGCAGGCCTGGCTGCAGCAGTTTTGGCTGCTACCGGTTTTTTCGCGGCAGCAGTCTTGGACGCCGGTTTGCGCACAACAGGCGCTTTTGCCGCTGGCTTGCTCTTGGCAGCAGAAGGTGCAGGCAAGGCATCAGCAGCAGCCAGTAGCTCATCCCAGGCTTCCTGCATGCAGGCAGTAAAGAATCCGGGATCCGGCACCATTTCGCGGCAGGAAACCATACCCAGCCACATGACACGGTTGTAGCTGACGCCGGTGAGGTTCAGCCCTACACCGTTGGTTGGAATGCTCACCGGATAAAAGCACATGGCCTTGGCCCCGGCCAGATACAAGGGCACGTCTGGCCCGCGCACATTGGAAACAGTCATGTTCAGGGAGTTTATCAACAGCTTGTTCATCAGCAGATCGCCAACGAAACTGGGAACGGCATCCAATAGCTTGTCGAACAGATCCGCGCCGAGTTTCTCGGCCTGAAACTTGCCCGCCTCGGCCGCATGATGGGCTGCCTGCAGACGCTCCAGTGGGTCCTCGATATCCGAGCAAACGCGCACGGTCGCAGCGCCAACCGAGTTGCCACCGGCAGACGCATCACTGCGCAGTGACATCGGCATAAGGGCCAGCAACGACTCTTCAGGCAATTCGTTCTTGGCCTTCAGGTATTTGCGAACGGCCCCGCCAGCCACGGCGAGGAAAATATCGTTGAGCGTGGCGCCCGGCACCTTTTCGCGCACGCGCTTGATGCGCGACATCGGCATGCCGAAGCCGTCAAAAACCCGGTGTGCAGACACTTGCGCATTAAAACGGGTGGATGGGGCCTTGGGAAAGCTGAGCTTCTCGTCAGGGTTGGTGCTGCCTTTTTGCGACATCAGTTGTTCGCTGCCGATTTCGACAACCTTGCTGGCCAGTCTGGCCGACAGCTTGGTTGCCTCCAGTACCCGGCTGATGCCGTTGGAAACAGCCCGCGAGATAAACTCGACCGACGACGGATCGCGGTCGAAGTAGACGGTTTTCTTTCCGGCATTGGGTGCTTCCGTGCTTGGCGTGAGGGAAAGCAACTGGCTAAGCAGGTGCAGGCCGGCCATGCCGTCCGCCGAAGCGTGGTGAATCTTCAAGAACATGGCGAAGGAGCCCTTGGGCAGCTTCGGGATATTGTCCAGACCTTCGATGATGTAGACCTCCCACAACGGACGGCTGCGATCCAGCGGACGTGAATGCAGGCGAGCCACCTGAATCATCAGCTGACGCCAGTCCCCCGGCTCGGGCAATGCAATGTGGCGAATGTGATACTCAACATCGATGTCCTTGTCGGCAACCCAGTAAGGCCGGTCCAGATTGAAAGGTACATTTGCCAGACGCCGGCTAAAGATCGGGTGAAGATGCATGCGGTCATCAAAGTGCTTGAGAATGTCTTTGAAACGAACCTGACCATCAGCTGCCGTACTGACATCAAAAATCGTCATCATGGCCACATGGTTGAAAACGTTTTTCTGCTCCTGGAACAGGAAAATATTGTCGGAGCCGCTAAGTTGCTTCATGGTCAAATCCTGCGTAGTAGTTCTGGAAGCCGATACTGACTGTTGATCTTAGCCGCATATGAGAAATGAGTGCCAATCAATTGCCTGAAATCGCATGCATTTGCTTAGTAAAAAGGGCTTAAAGCGGTAAAGTGAATAGCCACCAATCTGCCTCTGCAAGATCTTGACTCATACATACCGGACATCCAGGAGCCAGCCATGCGTATCGAACAGCGCGACCAGCAACCTGACGATAAACCGCTGAGCCTCAAGGACATGCTGCTCAGCGTGGTCGCAGCTGCCTTCGGCGTGCAAAGCGGCAAAAACCGCGCCCGCGACTTCAGCCGCGGCAAGCCCAGCCACTTCATCATTCTTGGTCTGCTGTTTACCCTGGCGTTCATTCTGGTAATTTTTGGCGTGGTCAAGCTGGTTCTCTACCTGGCCGGTGTTTGAAGCCAGTCCATCAGAACTGCTCGCAAACCATGATCTGCCTTTAAAACGCCTGCAGCCGTTCAGCCAGGCCTTCGGCCCGTGCAAGCCCCAGAAAGCGTCGCGCCCCTGAAAGAGAGCACCAAGACAGTGCGCCCACTGGTTTCCTCAGACCGGACATGCAAGGCCCGTGATAGCGGTTTTTGCCGCTGGCCTGATCTCGCAGCAGATTTTTACAAGCCCCTTGGGCACTGCCCTGAGGGTGCCTCACGCCTGTTTACAACAACCCTGCAGCGCCAAACGGGCAGGCAGCTGAAGACAGTTGGCACACTATTCGCTAGCACTTGATCATGCAGGAGTGACCCTTCGGGGTTGCGGCACAACAATTTGCAATAGCTGACTAGGGTTCCGGCTCACCTGTTCTCGATAACGAGACTGGCGAGTGACTGGTCCGAGAGTTGGCGACCTCCTTCGAGGTTACACGGCGGGATAAAAGCCCGGGAGAACGCACCTTTGGGTGATGCCGCTCCGCTCCTGCCCGTACTTCACCGAACCGGAGGAACACCCATGCGCAAATCCCTGCTGACCTCGCTGATCGTTGCCGGCTTCTCTGCCGCGCTAAGCCTGCCGACCTACGCTGAACAGAAAGATAACTTCAAAGTCTGCTGGACCATCTATGCCGGCTGGATGCCCTGGGACTACGCTGCCAGCAGCGGTATCGTCGACAAGTGGGCAAAGAAGTACGACATCGCCATTGATGTGGTGCAAATCAACGATTACGTCGAGTCGATCAACCAGTACACCGCCGGCCAGTTCGATGGCTGCACCATGACCAACATGGACGCGCTGACCATTCCCGCTGCTGGCGGTGTTGACTCGACGGCGCTGGTGATTGGCGACTTCTCCAATGGCAATGACGGCGTGGTGGTCAAGGGCCTGAACAAAACCCTAAAAGACCTCAAGGGCATGAACGTCAATCTGGTTGAACTGTCAGTGTCCCACTACCTGCTGGCGCGTGGCCTTGAAACTGTCGGTCTGGCGGAAAAGGACCTGAAGGTGGTCAACACCTCGGATGCCGATATGGTCGCTGCCTTTGCCACCTCTGACGTGAAAGCTGTCACCACCTGGAACCCGTTGCTGGCTGAAATCGAAGCCACTCCAGGCGTGACCAAGGTATTTGATTCCAGTCAGATCCCCGGTGAAATCATCGACCTGATGGTGGTCAACAGCGACACCCTGAAAGACAACCCGGCCTTTGGCAAAGCCCTGACCGGTGCCTGGTACGAAATCATGGCCACCATGAGCGCCGACACTCCGGCAGGCAAAGCCGCTCGCGAGCAAATGGCCAAAGCTTCCGGCACCGATCTGGCAGGCTATGAAGCGCAACTGGCGGCAACCAAAATGTTCTATTCCGCGGCCGATGCGGTGGCCTTTGCCAACAGCCCGAAGCTGCCGGAAACCATGAGCAAAGTGGCGGCATTCTCCTTTGATCACGGTTTGCTCGGTGACGGCGCGCAAAGCGCTGAAGCCATCGGCATGGGTTTCGCCAATGGCATCATCACTGGCGACAAGGGCAACCTCAAACTGCGCTTTGAGCCGACCTACATGCAGATGGCGGCGGACGGCAAGCTCTAACCGGCACGGAATCGGGTTGAGGCCTCTGCAGGCTCAACCCGTTCTGCGTTCCACCTTCGTTGTCAAACCACAATGAGATCCCTATGCGCCTGATCAACCGACACCCGGACCGTGGCGGCCGATTGCTGCTGATCCTGCTGCCCTTCGCCTTGTTGTTGTTTGCCTACTTTGCCGGCTCGGTTTCGCGCCTGGCCGAGAACCCCAATGACAAGCTGTTGCCCAGCGCCAGCCAGATGGCGCAAGCCGTCGACCGCCTGGCCTTTACCGAAGACAAGCGCACTGGTAACTACCTGTTCTGGGAAGATACCGGCTCCAGCCTCAAGCGCCTGGGGCTGGGTATCGGTATTGCGGCATTGGTTGGCCTCTGCCTGGGTATCGCCGCAGGCACCCTGCCGCTGTTCAGCGCGCCACTGTCGCCGCTGTTAACCATCCTATCGATGGTGCCGCCACTGGCGATACTGCCGATCCTGTTTATCGTTTTCGGTCTCGGCGAACTGTCCAAAGTGATGCTGATCGTGATCGGCATCACCCCGGTACTGGCCCGCGATCTGGAACAACGCGCACGCGAAATTCCGCCGGAACTGCTGATCAAGGCACAGACACTCGGCGCCAGCACCTGGACGCTGATCCTGCGGGTGGTGCTGCCGCAACTCTTGCCGCGTCTGCTGATTGCCCTGCGTCTGGTACTTGGCTCGGCCTGGTTGTTTCTGATTGCCGCTGAAGCCATCGCCTCCACCGACGGCCTCGGCTACCGCATCTTTCTGGTGCGTCGTTACATGGCGATGGATGTGATCCTGCCCTACGTGATGTGGATCACCCTGCTCGCCTGGCTGATGGACCTTGGGCTGCGCCGCGTGACCCAGCTGTGCTTCCCATGGTTTGAGGGGAGCAAGGTATGAAGCCGTTTATTGAAGTCAGGAACGTCTGGCAGGAATACGCTGACCAGGTGGTTCTGGAGCGACTGAACCTCAACATCAATGAAGGCGAGTTCTGCACCATGGTCGGTGCCTCCGGCTGTGGCAAGTCGACCTTCCTGCGACTGCTGCTGGGCCAGGAACGACCAAGCAAAGGTGAAATCCTCCTCGGCGGCGAGCCATTGGCCGGTGAGCCTGATGCCAGCCGTGGCGTGGTGTTCCAGCGTTACTCGGTGTTCCCGCATTTGACTGTACTGGACAACGTGGCCATCGGTCTGGAGCTGCCAAGGGCACCCATCTTCGGCCGTCTGTTTGGCGCAGGTAAACGCGAAGCCCGTGAGCAGGCGGCCGTTATGTTGCGCAAGGTGGGTCTCGGTCATGCTCTGGACAAATACGCCAGTCAGCTTTCCGGCGGCATGCAACAACGTCTGGCGATTGCCCAGGCGCTGATCATGAAGCCCCGAGTTCTGCTGCTGGATGAGCCATTCGGCGCCCTCGACCCGGGTATTCGCAAAGACATGCACAGCCTGCTGCTGGAGCTTTGGAACGAAACCAAACTCACCGTGTTCATGGTCACCCACGACCTGAGCGAGGGTTTCAGCCTTGGCACCCGCCTGCTGGTATTCGACAAGACCCGCATCGATCCGCACGCGCCAAATGCCTTCGGTGCGCGTATCACCTATGACATACCCCTTAACAGCGACCGCCACGCCCAGCGCGCGGTAATCGAAAGCCTGCCGGCGCATATCGGTGCGCACCTTTACGGAGACACGCAATGACCGCTGCACTGAGCCTGCGTCCGACGCTCTATGAAGAACTGCTGCCCGCTGGTGGCCACACCTCCTTCGTACTCAAGCGCGGCCAACTGCTTCGCATCACCGACCTCGAAGGCGATGCCAATGTCAGCCTGCTTTTGCTAAACGCTACCGAGAAAAGCGAACGGCTGAACCTGCCGGACAGCCTCAAGTGCCAGCACACCGCCAAACTGACCGCAGGCCACTGCCTTTACTCGGACATGGGCCGGGTGCTCGCTGCCATTACCGCTGACACCTGCGGCTGGCATGACAGCTTCGGCGGTGTACTGAACGCCGTCGAGGTCGAGGAAAAATATGGCGCCGGTCGCTATCAGGAGCTGCGCAACGGCTTCTTCCGTAACGGCGTGGACAACTTGCTGGTGGAAATGGGCAAGTGGGACCTGAATCTGCAGGACCTGCTGATGAACCTCAATCTGTTCAGCAAAGTGACGGTAGATAGCCAGGGCTGCTTCCACTTCGAAGCCGGGAACTCCAAAGCCGGTAACTACATCGAGCTATATGCGCCGATGGACACCTTGGTGGTGCTGACGGCCCTGCAGCATCCGATGGACCCCAACCCCGAATACGCGCCAAAGCCGGTGCAGCTGAGCTGGCACAAGATCGAGAGCGACGGCATCAGCGTGCTCTGTCGAACCTCGCGTGCGGAAAACGACCGTGGTTTTCACAACACCGAACGACAATACCTCTGAGGGCCAACCCATGAACCTGACCCACAGCGATAAACTGCCCGCAGCTGCGATGTACCGTCACGAAATTCCGGCGGGTGAACCCTTCCTCTGTGAAGTCAAAGCCGGGCAAACCTTGCGCCTGCTTGATCTGCAAGGTAATCAAGCGGTGGATACGCTGTTCTTCAGCGCAAAAAACCCACGTGAGCGCTACGACCCGCAACGCACCCTGCGCAAGCAGAACAGCGTCTACCTGACCACCGGCACGGTGCTCTATTCCAACCTGGGCAACCCGCTGCTGACCATCACTGCCGACACCTGCGGCCGCCACGACACCCTTGGCGGCGCCTGTGCCCAGGAGAGCAACACCGTCAGATACGCCCTGGACAAACGCTATATGCACAGCTGCCGCGACAACTTTCTGCGCGCCAGCCTGCACGACGGCCGTCTGGGCAAGCGCGACATCGGCGCCAACATCAACTTCTTCATGAACGTGCCAGTGACGCCAGAAGGCGGCCTGACCTTCGAGGATGGAATCTCCGGCGCCGGCAAGTACGTGGAACTCAAGGCCGCGATGGACGTGATCGTGCTGATCTCCAACTGCCCGCAACTGAACAACCCGTGCAATGCCTACAACCCGACCCCGGCCGAGGTGCTGGTGTGGGATTGAATGCCTCCCCTCTCCCCAAAGGGGCGAGGGAGTAACTGAATTCCCCGCCCCGGACGACCGGGGTGCAGACCGAATACTGCGGGACGGCCCGCCTACCCTTTCGAGGGCAACGCCATGTTCAACAAACTGCTGATCGCCAACCGTGGCGCCATCGCCTGCCGCATCCTGCGCACTCTGCGCACCCTCGACGTCAAAGGGGTAGCCGTCTACTCCGAAGCCGACGCCGCCAGCCTGCATATCCAGCAGGCCGATGAAGCCCATAGCCTGGGCGAAGGCCCGGCTGCCTGCACCTATCTGATGGTCGAAAAAATTCTCGCCGTAGCCAAACAAACCGGCGCCACAGCCATCCACCCCGGCTACGGCTTTCTCTCGGAAAACGCCGCGTTCGCCGAAGCCTGCGAAGCGGCTGGCATCGCCTTTGTCGGCCCGACACCCGAGCAGCTGCGGGTATTCGGCCTCAAGCACACTGCGCGCGCCCTGGCTAAACAACATGGCGTGCCGATGCTCGAAGGCACCGAACTGCTGGAAAGCCTGCAAGCTGCGCTGGTCGCAGGCGAACAGGTCGGTTACCCGGTGATGCTGAAAAGCACCGCCGGCGGAGGCGGTATCGGCATGCGTGTGTGCAACAGCGCCGAGGAACTCAGCGATGCTTTCGAGGCGGTAAAACGACTGGGGCAGAACAACTTCAGCGACAGCGGCGTATTTATCGAGAAGTACATCCAGCGTGCCCGCCACCTGGAAGTACAGGTATTCGGCGACGGCTGTGGCGAGGTGCTGGCTCTGGGCGTGCGCGACTGCTCGGTGCAGCGGCGTAACCAGAAAGTATTGGAAGAGACCCCGGCACCTAATCTGCCCGAGGGCATGGCCGAAGAACTGTGTGCAGCGGCGATCAAGCTGGCCAAGGCGATCAACTACCGCAGCGCCGGTACTGTGGAATTCGTTTACGACAGTGAAGCCGCACGCTTCTACTTCCTCGAAGTAAACACCCGCCTGCAAGTGGAACACGGCGTCACCGAACAGGTGTGGGGCGTCGACCTGGTGCGCTGGATGATCGAACTGGCAGCCGGCGACTTGGCGCCACTGAGCGAGCTGGGCAAAGGTCTGAAAGCCAGCGGCCACGCGATTCAGGCGCGACTGTATGCCGAAGACCCGGGCCGCGACTTCCAGCCCAGCCCCGGGTTACTCACCGCCGTCGACTTCCCCAAGGCCGATGGCCAAGCCTTGCGTATCGATACCTGGGTTGAAGCCGGTTGCGAGATTCCTCCCTACTTCGACCCGATGATTGCCAAGCTGATTGCCTGGCAACCCACCCGCGACCAAGCCAGCGCCGCTCTGGGTCAAGCACTGGCTGATACCGTGCTGTATGGCGTGGAAAGCAACCGCGACTACCTGCGACAGATACTGGTCGATGCGCCCTTTGCCAGCGGCGAGCCGTGGACCCGCTGCCTGGAAGGCTTGATCTATAAAGCCAACACCTTTGAAGTGCTGAGCGCCGGCACCCAAACCACCGTGCAGGACTTCCCCGGCCGGCTCGGCTACTGGGCAGTGGGTGTGCCACCGTCGGGGCCAATGGACGATCGCGCTTTGCGCTTGGGCAACCGCTTGCTGGGCAATGCGGAAGGCGAAGCCGGTTTAGAAATCACCATGAGCGGGCCGTTGCTGCGCTTTAACACCGATGCAGTGATCGCCGTCACCGGCGCGGCCATTCCACTGAGCATAGATGGCAACGAGCAACCGATAAACAGCGCGCTGCTGATCAAAGCCGGCAGCACGCTCAGCCTCGGCACTATCGCTGGCTCAGGCGCACGCTCGTACCTGTGCCTGCGTGGCGGACTGCAAGTGCCGGACTATCTGGGCAGCAAAAGCACCTTCACCCTCGGCCAATTCGGCGGCCACGGCGGCCGCGCCCTGCGCGCCGGCGATGTGCTGCACATTCCCGCCCTCAGCGATCCAGCCGCAGGAGCCACACTGCCAACAGAGCTGTGCGCCGAGCTGCCAGCGGTACGCGAAATCCGGGTGATCTACGGCCCCCATGGCGC
>Ga0102814_10003030_pt1 | contig 11127 bp, 15 predicted proteins | sample ColrivemetaGS741_FD_79112 | JGI IMG/M metagenome (GOLD analysis project Ga0102814, IMG submission 79112) | Estuarine microbial communities from the Columbia River estuary - Flood tide ETM metaG S.741 | ecosystem: Environmental > Aquatic > Marine > Intertidal zone > Estuary | place: USA... | reverse complement strand
CAGTAGGAGCAGTAGACACTGCGGTAGGTATTAAAAAAGGTGTTGATAAAATAGGCGATGTTGCTGACGGTGCTGGCGAATTAATTAGCCAAGCAAAAACAGCAATTGATAGTGCAGGTGCTACAGTTGCAAATACAGCAGACGATCTTAAATCAATGGCGGCCGGCGCACTAGATAATATTCCAGATCTATCCAAAGTTGCAAGTATTGCAAAACAATATGCTATACCAGGTGCAATAGTTGTTGCACTATTACTAGGCGGATACAAAATATTCCAAATGATATTTGGCGATGACAAAAGAGAAGACGACAATGATGCTACAACAATCGACATTAGTCCACAAGGAAACGGTGACGAATTGAAGCAAAAGAACGAGATTCCATTAGATGAATTCATTAAAGGTATGTACGATTATACTAGTAATGCTTTCCCTAAAGGTGAAACAGCGGTCTTAACAGCAGTACAAAAACAGTACGGTGATGAGATGGTTGACGAAGCACAAGCAGTAATGACAGACTTATTACGCTTGCAAGATACTGAAATGGCACGTATCCAAGCCCTAGCAGGACTAAGATAACCAAATTTCAGAATAAAGTCAAAATAAAGGTTGACTTTATAAGTAATAGAGTGTATTATATATAAAGTAATGCACTTCGTAGGCAATACAAAACAGCTATAAGGCAATAAAACACATAGGAGGCTTATATTATGGCAACACTAGCAGAAATCAGAGCAAAGCTCAAAGAGCAAGAATCAAATACTGGCGGCAATCGATCGTCAGGTGGCGACAACGCAATTTTCCCATTTTGGAACATGCAAGAAGGACAGAGTTCAACTCTAAGATTCCTTCCAGATGGAGATGACACAAACACTTTCTTTTGGAAAGAACGTTTGATGATCAAACTTCCATTTGCAGGAATTAAAGGTGAGACTGACTCACGTCCTGTACAAGTGCAAGTTCCGTGTATGGAAATGTACGGACAAACATGCGATATCTTAAATGAGGTACGTGCATGGTTTAAAGATCCAAGTTTAGAAGACATGGGTCGTAAGTACTGGAAAAAGCGTTCATACGTATTTCAAGGGTTTGTAACAGAGAATGCTCTTAATGAGGATTCAACACCAGAGAATCCTGTACGTAGGTTCATAATTGGTCCACAAATTTTCCAAATTATTAAAGCGGCACTAATGGATCCGGACATGGAAGAATTACCAACAGATTATACTGCTGGTGTAGACTTCCGTCTTAATAAAACATCCAAAGGTGGTTATGCAGACTATTCAACATCTAACTGGGCACGTAGAGAGCGTCCATTAGCAGATGCTGAAATGAATGCAGTTAATGCAAATGGTTTGTTTAATCTAAGTGATTTCCTTCCAAAACAACCTTCAGAAGTTGAAGTAAAAGTTATGAAGGAAATGTTTGAAGCATCAGTTGATGGTGAAGCATATGACATGGATCGTTTTGGTCAATATTTCCGTCCAGCGGGAATGGCGGCAAGAACAGGTGATCCACAGAACAGAGCGGGTACACCTGCTCCGGCGGCACCACCAGCGGCACCAGCGGCAACTCCAGCACCAGAGGTAGCACCAGTAGCGGCACCTGCTCCAGTAGCAGAAGCGGCACCTGCGGCACCTACAGCTGAAGCGCCATCGGGCAAAGCTGAAGACATTTTATCAATGATTAGAGCACGTCAATCATAAAATAATTAATCGTTTGTAGGGGATTAATTTCCCCTACATTAGCTTTACACAAGGAGAAACTATGGCTAAATCATTTGATGTTAGTAAGTTCCGTAAGGACTTAACTAAAAGTATAACAGGTATGAGTAGTGGCTTTAATGATCCAACAGATTGGATTAGCACAGGCTCATATGCACTAAACTATCTTATTAGTGGCGACTTTCATAGAGGCGTTCCACTAGGTAAGGTAACAGTGTTTGCAGGAGAATCAGGCGCAGGTAAAAGTTATTTCTGTGCAGGTAACATTGTAAAACACGCACAAGATCAAGGTATCTTTGTAGTATTAATAGACTCAGAGAATGCACTTGATGAAAGTTGGTTACAAGCATTAGATGTTGACACTGGAGAAGATAAACTTCTTAAACTTAATATGTCAATGATCGATGATGTAGCAAAAACTATTAGTACATTTATGATAGACTATAAAGCAATGAACGAAGAAGATCGTCCTAAAGTATTGTTTGTAGTTGACTCATTAGGTATGTTACTAACACCAACAGATGTTGATCAGTTTAACAAAGGTGATATGAAAGGTGATATGGGTCGTAAGCCTAAAGCACTAACATCACTTGTACGTAACACTGTTAATATGATTGGTAGTTACAACGTAGGACTAGTATGTACTAACCACACATACGCATCACAAGATATGTTTGATCCAGATGACAAGATCAGTGGTGGACAAGGTTTTATCTATGCATCAAGTATTGTTGTTGCAATGAAAAAGATGAAACTAAAAGAAGATGAAGCTGGTAATAAGATTAGCGAAGTACGTGGTATTAGAGCAGGTTGTAAAGTAATGAAAACTCGTTATGCAAAACCTTTCGAAGGCGTACAAGTAAAGATTCCATACGAAACAGGTATGAATCCTTATAGTGGTCTTATTGAACTGTTTGAAAAGAAAGACTTGTTAGTAAAACAAGGAAACAGACTCAAGTATATCGATCTAAACGGTGAAGAACATCTTGATTATCGTAAGGCATGGATGACTCCAGAGAAGATGAATCTTATTATGTCAGAATACGACGAGAAAACTGCACCTGTGGTAAATACCGATGATGATATGCCCGAAACAGAGGCTGTCGTAGAAGCAGAACTTATTGAACAGGAGTAAAGTATATGGATAGTAGTCTTGTAGTTGACATGTGGAATACATTTAAAGATAGTATTGATAAAAAGACAATTGAAACAACAGCTGAAACATTTGTAGATACATGTGCCGACTATGGTGCAGATGATCAATGTTTTAGAGATGCATTAGGTAGTTGTGATATTTTAGATAATGCTATTAACTATTATTTAGATCTTGAAGAAGATGTAGATGATGACGAAGAAGAATGGGAAGATTAAATGGGATATTACTCTGAAGTAGCTAGAGATATCAATAAGATCCCCACAGCAATTAAGTTTTTTGAAGATGAACTTATTGAAGCCCGAAGTGAAGTAAAACTAAAAGGCAATGTTGAACGTGCCGCGGCAGAAATGCCCGGCATCGTTGAACAGCGTTTCAATCAATTACAAGAAATTGAAGCCATATTAAATTACCTAAATATTGAGCTACGTAGATTACGTAGTTCATTTTTTAAAAAATATCTTGAAAATTATCAACGTGCTTTGTCTAGCAGAGATGTTGAAAAATATGTTGACGGCGAAGCAGACGTTGTTGACTATGAAAAGATTATTAATGAGTTTGCATTACTTCGTAACAAATGGTTAGGCTTATTGAAAGGTCTTGATCAAAAACAGTGGCAGATAACAAACGTTGTCAAACTGAGAGTTGCGGGTATGGAAGATGCATCAGTATAAATTTCAAATTCCAAAAAATTCTAAAGAGTTACGGGGACAACTGTTTTCTTATCTTTATAAACACTGTGATGTAAAAACAATAGAACGTCCAGAAGAAATTGAAAAAGATAGGTATCTAGCATTTAGTCATCCGTTTGATGATTGGGTGTTTGATGCTATTCGTAGAGATCCTAGTATTAACTTCTTTCATTTAGATAACGGATACATAGGTAATCATAAACATAAGACACCCGAATATTATAGAATAAGTTATAACTCTTTACAGAACACAAAAGTACGTCCTATACCAGGAAAAGGTCGTGCATGGAAACTTGAAATAGATGAAAGTTTGTGGCAACCTTGGAATAACGAAGGCGAATATAATCTTTTAGTAATGCCTAACAATAGTAACATATTCAAATACTTAGGTGAAGATTATGACACATGGCGTAGAAATACAATATGCTGGTACGATGGTTTTCCAGAAAAATTAATTATAAGAGAAAAAGAAGGCAAGCGTAGACAACGTTTTCAAGAAATACTTCCTATGATGTTAAGAGCTAAAAAGGTAATTACATATCATAGTATGGCAGTAGTTGAAGCATTATGTTTAGGTAAGCCAATTGAAGTATTAGGACAAAGTGCAGTACAACATTGGCAGAAACAATATGGGTTTGATAGGACAGAAATGTTAGAACATATTGCACATAGCCAATTTAAAAGAGATGAATATGCAAATGGTGATGCTTGGGCAGTAACATTTAAATATCAAGTGGAGCAATAATGTATACTGAAATAGACGGTTGGCGATCAATCAAAAACGATATTTGTTTAAAGAGTGCAAAGAAACAAGGCAATGGTGATATTAACAATTACCAAAATATAGAATTAATGACAGCAATGAGCTATTGTGCTAAGTGGCGTACAGCAGTTGACGTTGGAGCACATGTAGGTATTACAGCATTTCAAATGGCAAAAAGTTTTGAACATGTACACGCATATGAAATTAATCCAAAGATTTACGAATGTATGAACTATAACTTAGAGTCTCGTGCAGTAGGTAATGTAACAACATATCCTGTAGGACTTGGACAACGCAAACACAATGTTTCTATTAAAACAACAAATAAAAGTTTTAGTACACATGTTGCTCCAGATGTTGAAGGCGGCGATATACAAGTTATGCCTTTAGATTTTTATAATTTACAAGATGTTGATTTTATTAAAATTGATGCAGAAGGGTATGAACCTTTTGTTGCACAAGGTGGGCTTGAAACTATTAAACGTTGCTCACCTATTATACTTTACGAATGTAAAGATCACCCAATGCGTTACGGACATAACTCCGACACAATTAGACACATACTTGCACCACTTGGATATAGAATGATTAGAAAAATTGGCAGAGGAGAAAAGAATGCCATCATCGGACATAGACCAGGGATAGCAATTGATGTTTAAACTCCCTGAACTAAGAGGACATATGTGTCCTAGAGAAGAACCAAATATAATATATTTTAGTTGCGACTATAATTACTTTGATCGACATGGATTTGCACTACAACAGAGTATTAATAGAACAGTAGGTTGGGTACATGTACACTGTCACATTATTAATGAAGGAAATATTGATCACGCTCTACTAAAAGATTTAATGGGCAGATACAAATTTACATATACTTGGGAAGATACTAACGAACAGTTTTACAAAGACTTGCCTAAGAATAAAAGCATGATGGGCGAAGGAATGCAAATTTTTAAAACTAGTGATATAGATTATATTGCTAGACGTACATATTTGGCTAGCGTAAGATTCATACGTATGGCAGAAATATTTACATACCCACACCAAAGAGTATTACAGATTGATTGCGACAGTATATTACGTAACGGCTTCCACGGACACGAGTTTGAAGAAGTAACTAATGCTGTTGGAGTTATGCCTAAGCCAAAAGAACAACATATTTTTATTGCTAGTGCATTAAGTCCAGGCATAGAAACTAAAGGTATTGAATGGCGTAACTTATTTGCTAAAAGAATGATTACCGCATTTGAAAACGGATGTTATTGGTTTGTAGATCAAGTAGTACTTAGACAAGTAATGTCTGAATGGAAAAATATGGGTAACGATTATAATCATATTGGATACAACTGGAATAGTTGGGGTATTAAAAAGAATAACGTTTTTAGTACAGGTAAAGGTAACAAAAAAGAAGGTTTAAAGTTTAAACAGGCACAATTAAAATGGTTACCACATCACTGGTATACAGTTGTAATGAAAGAAATACAGGTAGAAATAGGAAAATGATTGGATACATAATCTATCTACCAAGTTATCCTAACAGCGTTAGTATGGCTAGTCGTGCATTAGAAACAGGAACTAAGCATGGTTGGAACTTAGAATTATACGAAGGTGTTAACGGTATGAAACAAGGCCTTGCTGATTCTAATCTAAAAGTATACCAACACAAAAAAGCAGAACGCTTACTTTCTCGACCAGGCACACAAGGGTGTTTTTTAAGCCAATACTTGTTGTGGCAAAAATGCCACGAAACAAATACACCAATATGTATATTTGAACACGATGTTGTTTTTAAAAAACCAATGGGTGAATACGAAGACTGTGATGTATATAAGTTTGAAGGATTTAAAAAAGCAAAACCTATACCTCCTGGCAATTGGTATGAAGGTGCTAGAGCTTATCGTATTACACCTTATGGAGCAAAAAAGATATTAAATTGGGTACATGCTAATGGAGCAATGCCTGCAGACTGGATGCTGTGTGACGGAATTGTAGATATGCGTTTCGATAAGTATAATAAAGTTACATATAAAACAGACGTAAGTTTTACAAAGGATTTATCATGAAGAGAATGATTTATCAGGTAGCAGTTGGCGCACAAAGTAAACTGTACTTGCATTGCATAGAAAGCGTAAGACAGTACTGTGCAAAATACGGTATTGAACACATTGTACAAAACGAACCAATCTTAAAAATTAGACCAGACATGGCTGTAACAGGACGTAGTAAAGAAGCAGTTGAGCGTCTTGGTTATATGCCTATATACGAAAAAGAAAATGCGTTTACACACTTACACAAATATGATCAAGTTGCAATAGTTGATAGTGATATCTATATTCGACCTACTGCTCCAAATATATTTCAAGACTTAACAACTGAATATGCATTTGGTGCTGTAGCAGAACGTGAACTACCTTGTGCTAAAAAATACAAAAGTAAAATTAGAAAATATTCAAAAGCCGCATTTGAAAATCTTACAGACGTAGATTGGAAATGGGATCATAGAGGTGCTGAGTTCTATAATATGGGAATGATGGTTATTAATTGCCAAAAGTTTTTACCGTACCTAAAAGGACAAACAGCAGAACAGTTTATACGTAGACCAGAGTTTAAAGACTTTGTTGATGGCATTGGATATCGCAAATGGTCAACAGATCAAATGTTACTTAACTATTGGGTAAAGAAAGAAAAGATTCCTACACTTAATATGGACTGGAGATGGAATGGATTGTTTAAAGGTATTGATGATGCACAAATACCCAAGGCATATTTTATACATTTTTTCTTAAAAGATTTATTACCTCAAAAAGGTGAGAACGTTGAAGATTTAATGCGAGTAATAAATTGAAACACTTAGTAATGAGAGCATACAGTACTGTAAAGAAAAACTTTCACTACGGTGCACCTGGTCTAGGAGATAGAATACATGCTGTATTAGTAGCATACAATTATGGACTAATGGAAAAGAGTCCTGTAACCTTACATCTTACAAAGTATCAATGGAATAGACACAAGCCAGAAAGCTGGCCGGAGATAACAAGTTTATTTCCTACAGAAAGTGTTGTAATTATGCCACACCTTGATTGCGAACCTACAGATAATGTAGACTTTGTAAATTATGTAAGACGCACTTATGATGGACATGCACAGATTTATGCAGATCATCCACAACGCTTTGAACCAAAAGAAGGAGTAGATTTAACTCCGTACCTTACACACTTTCCACAATTAAAAGCAGAGACACAAGATATTAAACTTCCTAAAAAGTTTATTACAGTACAGTTTGATAGCACATCTAAGAAGCGTATGATTAAGCCTAAGCAACGTCAAGCAATATTAGACAAGTATAAAGACTATGAAGTAGTTACTGTAGGTGGCGAATCAAAAGACATATTATTAAGAGACAGTTTAAAACATATTGCATACGCTATGTCAAAAGCAACTTATCATGTTGGTGTTGACAGTGGGTTTATGCATATGTCACAAGTTTACTTTGCTCCAGAGAACATTCACATATATACATTAAGCCCTAAGGACCGCTGGAGTCATCACATGCATAGGGCTAAAGATAACGGGATAAAAATAAATGATGGTATCAATTGAAGTATCTGTTGGTGAACTATTTGACAAGATTACTATACTTAAAATTAAACAAAAGAAACTTACAGATGAAGCCCAACTTTCTAATATTGGTAAAGAACTAGAATATTTAGAAGACAAAGCATTTACTAATGACCCAGAAGTTAACGCACTAGTTGAAGAATTACAATCAATTAATGAACAACTTTGGGATATAGAAAACAGTAAACGGCAGTGTGAAGCTGATAAAAGTTTTGGTTCAGGATTTGTAAAACTTGCTAGAGATGTTTATATTAAAAATGATGATCGTGCAAAAATTAAAAAGATGATTAACATAATTACAAAGTCAGGTATTGTTGAAGAAAAGGATTATACAAAGTACTAATGAAGAAACTGTTTATACATATTCCAAAAAATGCAGGTATGACTATACGAGGCAGTGAGTCATTCTTAGAACATATTGTTCCTGTACATCGCAAATGGATTGCAAATTTTAAAGACTTTAAACACACTATGGAAAGTTATAACGAACGTGATGTTAAAGGCGTAGAGCATGCACGTTGGAGAGATGTTAGCAGTCATATTACAGATCAACATCAAGCGTTTGCTGTTGTACGTAATCCTTGGAGCAAAGTTGTTAGTAGATATTTGTTTGCAAAAGAAGCAGTACAACGTGGAAATATCGATCCATCATATGCTGATACACGCTCACTAGAACATTTTTTAGGTGAACGTAATAAATGGATTGATAAAAAATATACATGGTATAGAGCTGTTAGAGGTTGGCATCCTCAGCTTGATCATGTAGTAGATAATGAAGGTAATGTACGTTGTGACATACTACGTGTTGAAAACTTAAAACAAGATACTATGGCATATTTTGGTATGACGGAAATGCCAAGGTCAAGAAACGTAACAAGTATTAAAGAAGATTACAGAACATTATACAATAGCAACACAATGCAACGTGTAGCAAAATGGTACAAGAAAGATATCGATCATTGGGACTTTGATTTCGATACAGGAGCAAGGAAAAACATATGGGCTGGAAAGACTACAAACTAGTTACATTTGGATGTAGCTTTACATACGGTCATGGACTATCAGATTGTATAGCTGAAGATGGTTCAAATGGACCTATATGTAGTGAACAAGCATGGCCTAGTATATTAGGTAAACTAACAGGAATGAAAATTGACAATGCATCAGAGCCAGGGTCAAGCAACTTAATGATCACTAAAGCAATAGTTGATTACTCTAAGTATACAAAAAATACAGTAGTAGTGGTTATGTGGTCAAACAACGATAGAGAAACTATTTACAGTGACTATAACAAACAAAAATTACATATGTTACCTGGATTTTTAGATGATCGTATGCCAGGAACTTTTTGGTTTGATAAAGACAAAAACAATTTTAAGAAAACAGTAACAACATATTACGAAAATTATCATGAAGACTGGAACGCAACATTAAACCAAATGATTAGAATGAATTTTGTACATGCATTCCTTAAAAACAAAGGCATCAAAAGTTTTCATGTACAATCTAGACAACATGCAACAGACTCTAATTACTTTGGCAAATTCTTATTAAAGAATCTTAATTTTAAATATTTTAATTACAAAACAGATTTTTTTATAGATGATGCATTAGATGTACCAAACCCGCATCCAGGTCCTAATAGTCATAAACTTATGGCAATTAATATAAGAGATTGGTTTTTCAAATGAATATAGCAATTTGTATTAGTGGAGTTAATAACAAAGGTAGTAACATTGAAGAACAACTACGACAAAAACTTCCAGGCTGTAATTTTTATTATCATACATGGACTAATAGAACAAATCTTATTCCACAAGATATGCACGAACGATTGTCTACAATGCATTACCCTAAATGGCATTATCATCCTATGGAAGTATCACCACAGTCTAAGCATGCCAAGTACGCACAGTATGTAAAATCAAAAGAATTATTTGACGATTTGTATTTTGGCATTGCTCCAATTATTGCACATGCTGATCATGTTACTAAGATTCCGCAACATCATGATTTAATTATTAGAGTTGATTGGAACACACAAATAGATAGACAAGTTGACCTGCACAATTGGTTACGCATGGCGCATGAAAAAGGACCTGTAGGTTTTATGACAAGACCAAATAGAGGACCTAAGTTTGGCTCAGGTTTAATAGAACAAGTAGATAAGACTAATCCACATGATGATTGGCACGGATTTTTACCTTGCGATTTTTTAATACATCATCGTAAACATTTTGATCGTGCGTTAGTACGTAAGTTAGTTAAAGAACATAAACTATATCCTAATGAATGGGGTTGGTATCAAGTAATGAGCGAATGGACTAATGATATACATACCAGTATGCATGGCTTCGTACAAAAGATAAAATAAGTAATTATAGGAGAGCATATTATGATGTTTGGCAAAAATCCAGGAACAGATGCAACTTGGAAACGTATACCAGAATATAGTGTAGGAGCAGAGTTAGGAGTTTGGAAGGGCGAAAGTTCTGCTAAGTTTTTAAAACGTGCTAGCCATATACACTTAGTTGACGCATGGGCACCTGAAGTATTTGAAGGGTCAAATGAATTTGGCGGCTATCAAGCATACTTAGAACGCTACTCAAAACTTACAGGCGAAGCTACTACTGAAGGCTTTGAAAGATACTACAATAAAATTTATGAAGGTGTTACATCACGTTTTGCAAATAGTCCTGTAACAATTCATCGCATGTCAACAGCAAAATGGTTTGACACATTTGGTGAAAAGTTAGATTGGATTTATGTAGATGCTAGTCATGCATACGAAGGTTGCTTACATGATTTAACAAGAGCAGTTGGTATGATCAAACCAGGTGGTAAGTTGTTTGGTGACGACTACGGACCTAACAAACTAGGTGTAAAGAATGCTGTAGATCAATTTATTAAGAACACAGGGTACACACTAAACAATTTTCACGATGATCAATTTGAGGTACAGCTATGAGTATTATGGAACAACTATTTGACAAGTATGGATGCGAAAAGATATGGCACAGCTATAGCGACCTATATGAAGCTGACTTTGAACCAATGCGTAATGATCCTATTAATATTTTAGAAGTAGGAACATTTAGAGGCGAAAGTATTAATGTATGGTTAGAATATTTTCCTAACGCTACAATTTATACTATTGATACGTTTGGTAGAGTTG
>Ga0102814_10003029_pt1 | contig 11127 bp, 8 predicted proteins | sample ColrivemetaGS741_FD_79112 | JGI IMG/M metagenome (GOLD analysis project Ga0102814, IMG submission 79112) | Estuarine microbial communities from the Columbia River estuary - Flood tide ETM metaG S.741 | ecosystem: Environmental > Aquatic > Marine > Intertidal zone > Estuary | place: USA: Columbia... | reverse complement strand
TCCCGACTGGAACTGCTGGCTGCCGATGGTTTCGGGTCTACCGTGATCGAACTGCACCGACTGGAAGCGCAAGACCTGAACCTCGACGGACGGCCCATCCCCCTGACACTGGAAACGCGTGTGACGGGCGAGCAAACCCTGGACCTGAGCCTCACTGGCAGGATCAGCGTTGACGAGCAGCGCCAGCTGTTGACCCTGCGGCAACTGGCGCTTGAAGTAAGCGGGGCCACAGCACAGCCACTGCTGCTCACGCTGTCGGGGGAAGTGGATATCAACCGCATGATCGCTGAACTACAGCTGGCACTCGAGCAGGCAGATACCCGCGGCGAAGGGAGCCTGCGCTACGCGATGCACGAAAGTCCACAGCTTGATGCCAGTTTGCATTTCAATCGACTCGATCCGGCCATGCTGGCCCTGGCCGGCCCCGAGGCCGTTGCCGATACCGCGACGACTGCCGAACAGCCCGCTCCAGCAGATGGCAACCAGCCGCTGCCCCTGGCGGCGCTGCGCCAGATTGATACCCGGGCCGAGCTGACCATCGACCAGGCGGCAGTGGGGGCCCATACCATCATCGGGCTGCAGCTCAAGGCCCGCGCCCTGGACGGGGTAATCCAGCTACAGGACGTAAGCGGAGAACTCTATGGAGGCAAGCTCGTCCTGGAGGCGACCTTCAATGGCAAACACAATACCGCGCGATTGGACAGCACCGGCCAGCTAACGGGGACCGATATCGCAGCCCTGCTGGCTGCTACCGGGAACGAGCCGGTTATGACCGGCACAGCCAGCCTCGACTGGCAACTGGACAGCACAGGTCGCACCAGCAATGAATTGCTTGGCAACCTCAGCGGACCTATCAAACTGGTCGGTGATCAGGTAGTGCTGACCAGCATCGGCATAGAAGGGATGCTGTGCAAGGCGGTAGCCCTCACCAACCAGGAGCCGCTGACAGCGACCTTTCCGGGCAGCACACGCGTTGCAACGCTAAGCGCGGACATCCAGCTGGCGGACGGCAAGGCCCGCCTGAGCCCGCTGCGAGCCGACCTGCCCCAGGTGGCACTCAGGGGCACCGGCAGCTTTGATCTGCTCAGCCAGGATTTCTCGGCCACCTTCAAAGCCACCCTGTCACCCGAACTGGAGACCCTTGACCACGCCTGCCGGGTGAGCAAACGGCTCACGGCCATCGACTGGCCAGTCAATTGCGCCGGCAACGTCAATACCGACCCGGCAAAATGGTGTGCGGTGGACAGCGAAGAGATTATCAAGGACCTCGGGAAAAATGAGGCTCAGCGGAAGATCCAGAAAGAAGCGGGAAAGCTGTTCAACAAGCTGTTCAAAAATGACTGAGGTGAGCCCTAGTTGAGGACCCGGTAGCCGCGTCCGCGCAGACAGCTTTTGACCACCTGCACCTCATCCCGGGAACCCTCGCTCGCACCCCGGGCACCGCCGCCGACAGCACCCACCCCGGCGGCTTTGCCGGCATCCCCGGTGATCGCCCCGATCAAGCCACCAACCACTGCTCCCGAGGCTGCACCCTTGGCCACTTTCTGGCCGGTTTTGACCTCGTCTGAATAGGTCCGGCACTCCGCCAGATCCTGGTTGTACTGGGTCATATTGACACCTTTGGTATCGATTATGATTTCGTCGGTGGTGGTACAGGCCGTCACCAGGCTCAGCAGTAATAGCGGCGCAAGCATGTGTCTCATGAGTGTTTTTCCCGTGCAGGCAACATCCGTCGCAGGGTGTTGTCCTTCATAAAGTAGTGATGGTACAAGCTGGCCAACGCGTGCAGTCCAATCAGGAAGTACCCTACTTGCCCCGCTGTTTTGTGTATCTCTTCCAGGGTTTTTGCCAGTTCCTCGTTTTCAGCCATCAATGGCGGCAACTCCAGCCCGTAAAACGGGATGGTTTTGCCCTCTCCGCTAAGAATCAGCCAGCCCGCCACCGGCATACAGATCATCCCCAGGTACAACAGCAAGTGGACTGTTTTGGCAAGCAGGTTTTGCCAGCGCGGCGCGGGGGGCTCGATAGTGGGTGTGACCTGCACCAGGCGTAGCAACAGCCGCAACCAGATCAGCGCGAACACCGACAGCCCCAGGGTGAAGTGCCAGGCCTTGAGCGCGTTACGCGGATCACTTCCCTTGGGATAGAACTCGCGCAACTCGATACAGGCATAGACTCCGACGATGAGCAGGAACATCAACCAGTGCAGCGCTATAGATATGCTGCCGTAGCGGCCTGAAGTATTCATTACAGTCATGTTTCACCTTTAGGGTCGGCTTCCGGTTCGGTAGCGTATTTCATAATAACGTTATTAGAATCCGCGACCGATGCAGCTGTCAAATCGGTCACAGGTGGACAGGGCCAGGCAACTTTGCAAGACTTGACCCCCGATTCCGGCCCGCCACAGGAGCCCACCATGTCCTACCAGACTCTCGGCTATGACATCGCCGATAATATCCTTACCATCACCCTGAACCGCCCCGAACAGCTCAATTCGTTTACCGTGGAAATGGCCAATGAATTGATCGATGCCTTCAACAGCGCCAGCGCCGATGATGAGGTGAGAGCCATCGTAGTAACTGGCGCTGGCAGGGCCTTTTGCGCTGGGATGGATTTGTCTTCCGACGGCAATGTGTTTGGCCTGGATGAAACCCTGCAACCGACCATCCAGGATATGACTGATCGACTCGATGACCCGGAGATGATCGCCCGGGTACGCGATACGGGAGGGCGGGTTACGCTGGCCATTTACGACTGCAACAAGCCCGTGATTGCCGCCATCAACGGCGCAGCCGTGGGCATCGGTGCCACCATGACGTGCGCCATGGACATTCGCCTGGCCTCGGAACACGCCCGTATCGGCTTCGTATTCAATAAAATCGGTATCACCCCTGAGGCCTGTTCCGCCTGGTTCCTGCCTCGCATCGTCGGTATCTCGCAGGCACTGGAATGGTGTTACAGCGCCGATATCCTCAAGCCGGAAGAAGCCCTGGCAGGCCGGTTTGTAAAAGCGGTCGTGCCCGCTGAGCAATTGCTGGAGGAGGCCTACCGGATCGCCCGCAGGATCGCCCAGTTCAGCCCGGTAGCCATCGCCCTGACCCGCCAGATGCTATACCGCACCTCTGCCCAGGACCATCCGCTGGAAGCGCACAAGGTAGACTCCCTGGCGATTTTCTACACCAGCCAGAAGAGCGGCAAAGAGGGCGTGGCATCGTTTCGGGAAAAGCGACCGCCGAATTTCACTGATCGCATCTCCACCGACATGCCTGCGTTTTACCCCTGGTGGGAATGAGCGAATACGGACCCAGGGGGAAACAGCGTCCATGCAGGTAGGAAGAAACGACCCATGCCCATGCGGCAGTGGCAAGAAGTACAAAAAATGCTGCCTGGCCAGCGATCCGGTGGCAACCGACAGCGCCCCAAGGCAGATCAGCAAGACGCAGCGAGTAGAAATGGTCAATTCCGCGCTGGCGATGGGCGATACCCCACGGGCCCGCAGGGAACTGGAGCCTCTGCTGCGCGGCAACAAGGTTACAGCCGAGTTGTGGGCCCTGGCCTGTAAAGTAGAGCTCAGAGACAAGAATTTTGCCGGTGCTTCTGAGAGTATGGCCAAGGGTGTAGCGCTTGAGCCCGGCCGACCCAGCTACTGGTATAACTACGGTACCGCGCTGGCGCTTGACGGACAGCTGGAAAAAGCGGTCGAGTGTTTCCGTAAAGCACTCGAGCTCGACCCGGGTATGTCGATTGTCTACCCCAATCTGGGCCACGCGCTGAGGGATCTGGGACGCAGCGACGAAGCCGTGGCTTGCTATAAACGCGCATTCAGGGAAGTTGCTGGAAATCTGTCCACGATGAGCCAGATACTGGTCAGCATGCACCTGTTTACCACCAGTGAACATGACTTACTGTACGAGATGCATAAAAAACTGGGGGGCGAGATTACCGCTCGCAGCCCCACAGACTCCCCGCATCGGGATTCTATACAGCCTCGGGAGAAGATTCGCGTAGGCTACGTTTCACCTCGATTCTCCCGGGAAATTGTCAGTTACTTTTTCAAACCGCTGTTCGATCACCACGATCGCTCACGCTTTGAGATCTACCTGTATTGCGCGACCTCGCGCACTGATGACATGACCCGCTATTTTGCCGACAGGGCGGACAAGTGGACTGAAATCGGCAAGCTCAGCGACGCCGAAACCTGCCAGAGGATCGTCAGCGACGAGATTGATATCCTCATAGATCTCGCCGGCCACGCCCCCGAGAACAGGATCACCATGATGGCGCGCAAGCCGGCGCCGATACAGATCTCGATGCTCGACTATTTCGATACCACCGGTGTTGCAGCGATCGACTACTACGTGACTGACCGATTTTCCACGCCAGAGGATTCCCGGCAGAAATTTACCGAGCAGCTGCTCTACCTGGAGCAGCCACGCTTGGTCTATGAGGCGCCCGATTACGCCCCTGAACCGATAATTCGCGAATCCAGGGCTAACGATATAGTGTTCGGCTCATTCAACCGCCCCCATAAAATCGTGCCCGGGGTGGTGGATGCCTGGTCAAGACTATTAAGGGATGTGCCGGAGTCGCGCCTGCTCTTGAAGGGGTCGTCTTTTGCCTCAGGGGATGTCTGCGCGAATTTTCGCCAGCGCTTTGCTGCCTGCGGTATTGACAAGGACCGCATCGAATTCCGCCCCGCCTCACCCCACCGGGAAATGCTCGCAGAGTACGGTGATATGGATATCGCCCTGGACACTTTCCCCTACAACGGCGGCCTCACCACCTGTGAAGCCCTGTGGATGGGAACGCCCGTCATTACCATGCTGGGTGAACGGATCATCAGCCGCCAGACCGCCGGCATGCTGGACGCGGTCGGCTTAGGGCAGTTCATTGCTCAGGATGAAGAAGAGTTTGCACAGATAGGCAAGTACTGGGCGACCCACCGCGACGAGCTGAAAGCCCTGCGCCAGCAACTGCGCGCCACTATGGCTGAGTCTCCACTCACCGACGCCAGCAGCTATACCGCCGACTTTGAAGGTCAGCTGGAAAAAATCTACTCCGACAGCATTATCGCCACTCCAATCGGCTGCCCTCCCTAGCCCACGTAGTGCAGGTACAACTGCCGGGCGCAGCCACTTCGGATTGAGCTCCTCCAGCCTCGTCAACTCGCGTGGTTAAAACCCCAATGAAAATATCCCCGGGGTGTCACCTATGCGACAAGTGCTCCCCGCAGTTTCAGTGTAGTTTGGCGTTATTACGAATACCCAGAACACTACCAGCCTGAATGTAATCACGACCCCGGGGGTTTAAACTCAATGAAGAAGCAATTGAAAACATACTCGCGCACCATTCTTTTTACCTCCCTGGCCGGCCTCACGGCCAGCCCGGTGCTTGCGCAAATGGTGCTTGAAGAGGTCATCGTTACCGCCAATAAACGCGAAAGTAACATCATGGATACTCCCGCGGCGGTCAGTGCCTACGATCAAGAGAGCATGGACATACTGGGTATCGAGAATGCTGGTGACATAGCAAGACATACCCCGTCACTGACGATTGCACCCAGCAGGGTTAGTATTCGGGGTGTGGGCCGTGCGACCGTTGCGCTGGGCTCTGATCCTGGCGTCGGGCTGTATTGGGACGGTGTTTATACTACTGAAAACGATATTTTCGGTTATTCAAATTTTCTGGATATAGAACGACTGGAGGTGCTCAGGGGGCCGCAGGGTACTTTGTATGGTCGCAATACTATTGGTGGCGCGATAAATTTTATCAGCACGCAGCCTAATAATGAGGAGTGGGGTGGAAAGGTAGTTGTTGAAGCCGGCAATTACGATTACCTCGTGTTACAGGGCCTGGCAAGTGGGCCGGTAACAGAGCGTTTATCGGCACTAGTGGCGCTTTCACAGATAACGCGTGAGGGTTTCCAAAAAAATGAAGGCAGCAGCAAGCGTTTCGATGAGCAAGACAACGTATATGGCACCATCGCCTTGACGCACGACACCACCGATAACTGGACCAACTCCCTCAAGGTCTACAAGAACAAGTCTGATCGACGAGGGCCTCAGCCCTATGTGTTGGACCCTTACTCTACAGACTTCATACAATCGTTTAACGATTCCGATACAGGGGCTATTGCTAACTTCCCCGGTATGTTTCCTGGCCAGAATTTTGCCAATGGCAACCAGGGTATGACCCGTCAAAACCCGGCATTAAAAGATGAGAACAAAGTCGCGATCGATACCGATCCTTATGTAGATCAGGAGCGTAAAGCAGCGACCTTTGTCAGTGAATATAACTTTGATAGATACAACCTCAAATACACCGCTGGCTATTCTGAGTTTGATTATGCTTCTGACTATGATGCCGATGGCATCAAGGCGTCGGATTCCGGCCTGGACTGGAGCCAGTTGACATGGTTTGGCTTACCGGTTTCTGCTCTTAACGGCGGTTTCGGTTTGACGCCAGCCATGACGACCCGCCCGTTCTCCCAGAGTAATACGACTTACTCCCATGAGCTGCAGTTGATTACCGATTTCGATGGTGATTTTAACTTTATCGGCGGTCTGTATTATTACAATAGTGACGAGGACCAGAAACTGAGCTTTATTGAGAGCAACGATGAGCTTATGGCGACATATGCTTATTTTGGTCAGTTTATTGGGCCGGTCAGCGACGAAAACTACCTGTTTGATGGTCGCTCCGAACTGGAAACCAACTCCTACGCGGTCTACGGTCAAATGAACTGGGACTGGACTGATCGTACGGTGTTAACAGTTGGCCTGCGTTACTCCTATGATGACAAGGAAGGCTCTGATAGAACCTTTGTGCAGTTTGTTGGGGACCCGGGCGAACGCAAAGCCGATGACGATTGGGATCAGGTCACCTGGCGTATTGGCGTGGATCATATCCTGGCGGATAACCACTTCCTTTATGCCTTCGTTGCGACCGGTTATCGCTCCGGTGGTTTTAACCTGATGGCGCCAAACGAAACGACTGATGTCAATACGGTGGATCCAGAAGAATTAGTATCCTATGAGGTGGGTTATAAAGGCAGCATGTTCGATGACCGACTGAACCTCAGTTCAGCGCTTTATTACTATGACTACACCGACTTACAAGTCCTCAAAGAAGACCTTATAAACGGAGTAGCGGTCCCAGTGTATGAAAATGCTGCCGATGCTGCAGCCTGGGGTTTGGAGACTGAGCTATCGGCTTTGTTGACCGACAACCTGATGTTTAGCGCTACTTATTCCTACAACAATACCGAGTATAAAAATTACGAGTCGATTGATGCCAATGCCTGCGCCCTGGGCCCAGAGCAAAAGGGCATGAGCCAGGCGCCTTTGTGTACTGAGCCCCAGGATCTGGACGGCAATGAATTCCTGCTATCTCCGGAACATAAGGCCTCGGCTAACCTCACCTATATGTGGCAGCTTTTCGATCTTGATTGGCGCGCTACGACAAGCTACCAGTACGTCGGTGACCAATGGATGACGGCGTTTAACAATAGTGACTACGATAAGATGGATGCTTATGGGCAGTGGGATGTGCTACTGAGTGTTCTCTCGGAGGAAGATGCCTGGGAGATTACGGCCTATGTGAAGAATGTTTCAGACGACAGGGAAACTATCTTCCATCCACGGCCCAGTACCGTGTCTACACTCTCTGAATCTACCCTGACTAATCCGCGCATGTACGGTGTAAAGCTGACCTACAACTTCTAGCGCTAATGTGACGTCCCCTTTGGCGGGCCTGGTCCGGGAAAAATAATCTCCGGGTCTGTTCCGCCATTTTTTTGAGGTAAGAAAATCACAATGACCAAAAAATTCTCGCTAAGCTGCTTCCTGAGTGTCTGGCTTTTCCTTCTGCCAAGCGGCATTGCGAACGCTCAAACCCTCACGAATGTAGATCATGAGGCCATCACCATCTGGAGCCAGGGCGTGCGCCTGGCCGGAGATCTCTATAAACCCAAGGGGCTGAAGGCAAATGAGAAGCTGCCGGGGATTTTGCTGGTGGCCGGGTGGGGAGGCAGCAAAGAGAATTTGAAAAAGTACTACGCGCCACAGTTTGCGCAGGCCGGCTTTATCGTTCTGGCATTTGATTACAAGAGCTGGGGACAAAGTGATGGCCCGCTAGTCCCCCTTGATAGTCTGGCTATGACCGAGGAGGCAGCGGACGTTAATCTGCGCGCCACTCATATTCGCAATGTGGTGAACCCCTGGTCAATGTTGGCCGATGTTCAAGCGAGCCTGGATTACCTGAGTGGCGAGCCCCAGGTGATACCCGACAACCTGGGTATCTGGGGCACCAGCTTCGGCGGCGCCCTGTCATTGGTGATAGCGTCGAGTGACGATCGTATCAAGGCCTATGTCGACCAGATGGGCCCTGTCAATTTCGGCTATAACTACAGGGAATTTCCGGTAGAGGCAGCCAGACAGATGGCAGTTGCAACGGCGAGGGGGGATTTGCCGCCATTCCCGGGACCTGAGGGACTCAGAAGCCCGGGGTTGAAGGGATATCCCGACTGGGCGTCCCTGAAAGGTTTTGACCCGATGGAGCGGCTTGATAGCTTGCAGGTACCCACCTTGATCATCGACGCTGAAATGGAGGTGCTGTTTGATCGCAAAAAGAATGGCCTGTTACTCCACGAAACCATCAAAGACCGGGTCGATTCACTTTATATCGTCTATCCCGGCAAGCATTATGATATGTACCAGGGGGAGAATCGCAAAGCGGGTACGAAAGCCGCTTTGGATTGGTTTGAAAGGTATTTGAAAAGCTCAAATTAGCCTGTTCATGGCGAATTCCAGGGCCTATCAAAACGCGCCGCGTACCTATAGCATGGAAGTTCATTACAAATTCTGATCGTCAAACCTCGGGACCACACGATGAAACAGCTCACTGGCCTCGACGCCTCCTTCCTCTACCTTGAGACTGCCAACGCCCCGATGCACATATCGGGGCTGGGCATCTACGACCCCTCTACCGCCCCGGGTGGCAAGGTGCGATTCAAGGACATTATCCGCAATACCAACAAGCGCGCCCTGGGCCTGCCAGTGATGACCCAGACCCTGATGACCGTGCCGCTGGGAATGGACCACCCCTACTGGGTTACCGACGGCACCTACGATCCCGAATTTCACATCCGCCATATCGCCCTGCCCGAGCCGGGAGACTGGCGCCAGCTGTGCATCCAGATCGCCCGCCTGCACGCCCGCCCGCTGGACCGCAATCGCCCCCTGTGGGAGATGTATGTCATCGAGGGCCTGGACAATGTAAAAGGTATCCCCAGGGGCAGCTTCGCGATTTTTACCAAGACCCATCACGCGGCAATCGACGGCACCTCCGGCATGGAGATGACCGCAACCACGCATGACCTGTCGCCGGACTGGCAACACTGGAAGTCCGACGCGGTGTTGAACGTGGATCCCAAGCATCCCTCCTCCCTGGAGCTGGTGCTGAGATCCCAGCTGAACAATATAAAGACGCCCTTCCATTTCCTGAGTGTGGCCAGAAACACAGTCCCGGGTCTGGCTAAGGCCTTTGCCGGACTCAGCCGCGGCAAGCTTAAGCGCATTACAGATATTCCCCGCACCCGATTTAACGGCAGCGTTTCACCGCACCGGGTATTCGACGCCATTACGGTGCCGCTGGATGATGTCAAGAAGATCAAAAATGCCGTGCCCGGAGCCACTGTCAATGATGCTGCAATCGCTATAGTCGGCGGCGCCCTGCGCAAATACCTCGCGGCCCACAACGAACTGCCGGACGAATCTCTGGCGGCAATGGCACCGATTAACGTGCGCACGAAAAAGGATAAAACCGGCGGCAACATCGTAGCCACCATGACCGTCGCCGTGCGCAGTGATATCGAGGATCCGATGGCTCGCCTGCAGGCCGTGCATGAGGGCAGCCGCAGTGCCAAGGAACTCACCAACGCCGTCGGCGCCAAGGCGATGACTGACTACACCCAGTTCATCCCCTCCATGCTGACGGCCCAGGGCGCCCGCCTGGCGAGCCGCTGGGGTCTGGCCAACCGCATCAGCCCGGTCTTCAACTGTGTAATCACCAATGTCCCGGGGCCGCCCATCCCGCTGTACAACACCGGTGCGAAACTCGTTGGCAACTATGGTACCGGGCCGGTGCAGGACGGCGTTGGCCTGTTCCATGTCATCAGTAGTTACTGCGGCGATTTCGTGGTCAGCGCTACCAGTTGTCGCCAGATGATGCCGGACCCGGAGTTTTACCGGCAGTGCCTGCAAGACAGTTTCGACGAGATGCTGACGGGAGCAAACAAGACAAGTGGAGCGCCCAGGGCCGGGGTAACGCCAAAGGGCAAAGCCAAGCCAAAGCCAAAGCCAAAGCCAAAGCCAAAAGCTAAGACCAAAGCTAAAGTGAAAGCCAGGCCCAGGGCATGAGCCTGAAACCGCCCAATGCGGCACTGGCCCTGAGCGATGCGCCCAGAGCCCTGGCAGATGCTGCCATCCTCGGGCTGGCAGCGCCGCTGCTGCGCCGATTACCCCGGGGCAAGCCAGACCACAGCGTTATGGTGATACCGGGGTTTCTGGGAGACGATAGCGGCAACGGGCCGCTGATACGCTACCTGCGCGGGCTGGGGTATACGGTCACCGGCTGGCAGCAGGGCCGCAACCTTGGGCCGGGCAGTTTCACGGCAGATTCACTGCGCGCTGCCATGGAAAAGTTACTGGTGAAGGGCAACGGCAAGGTGTCCCTGATCGGCCACTCCCTGGGTGGCATCTATGCCCGGGAAATAGCACGGATGGAGCCTGGCGTCATCCACCAGGTCATTACCCTGGGCAGCCCGTTCGGCAAAGGGCACTCCGACGCCTCACATCCCAGCCGCCTGTATCGGCGCCTCAATCCCCAGACCAACCCCCACGACGTGGAACAGGTCCTGTCGATCCCACCACCGGTACCCACCACAGCCATCTATACCAGGGGCGATGGCGTAGTTAACTGGCGCACCTCGGTACAGGACGGCAACTATGCTCACGTCCACAACATCGAAGTGTTGGGTAGCCATATCGGGCTCAACCTGAACGCCGCAGTGTGGTACTGGATTGCGAAGAAACTCGCGGCGATCTAGCTTACCGCCAACAGACGTTC